>Ga0126380_10000072_pt1 | contig 23001 bp, 20 predicted proteins | sample PanSoiMetPlot_26_FD_92544 | JGI IMG/M metagenome (GOLD analysis project Ga0126380, IMG submission 92544) | Tropical forest soil microbial communities from Panama - MetaG Plot_26 | ecosystem: Environmental > Terrestrial > Soil > Tropical forest > Bulk soil | place: Panama | collected 2016-02-17
ATGTGGCCCGTCGCGTGGCATCGTAGTGAACATTCCTGGCTATTCGTTGTTATAATGTGGTCGCATCGGCCGTATAGGGCATATCTATGAATTGGATATCCAACTTCGTCCGCCCGAAGATCCGCAGCTTTCTGCGCCGCGAAACACCGGAAAATCTCTGGATCAAATGTCCGGAAACCGGGCAGCTCGTCTTTTACAAGGACGTCGAGGCGAACCAATTCGTCATTCCGAGCTCAAACTATCATATGCGCATCAGTGCGCCGCTGCGCCTGAAGTCCATCTTCGACGGCGGGGAATTCGAAGATGTTTCCCTGGCAGAGGCAGCAGCTGATCCTCTCAAGTTTCGCGACGAGCGCCGTTACGCCGATCGTCTGAAAGACGCCCGTACCAAGACCGGATTGCAGGACGCCGTGAAGCTCGGCATCGGTCGGCTCGAAGGTCAGATGGTCACGATCGCCGTTCAGGATTTCGACTTCATGGGCGGTTCGCTCGGCATGGCTGCCGGCGAGGCCGTGATCACCGGTCTCGAAACCGCCGTGCGGAGGCAGACGCCATTCATCATGTTCGCCGCCTCGGGTGGTGCACGCATGCAGGAAGGCATTCTTTCGCTCATGCAGCTGCCGCGTACGACGGTCGGCGTGCAGATGCTGCGCGAGGTACGCAAGCCCTACATTGTCGTGCTCACCAACCCCACAACTGGGGGCGTCACGGCCTCGTACGCGATGCTTGGCGATGTACAGATAGCCGAGCCTGGTGCGCTGATCGGTTTTGCCGGCCCCCGCGTGATCGAGCAGACCATCCGCGAGAAATTACCGGAAGGATTCCAGCGCGCTGAGTATCTCGCGGAGCATGGCATGGTCGACATGGTGGTGCATCGGCATAAATTGCGTTCGACACTCGCTGAGTTGTGCCGGCTGCTGACCAGGGCTCCCGCCGCACCCGAGCAGCAGCAATTGCCGGTCCCCGCGCATGCCTGAACGTTGTTGGGCATCATCGCCGCGAAACCGGATGATCAGATAGGCTCGGTGTTCTAAAATAGAAATGACAGGATGGTGGTGTCCGCTTTCAGCGGGCGCGACGACAAAAATTGCATGAATCACATCGACAATATCGTAGCGCGTTTGACTGCTCTTCATCCCAGACGCATCGATCTTTCGCTCGATCGACTGCAGCGACTGCTCGCCGTCCTCGGCCATCCGGAGCAAAAACTGCCTCCGGTGATCCATGTTGCTGGCACAAATGGCAAGGGCTCCACGATTGCATTCTTGCGGGCGATCTTGGAGGCCGGGGGCAAACGGGTGCACGCCTACACGTCGCCTCATCTGATCCGGTTCAATGAACGCTTTCGGATCGGCCGGCCGGGTGAAAGCCGGCTCGTCACGGACGAAGAATTGATCGCTACGATGGAAGAGTGCGAGCGTGCGAATTCGGGCGCGGCGATTACAGTTTTCGAAATTACCACCGCGGTTGGCCTCTTGCTGTTTGCTCGCCACCCCGCGGATGTGCTGTTGCTGGAGGTTGGTCTCGGTGGCCGGCTCGATGCAACGAACGTGATCGACAATCCGTTGATTACGATCATCACGCGCATCTCGGTGGACCACAGCGATTTCCTCGGCAGTTCCCTTGAGAAGATCGCAGCTGAAAAGGCAGGCATCCTCAAGCGCGGCGTGCCTGCGGTCGTTGCATCGCAGCCGCGCGACGCATTGGCCGTGATTGAACGGCAAGCCGCCAGGCTGGCTGCGCCGCTGAAAATTGCCGGTGCTGACTGGACGGCCACTGAAGAGCGCGGACGCCTCGTCTACCAGGACGAAACCGGGTTGCTCGATCTGCCCGCGCCGAAGCTTTACGGCAGGCACCAGTTCGAAAATGCAGGTCTTGCAATCGCTGCGCTTCGCGCGGCCCCGCAATTCGCAATACCTCCAGCGGCATATGAGGTCGGAATGGTCAAGGCTGACTGGCCGGCGCGAATGCAACGGCTGGCACATGGCCGACTTGTGGAGCTTGCGCCTGTCGGCAGCGAACTCTGGCTGGATGGTGGGCACAATCCGGATGGAGGACGAGCGATTGCGGCGGCGTTGGCGGATCTTGAGGAGCGCGTGCCGAGGCCGCTGATCTTGATCGTTGGCATGCTTGCCAGCAAGGATTGCCAAGGCTTCCTGAGCAATTTCGCCGGCCTTGCCCGCCGTATGATCGCCGTACCGGTTCCAAACGCCGAAAAAGGAATGAGCGCGGAAGCTGTGGCTGGCATAGCGCGGGATATCGGATTGTCCGCAACAAGTCGCGACGACCTGTCGGAAGCGCTCGACGCCGTACGCAAGCTCGATCTTGATCCGCCGCCTCGCATCGTGGTTACCGGTTCGCTTTATCTTGCCGGTGACGCACTGCGTCAGAACGGTACGGTGCCGCAGTAGGCGCAAGCGAGCTCCTCGGAATCGCCGCCGCCTACTTCAGCAGCTTCATGAGATCGGCTTTCTTCTGCTGCACCTGATCCAGCGTGCATTGGCGGGGCGCCTTGTCAGGCCGCCAGCGCATGAGCCGCGTGCCGTGCCTGAAGCGCTCGCCGCTGAAGTGGTCGTAGCACACCTCCACGACCAGTTTCGGCTTGAGCGGTTGCCATTCGGCTGAGCGTTTTGTCGACCAGCGGCTTGGGCCTCCTGGCTTGGCGCCGGTGAAGCCCGGCGGCGCGATCAGTTTTTCAAGCTTTTCCGTGAGCGATTTTTTTTCCTCGCTTTTCAGCGACGAGGTGAATCCAACGTGATTAAGGAGGCCCCGGTCGTCATATAGTCCGAGTAGAAGCGAGCCGACGGTTTTCTTGCCTTCATTGTAGCGGAACCCGCCCACCACGCAGTCCACCGTGCGGTAGTTCTTGATCTTCTGCATGCCATGGCGATTGCCGGATTCGTATAACGCGTCGCGGCGCTTGGCGATGATGCCGTCGAGCATTGCCCCGACCTGCTTGAGCCATTTTCTCGCATCGGCGAGCCGGATGGCCATCGGGGACAGCCGGATGGATTTGTTTCGACGCAGATACTTGCCCGCGAAACGCTCGAGCAGCGTTCGCCTTTTGCTGAGGGGCAGCTTGGTGAGGAGCGTTCCGTCAGCATCCACGAGGAGATCGAAGACAATCAGCAGTGCCGGCGTTTCGGCAGCGAGACGTTTCACACGACTCGTGGCCGGATGAATACGTTGCAGCAGGTCGTCGAAAGAAAATGCCCGGCCGCGCGGAACGGCAATTTCACCGTCAAGCACGAATTGTCTGGCCTTCAGCGAGCGAACGGCCTCCACGAGTTCTGGGAAATAGCGTGTCAGCGATTGCCCGGATTTTGATTGCAGTTCTACTATGTCGCCGTCGCGAAAAATCAGGCAACGGAAGCCGTCCCATTTGGGCTCGTATTGCCAATTCTTGCCCTCCGGGACTTCGTCCACGGACAATGCCTCCATCGGCGGGAACGGATGGCGCAGGCTGAGGGTCATCTATCGTTAAACGCAAAACGGCCGGCTTTGGCCGGCCGTAAAGGGAAACTTGTTGCGTTGCTATACAGCGGCGCTGATCCATTGATGCAGCTTCTGCTTCGGCGCGGCGCCGACCTGGCGCGCAGCCTCCTTGCCATTCTTGAACAGCATCAGGGTAGGAATGGACATGATGCCGTATTGACCGGCGGTCTTTGGATTCTCGTCAACGTTCAGCTTAACGATTTTCACCTTGTCCCCGAGTTGACCGGCGATTTCCTCGAGCGCGGGCCCTATCATGCGGCACGGGCCGCACCATTCGGCCCAGAAATCCACGACCACCGGTTCGGCAGATTTTAAAACGTCCGATTCAAAGCTTGCGTCCGACACTTTGCCGACGGCCATGGCAGTTACCTCTTGTGTTGAGCGGAGCGAATCTGCCCCAAAAATTGCGAGGGCTGGAAACTATGAACGCGGTCCCGCAGCGTCAAGGCGCTCTCACGCGTAGGTGACCCGACGCAGCGTCTCATCAAGGATCTCGGCCGAAAGCTCCATGAGATCAGGCACTTCCGTCCAGATCAGCGCGGCGCGAACCAGCCGACCTGGGTAAATCTTTTGCAGCACGGCGCGGTAAAGCGCGAGCTGTCGCTTGTATGCGTCTGGCACTTCAGCGAATCGCCGCGGTGGATCTGTGTTGGTCTTGAAATCGGCAATCAGGACTGCGTCTGGCGTAACGGCGAGACGATCGACTTGGCCCGAAACGACCACGGTTTCGCGGCCTCCATCGAGCGTGCCAACAATGGGAACTTCAGCGCGGCTGCCTGCGGAAAACGCTCCGCGGAAGCGCGCATCATCGAGCAACGCGATGATCCGCTCCGCCAGTTGAGCGCGCTCGTCTTCGGACATCGCGCGGCCGTTCCGTGCCAGATAATTGTCGGCGGCCTTTCGCCTCCGCGCGGCGGGAAGATCCGGCAGAGACTGCAACAGCCGATGCGAGAGCCGGCCACGCAGGCGGGCGGACTCGCGATCTACGCCGCGCCCGGCAGGACTGATGTCCTCCTCGGGCGCATCGGATGGCCGCAAGATCCTCACCCGCCGTGATGAGCCTGTTGCATTCGTCTTGAGCCACGCAGGAAGCTCAGCGGTTGGCTGCGGCCTCTGATCGCGCTGATCCGCAGTGACCGGTAGACCTTTGCGGAAGCGCCAGAGCCTGCCGTCGTCGTCGCGGCTTTCTTCCGACAGGGGCTGCAGCGCGCCGAGCACAAGGTCGTGCCAGCACCCTTCCGGTGCCTTTTTGATTCCCTTGGCGCCGCACACCAGAAGCCGGTCGGCTGCGCGCGTGAGCGCGACATACAGAAGTCGGCGGTACTCATCGCACGCCGCTTCGATCGCCTGTTGGCGTGCATACGCCATTGGACCCGAGTCCTTGTCCTTGGCGACTCCCCAGATCAGGGCATTCGCTCCGGGCGGCCGTTTTGCGATCGGTGCGGTCAACAACCGCGGCGGATGCGCGCCTTCCGGCCGCGTCGTCGTGTGGTCGATGAGAATGACGTTCTTCGCTTCGAGCCCCTTGGCGCCGTGCACAGTCATAACCCGCACTTCGTCGCGCGCGATTTCCATGTCGCGCTTTACCTCGCTTTGTGCCACGCGAATCCAGTTGAGAAACCCCTGCAGCGACGGCGTCTCGCGTCGCTCGTAAGACAAGGCGAGATTAAGGAATTCATCGAGCGGGTCGGACGCTTCGGTGCCGAGTCGGGCAAAAATTTTGGCGCGGCCTTTATGCGCGCCCAGCACATGAGCGTAGAACGCAAAAGGCGACAATACTTGCGCCTTTTGCTCCCACGCGTCGAGCGTGGACAAAGCCACTCGAAATGCCGGATCTTCTCCGGCTTTGAGTCGCAACGCAGAGCGCAAAGGCCCTTTGCGCTGGTAGGCGAGCGTAAAAAGCTTGTCATCATCAAAGCCGAACAAAGGGCTTTTCAGCACGGTCGCGAGCGCGAGATCGTCATCCGGCAGCAGCAAGGCGTCGCCCAATACCAGCAGGTCCATGATTGCGATGTGTTCTGTCAGCACCAGCCGGTCGGCGCCGGCAACCTCGATCCGAGCCTGCTTGAGCGCGCGAATGACCGCTTCGAACATTGGGCCGCGCTGCCGCACCAGGATCAGCACGTCGCGCGGGCGCGTGCCCTGCGCGATCAAGCTTTTCACCGTGCGCGCGATTTTGGCGGCCAGCTTGACCGAAGGACTGGTCTCGCTGGTTGTATCGAACGGGGCATCCCAGCCTTCCTTGTTGTCTTTCTCGTCGGGACCGATGAGGTCCCAGATTTCAACATCGCCCGGCATCGCATCGGGCAAGGGTTGGTGGACGGTCCACGTCGGGTCCGCGGTCAAGCCGCGAAATGCTGCCGGCTGCCTGAACACCGCGTCGACGGCGTCGAGTACGCCCACCGCCGAGCGGAATGAATAATCAAGTTTTTCGGTTGCGAACACGACCTCGCTTGCCTCGTGCACCGCGCGGAAGTGGTCGCGCATCTCGGCAAACTTGTGCGGCACTGCGCCTTGAAACGAGAAGATTGATTGCTTTTCATCGCCGACCGCGAACAAGGTTCGCCGTACATTGTCGCGGGCTCCGCCCGGCAAGAACTCGGCAACCAGGATTTTGATGATTTCCCATTGCTTGTCGCTCGTGTCCTGCGCCTCATCGACCAGGACGTGGTTAATGCCGAGATCGAGCTTGTAAAGCACCCAGGCCGCAGCCGTGCTTTTGGTCGATGCGTCGCGGAGCAACTCGAGTGCCTTGTCGATCAGATCCTCATAGTCGAGCAGACCGCGGCGCTCCTTTGCCGCGCGATAGCGTTCGATGACTGCGGCGGCGACCGTGATCAGCGCGGCGCTGCGGTCCCGCGCGCGAATTGCGAACTCGCGTGCCAGCAGACCGCAAACGCGTTCTTTTTCGGCGCTCAGGCGTGCGGCCCATTGCAGATTGGCGTCAGCAAGTTTTCTGGTCAGAATATTGCTGCGACCCCGCCGATCGGCGGTGCAAAATACATCGAGATAGTTTTCGATGCGTTCGCGTCCCGTAGAGGAGATGGCGGCAGATAGGGAATGTGCGCGTTCCTGATCGTTTTTCGAGCCCTTGGAAAAGATATCAATCAGCGCCGGCCATTCGTTCTGCGGAATGAGCGAACCGGCAAAATATTCCGCTTCCACCGCGGCAACGTTGTCGCTGATCTGTAGTCCGAAGGTTGAGGTCAGTTCATCGATCGCGTGCTGCACGCCGCCGGCGCGCCCGGTCCACCGCGTGATCAGGTCGCGCTTGCTGATCGCTTCCGCAATCACTTCCTTGAAAGTGACGTCAGCGGCGGATGTGATCGCATCGGCCAGCGCCTTGCTGAGCGGGCTCTGCGGCTTGGTAGCGCCCTCCAGCAGCACTTCCAGGGTCAGTTCATTAAGCAGTTGTGAGGTGGCGGCTTCGTCGAGCACATCGAAGCGCGCCGCGACGTCGGCCTCGAATGGAAACTGATGCAGCAGCCGCGTGCAGAAGGCGTGGATCGTCTGCACTTTCAATCCGCCCGGCGTCTCGAGCGCGTTGGCGAACAAGCGCCGCGCAATCAGGCGCTGTGTTGCGCCCGGCGGCTTCCCGGTCGCGAGCCGGATTTTTTCGTCGAGGGAAGTGTCGTCCAGAGCGGTCCATTCTGCCAGCGTCTCGAACACGCGAGTCGCCATATTTGCGGCGGCCGCTTTGGTGAACGTGATGCAGAGAATTTTCGCCGGGTCTTCGCCACGCAGCAGCAGATTGATCACGCGTTGCACCAGCACGTGGGTCTTTCCGGAGCCCGCATTGGCAGCGACAAAGACAGAGCGTTCGGGATCGGCTGCCGCGATCTGCCGCGCCGTGGCGGCGTCCGGAATCTGGCGGGCGGGACTCATTGCTCAAACTCGCTTTCGCCGCCCGATGCCGCCCATTCCTTGACGCGCGCGAGGTGATCGTAATCGCCGTAGTGCTTTTTCCACATCGGGTGAACGAGCGAACGATAGGGCTCGCCTTCGACGAGAAACCTGTGCGCAATTCCGGCGAGTTTCTGCAGCGCAAGGTCGGCGCAGCTATCAGGCGTGCCCTCGACAAGATCGATGACCCTGGTTTCGCCCGGCGGATCGCCCCCCTTCAACCGCACATAGGCAATCTCAGACACCGAGCCGGCGGGAATTCCGGCGAAGCCTCCCCTGCGCAGAATTGCGGTTTCCAGGGCGAGTTGCGGTGCCAGCCCGCTGCGCACCTGCGGCTCCGTCGGGGGCTGTCCGGTCTTGTAGTCGAGGATGGCGTAACTTCCATCAACGCGTCGTTCTATGCGATCGGCGCGTGCGGTGAGGAGGAACTCGGCGCTCCCGAGTGGTATCGGATGCTTTCCCGATATCTCGGCAAAGATCTTGCTTGCTCCGGCGCGCCGCTCGCGCTCCCAGCCTTCGAACCAGTCGGCGATCCGCAGGAATCGCGTCCACCAGAACGCGCGCGCTTCCTCGTAGTCCGTCAACGGCTCGAAATGCCGGCTAGCAATTGCCTTTAGTTCTCGAGCCACATCTGCGGGCAAAGTATCCGCGAAAATCTTTGTGAATTCACCGATCGATTCGTGGATGAAGGTGCCGCGGTCGGCGGCGCCCGGTGGGGTGTCAATAGCTTCGAGCGGGAACAGCCGCAGAACATGCTTGGCGTAGATCGTGTATGGATCGCGCAGCCAGTTTTCGATGTCGGTGACACTCAGCTGGGAAGGCCGAGCTTCGGGCGGGGGCACGGGTTGCGGGCGTGCCACGGGAGACACTTTGGCGGGTTGATCAAGCGCGCGCGAATATTCCGTATAAATCGCGCCGCGCTTCAGCGCCTCTTTCCAGCGTTTTTCACCGGCCACGGCGGCCAGTCGCTGAACGAAGCGGGAGCGTACCGTCGGGGCGCCGGCCTCCTTGCTGGCGCGCGTGATGATCACCTCGGGCGCGCCCAGCCCTTGGGCAAAATCGTGCGCCGACAGACCAACCCGCAGCTCCGGCAGATTGAGGCCCAATTCCAGCCGCATCGGACGGCTCAGCCACGCATCGCTGGGGGTGTCGGGCGGCCATACGCCCTCATTGAGCCCGGCGAGAACGACGCGGTCGAAATTCTGCAGGCGCGCTTCCAACAAGCCGAAGATGTGCACGCGGGCATTACCGATTTCGGTGCGCCGCTCGGCACGCCCTGAGCAGAGGAGATGGAAAACTTCAGGATAGTCAGCTGCCGCCAATTCAAGCGTCCTCGATGACGGACTTTCGGCGATCGTTTCGAAGGCGCGTTGTAATTGCTTGCCGTCCGTGCCCGCGTACGCAGAAATCCCCACGTCGCGTTCATCTGTGAGTGCCTCGATCACGTCGGCGTGAGCCTGGGCCAACGCGAATAGGCCTTGCCGCGAGCCGGCCAACCTTTCCAAAGGAGCAATCGCCCGGGCGAGATCCCGCACCAGTTTTTCGGCGGCTTCGAGGTCGGCTGCGAGCACGAACCTGCGCGGGTCGTTGAGGTGCAAGTTGTGCTGCATTTCCTTGAAGGTGGTCAACGCGTGCGCAAGCCCCGCTGAACCCCGGCGCGGGCGCGGACCGCGCAACACCGCACGCTCCAGTGCGGCGATGCCGCGCGCATACGCTCGTGCTTCCCGGCCGAGCCGCAACAGAGAATGTTTCAGCAATGCGACCAGTGGCGCCGGTTCGAGTCCTCCCAGAGCAACTTCCGCCGCCAGTCGCGCAAAGATTCCAGCTCGTGTGTCGGCGAGGGTATCGCCGCCCGAATCGTCGACTTCGACTTGCCAGCGCTCGAGCGCGGCCACAACGCGGCGTGCCAACACACGGTCAGGCGTTACCAGCGCGACCGTTTTGTCTGAGGTTTCGATTGTCTCGCGGAGGCAAACGGCGATCGAAAGTGCTTCCTCTTCGGGATTGGCAGCCTCAATGACGCCTATACCGGCCATCGCTGCGTCGGCAGCGGCGGCGAAGCCGGGATCGCCGAGGCGGGTTTGCCAACGATCGGTCGTTGCGGCAGGCCTGAGTGCTTCCGACACCAGCATTTCGCGCCCGTGCGCCGCCGGAGCCGCCAGTTGCCTTATCTGATCACGCGTGATGCCGATGCGCTCGAGCAGCGCCTGCATTGCGAATTGTGGATGGACCGAGACGGGCGCGCTTTTGTTGTCCTCTCCGCTGGCGATCCGACGCCAGGACTCTTCGTCAAGCTCCATATCCAGACCTGGCAGCACGACGGCGCCATGTGGAAGATGTGCGATTGCGGCAAGCAGCTTTGCGGTTCTCGGCATCGAGCCGGTAGAGCCAGCGGCGATCACCGGTCCGGTTCCTCCGGCAAGCCTTTTTATTTCGGCCTCGATCAGAAGATCACGGCGAGCAGCCGCGTCGATCATGCCAAGTTCTTTGAGCCGCTCTGGCCAATAGCTGCGCGCGATTTTGAGAAACTCGGTCGTTAACTGCCAATACTTGTCAAACCGATCGGGAACGAGCCCATCGAGCCGCCCCCAATCCATCTGGCGCGTAATGACGTCGTCGATCAGCCGGGCAAGATCGTCGACGAGGCCGAGGGCGGCTGCGGACGTATTTGCGATCAGCGGCGCTCCTTGCTCCGGGCGAATCGCTGCGGCCCACCGCACGATCAGTTGCGCCAGCAAAAGACGGCGCTCTAACGGCCTGATCGCAGGTGGAAGAGCCAACGCGTCTTCGGCGAGCTCGGCGGTTGCAGCTTCGGCGAAAATGATCTCATCCTCATCGAGATCGCCAAGCGCGATGATGCGCGGCAGGATCGCTTGCCCGTCGCGCCCGGCGGCGAAGGCATCTCGCGCCAGCCGGCAGGCACGTCGGGTCGGCAGATAGAGCGTGGCACGGGCCAATTCGAGCGGGTCCGTCGATGCCGGAAAGCCGGGCACCAGCTCGCCGCGTCGAATCGCGACAATCACTGCTGACAGAAACGGCGCTGAGGCCGGAATGTTGAAAACACGTGGTTTCGTGGCTGGCATCGCGGTGAATGATACATGCTTTGAAGCGCTGACGAATCCAGGCCAATGCTACCCCGCGCTTGTGCGGATTGCGGATTCTGCTTCGGCGATGGCTTCCGGCGTGCCGACATGCATCCACAACCCCTCGAGCCGAAGGCCATGCAGCCGCTGCACCTGTGCGGCATGTTCGAAGAGTGCCGTGAGCGAAAGGTTCCCCTCCGGTGCCCCGTTGAAAAGCGCAGGCGCCAGGATCGCCGCCCCCGCATAGACGAATGGCGCCATCTCATGCTCGGCGCGCCGGCGCAGGCGCCCGTCGGGGGCCATGGCAAAGTCGCCGCGCCCGGAATAGCCGATGCTGCCGGTGACCGGAGCAAGCAGTAGAAGCGCATCCATTGTGGCAGGGTCGAACGCTTGCGCGAGGCGCGTGAGGTTAGGCTTGACCCCTTCCATCCAGATCGTATCCGAATTGACGTGAAAAAACGGCGCGTCGCCAAGTTCCGGCAATGCCTTTTTGACGCCACCTCCCGTGCCCAGCAGTTCGCCGCTCTCGTCGGAGATCACGATCTCGGGTCGGCGTCGCTGCGACAGATGGTTCCGTATCCGATCTGCCATGTGATGCACGTTGACCACGGCGCGTTCGACTCCTGCCTCATCAAGGCGGTCGAGCACATGATCGATGAGCGGCTTGCCAGAAATTTTCACCAGCGGCTTCGGTGTTGAATCCGTCATCGGGCGCATGCGCGTGCCAAGTCCCGCCGCGAGGACCATCGCGCGACGCGGAATGGACTTAGTCGGTGCTGCAGGCATGCATCAGACTTTCAGCGGCGGGACATTGGCTCGATACCAGGCTTCGAGCGGTGCGAGCGCAGGATGTGCCAGCGAACGCTGCAGATAAGTCCATACTCGGGGCAGATGACGCAGATATTGCGGCTTTCGGTCGCGCCGCTCAAGTCTGGCGAAGATTCCCAGGATCTTGGATGCGCGTTGTGCCCCAAGCGTCGCATAGGCGCGCGCGAACGCCGGCGTGTCAAATGTTGCATTGGCAGCCCGGCGCGCACGCGTGTATCGGGACAGGAGCTTCATCTCCAGCCCCTCCGTCACATCCACGCGGGCGTCCTGCAACAACGAGGCGACATCAAAGGCTTCGGGCCCTAGCACGGCGTCCTGGAAATCGAGCAGGCCAATGCGGGAGGTCCCCTCGCGCTCGGGCAGCCAAAGGAGATTTGGCGAATGAAAATCGCGCAAAACCCACGTATGTGGGCCGGCCAGAATCGGCATTAAGGCCTCGCGCCACAGCGCGCGATAGCCGTCTCTTTTGCTGTCGGAAATTTTCACGTCAAGCTTGGGGAGATACCAGTCGAGCAGCAGCTCGACTTCAATCAGAAATGCATCGAGGTCGTAGAGCGGCAGCCGATAATCGATGCCTGGCTCGAGTGGCACCACCGTCGACAACTGTTCACAATGCAGTTCGGCCAGCAGATCTGTTGCAGCCTCATAGCGCATTTCAATCGGCGCTGGCGGCTCGCCCCCGACGACGAGTTCCTGGCCGAGATCCTCGATCACCAGCAGCCCGGTCTCGCGGTCTGATGCAAAGATCGCAGGCGCGGATAGCCCTTGCCTAAGCAAGGCCTGTGTCATCGCGACAAATGGAGTGACGTTTTCGGCAAGATGCGCGATTGCGCTGTAGGGCTTGCCATTGCGTACAGGGGGGCCATCCGGTCGCTTGGGCGAGTTCATGAGGACATAAGTGACGCCATCGCGCGTCAACCGTTCGTAACTCCGCGTCGAGGCGTCACCCTGGATTCGCCGGCGGGTAGCGCGACCAAAGTCGGACCGTTCGAGAAAACGCCGAATCGTCAGGATGCGTTCGGTGCGCGCGGAAACGCTGCCGTACCCGGTGATACGCACGCTCCGTGCAGTTGGTCCCTGCTGTGGCTCAAGCGTGAGTGCGATGTCCAGCCGGTTGCTCGGCCAAAAGTCCGTGGCGCGATCCGGCCATTCCACCAGCGTTATCGCCCCTTCGGGCGCATCCTCGAGGCCTAGCTCGGTCAACTCACCCGCTCCGGACAGCCGATAAAGATCGGCGTGCACAACCGTGAAGCCGGGCAGGTTATAGGTTTGCGTCAACGTAAAGGTCGGGCTTGGCACCTCTATCGTGTCGTCGCCGGCGAGATAGCGAATCAGTGCACGAGCGAAAGTGGTCTTGCCGGCGCCGAGATCGCCAGACAACGTGATCACATCGCCGGGTTCGAGGACAGCAGCGACGTCCGTCATCAGTCGGTAAGTCGCGGCTTCATCGGCTAGTGTCGTTGTGAAACTATAGCCAGCGGAACTGGAGAAAAACATCGAATCATCCGTTACGAGCCTGCACTTTATAAACGGATGGGGCGGTCCTGCGCCAGAATGCCTGCTACGCTGCCGTTTGCTTTGCAACCTGTTCCACCGGGAACGCGCATGTAACGATGGTACCGCGCCCTGGAGCGGAATCGATTGTTACCGATCCGCCATGCAATTCGACGAAGGACCGCACAAGCGAGAGTCCGAGACCCGGACCGCGATGCTGCGATCCCATCGAATCCGTCTCGAACCAATCGAACACCTTGTCCATTGCCTCTGGCGGAATTCCCGGTCCGTGATCGGTCACTCTGAAGAAAACCGCATCCGGACGTCGTTCAGCCAAAAGGGTAACGGTTTCTCCTGGTGGTGAAAATCCGACGGCGTTGGACAACAAGTTGAACAGGATCTGGCGCAGGCGCCGCTCGTCCGCGATCAAACTGCCGATATCGGCCGGAGCCCGGATATCGAGTCTGATACGGCTTTTTACCAACCGATCCTGCACGCCTTCCGCGGCAGCTTCCATGCTCGCCTGAATATCGACCTCGCCAAGGTTGAGTGTCATTGCTCCGGCGTCGATGGTCGCGAGATCGAGAATATTATTGATGAGCGCCAGCAATGCATTCGTCGACGCCGTGATATAGCCGAGGTATTCGCTTTGCTTTCGAGTCAAGGAGCCGAATGCCGGGTCGCCCAGTAAATTCGCAAAGCCGATAATGTTGGTCAGGGGCGAGCGCAGTTCATAAGAAACGTGGTGTACGAAATCGACCTTGATCGAATCCGCTGCCTCGAGCGCTTCGTTTCGCTCGCGCAATGCACGCTCGACATTGACCGTATCTGTCCTGTCCTGGAACGTGACGAGCGTTGCTCCGTCAGGCAAGGGCATGGTGGCTAGATCGAGAACGGATCCGTCACGCCGCTCGATGCGCGCAGCCAGAGGCTCTCGATTGTCGATCGCGGTTACAGCAGCGCGAAGATTTCGCCAAACCGCATTATCGTCGTGCAAAGCCTGGCACCATGCAGTTACGGCTTCGGCATGAGGACGTTGTTCAAGCGCATCGTGCGACAGCTTCCACATGCGCTGAAAAGCAGGATTATGCAGGCGAACACGACCGTCGCTGCCAAACACCGCCACAGCCTCAGCCAGGTGATCGAGCGTCTCGCTCTGCACCTTGATGAGTGCATCGTAGCGGCGGTACATGTCTAGCCGCTCCGTCACGTCGTCATACAAATACGTGACCCCACCCTCGGGATTGGGCGTGGTGACCACCCGCAGAGTGCGGCCATCCGGCAGATGCCACGTGTGCTCCTTCGCTTCGACGGCGCGGTAGGCCTCGTAGAGCTGTTGCTTCCACAGCCTGAAGTCCTGCTCTTCCGGCAGCTTTCGCTTGCCGCGCAAAATTTCGAGGACGGCCGCATCGGTCGGCGATTGATCAAGGAAGCCAGCGTCAAGCTCAAACAAAGAGCGGAACGCCGTGTTGTAGAAAGTGAGCTTGCGGTCAACGTTAAAGACGGCAACGCCGGTCGCGAGTTGATCAAGTACGCGGCGGTGCGCGTCGACCATACGCGCGAGTTCAGCGCGCATGACTTCTACATCCGTGCGATCGATCGCGATGCCCGAACTGCCGATTGTTCCCGGCGCATCAATGACCTCGAAAATTCGACGGCCGCCAGCCGCAATAGCGGGCAGCCTGCCCGCGTAGGTTCCGGAGGCGGCTCGGGCGCGGGCCATCTCTGCCCGCGCCGTCTGGTCGAGCAATTCCAGTCGGCGCGCGACGGCATCGTCCGGATTCTGAGCTTCGACGGCACGAGCATAGGCTGAATTCACAAAGGTCAGCTGACCGACATTGTCGCGCACCCATGCCGGCGCCGGCAATGAATCAAGCAATGCTCTCAAGGTTTCGAGGTCGGCCAGAAGCTCGTCATGCCGCGCGGCAAGGTCGAGCAATTCCCGCTCGATGCCGCTTATGTCACGCAGGCGCAGCACGGCACGCCCACCAATCGCGCGGCCTTCTGCCTCCACCGGGCGTGCCGCGCGTGTCGTAAGCGTCATCACGAAGCCGCGGCCCTCGACCCGCAAAGTATCGACCGCTTGCTGCAGCCGTTGCGCCGCGGCGGGCTCGAGCCAGGTGTCGAACGCAAGCACGCGTTCAGGCGCAGCGCCGGACACCACGATCGAAGGTTCACCGGTGATGTCCGGCTGCTCTGAAGCTGCCGCCCATGTCACCAGGATCTGCGGCTCACACAATAAAAGCGTTTTTAGCCGGTCAGTCTCGGCTTGCAACGCAACGATCTCGTCTCTTGCGGCGCTTTCGATGCGATCTTTCGACCGACGGGCACGAAGCAGAATAACGCTCGCTAAAAGACCAAGTCCGAGCACGGCAAGGATGAAAGTCAGCAGGCTGATGCCTTGGCCACGAAGGATCGCCATGGTGCGATGGATGGCATCGACTGCAGCCGTGCCGGAATGCACCTCGGCGCCCGCCGCTGAGCCGGAAAGGATGAAATTTGCGGTCACGAAGGCGGCGAGGAATCCGCCTCGCCACGGACGAGAACGCAGCCTCTCGTTCGCCGTCCGGATTGTCTCCGGCATTCGGGCCTGCCCCAACGGAGCGGGGCGGCGTCCGCCACGCCGTTTCCCGCGAATCGACTGACTTTACCCTTAACGTGAATCGCGCCGAAAGAGTCCAGATCGTGAACAGGTCCCGCGCGGCAGGGTTGAATGCTATTTCGCCGCGGTGGTGGTACGCCTGACCATGTCATCAATACTGATGCGACCGAGGGCGACGGAAACCGTTCGTTCGGTTTCGGCCAGCGCGGGCCAGACGATTTCATTTACCAGCGCCGAGCTCGGCTGCAGCGCATCGACCTCGTCCACTGCGCTTGCAGTACCGGCTCGAGGTGGCGAGGTGGCAGCCGATGGCGGGCGGCCAGTGCCTTAGCCGACACCGGGCGCGTGCGGGCATTTATTGCAACGTCGATGACCGCAGCAATCGCCAGGATGCCCTTTCTGGACACCAGAGCCATTTGACGAACCACTCATGGTAGCAGCGTACAAGAGTGGTATTAGGCTACGGCACTCGATCCGTCTACCTACGAATGGTGGAGTTCACAGATCAACGTCCAGTTGAACCAAAACCGCCGCTTCCGCGTACCGTTTCGCCGAGAGAGGGAACCTCCACGACGTGAGCGCGGGCAACCGGCGCGATCACCAATTGGGCAATGCGCATTCCTCTTGTAATCGTTACGTCTTCGGTGCCGAGATTTGCGAGCACAACCTGAATCTCACCACGGTAATCGGCGTCGATAGTGCCCGGAGCATTGAGGATCGTGAGACCATGGCGTGTGGCTAGCCCTGAGCGTGGCCGCACCTGGCCTTCATAACCCTCTGGAAGAGCGATCGCGATGCCAGTCGGTACGAGTGCGCGCGCACCGGCGCGAAGCATCAAAGGTTTGCCGTCAGGTATCGCGGCGAACAGGTCGAGCCCGGCCGCGCCGGCAGTCTGATAGTCCGGGAGCGACAAGCCCTCGCCGTGCGCCAGCCGCATCACGAGCAGTTTGGGGTCATTCACCGCTTTTCCCCGTTGAGAGCATCGCCAATACGGGCGATCAGCATGGCTGCGACCTCATCCTTGCTTTGCGGCGGCCACGCTTCGGCACCAGATGCGCGCACAAGCGTGATGGTGTTGCGGTCTCCGCCCATCACACCGGAGCGCGGCGAAACATCGTTGGCCAAAATCCAATCGCAGCCTTTGCTGGCGAGCTTCGCCTTCGCATTGGCGGCCACATTTTCGGTTTCGGCGGCAAAGCCGATCACCAATGTCGGCCGCTGTATTTTCCGCTTGGCAATAGTTGCAAGAATGTCTGGATTTTCGACCAGCGCAAGCTGAGGAACGGTTTTCCCCGCCTGCTTTTTTAACTTCTGTTCGCCAGCGTTGGCGACGCGCCAGTCGGCAACGGCGGCGGCAAAGATTGCTATATCCGCGGGCAGGGCGCGTTCGACCGCTTGCAGCATTTCGCACGCCGTATGGACTTTGATTACCGTCACTCCCGGCGGGTCAGGAACACTCACAGGGCCGCTCACCAGCATCACATCGGCACCGGCGGCTGCGGCAGCAGCGGCGATCGCGTGGCCTTGCTTGCCCGATGAACGATTGGCGATGTAGCGAACCGGGTCAATCGGTTCATGGGTCGGCCCCGACGTGATCAGCACGCGCCGGCCTTCCAGCACCGGCGGCCCTTTGGCGGCAAGGATTTTTTCCGCGGCGTTGGCGATTTCCAATGGCTCCGCCATGCGGCCAATCCCGCGTTCACCGGCCTCAGCCATCTCGCCTTCATCCGGACCGACGAGCCCAACTCCATCGGCAACCAGCTGCGCCAGATTACGTTGGGTGGCCTTGTTCGCCCACATGCCCGGGTTCATCGCCGGCGCCAGGAGTATCTTTGCCGTTGTTGCCAGCAAAACCGCGGTGGCGAGGTCGTCGGCGTGTCCGCCGGCAAGCTTTGCCATCAGGTCGGCAGTCGCCGGCGCAACCACGATCAAATCGGTTTCACGTGCGAGCCGGATATGTCCGACGTCAAATTCGCTCGCGGGATCGAACAGGTCGGTAAAGACGCGCTCGCCGAGAAGCGCGCTTGCCGAAAGGGCAGTCACGAATTGCTCTGCCGCTTTGGTCAGGATGCAGCGCACGGAGATGTCGCGCTCTTTCAGCCGCCGGATCAGATCCAGTGATTTATAGGCCGCGATGCCGCCACCGATGATGAGCAGCACGCGTTTGGTGCCGCCTGGCGTCTGAGCTCGCGCAATTCTTTCGCGAGGCTTTGTCGATATTGAAACCGGCGTGCCGGGCGACTCGTCTGCGGTTGTCTCTGTTGCCTCGCGCAGGATCGTGCGGACCTCGTCCTCGACCGAACGTCCGCTGCGGGCGGCCCGCAGGCGCAAGAGCCTCTTCAGTCGTTCATCGAGCTGACGGACAGTGAGGGACGCCATCCGAATTCCCATTTGCTTACAATACTGTAGCAGGAATTGATCGCATTGCAATCATTGCAATCAAACTCCTCTATCTATCCTCCTTGACGAGGCGTGGGCCTTCCTGTATTTAACTGATCAGTTAATTAACTGACTGGTTTAATTCGACATGGCGACCGATCGGCTTAGCAGCACCTTCGCGGCCCTTGCCGACCCCACGCGGCGGGCGATCCTGGCGCGGCTCGCGCTTGGCGGGACTTCCGTGCTGAAGCTCGCTGAGCCGTTCGACATGAGCCTGCCTGCGGTTTCCAAGCACCTGAAGGTTCTCGAACGCGCCGGGCTCATCACGCGTGGCCGGGACGCGCAGATGCGCCCCTGCCGGATCGATGTGCGCGCTCTCAGGGAAGCCGACCAATGGCTCGAGGAGTATCGCCGGCTCTGGGAACAGCGGCTCGATCGACTCGACGACTACCTGAAAGTGCTGCAGGCACAACCCAAACAAAATAAGCGGGAGAAAAATCATGGCCGTAAAAAATAGCATCGATCTCGAGCGCGATTCGCGTTCGATCATCGGCTCGCGCGTGCTCGACGCGCCGCGCGCATTGGTGTTTTCGGTGTGGACCGACCCGAAGCATCTCGCGCAGTGGTGGGGACCTAACGGTTTCGCCACAACAACGCATGCGTATGATTTTCGTCCTGGCGGAGTATGGCGCTTCGTCATGCATGGACCCGACGGCCGCGACTATCAGAACCGCATCACCTTCGATGAAATTATCCCGCCGGAACGCATCGTCTATCGCCATGACGGCGGTGATGACGTCGAACCCGTGCAATTCACGCAGACGGTGACGTTCGAGGACCTCGGTAACGGTAAGACCCTGCTGACCTAGCACGGCGAGTTCCCCTCCGCTGAAGAGCGTGCGCGCGTCATCAGAGAATACGGTGCTGACAAAGGCCTTGCGCAGACCATGGCGCGACTTGCCGATTACCTTGTCACGATGCCGACAGAAAAGAGTGCGTAGATGGCTCGCACGTTACGACAGCGCACGCAACGCAGCGCACAGATCATCCGGATGGAATTCCGCCACCAACCGATCGATCGCGGCATGGGTCTCTCGCCAAAGCGGGAACGCTTTGGCGAGAAGCGATCGCCCGCTTGCCGTGATTGTGAGGCGACGGCTCCGTTTATCCTCTTTATCGACGGAAACCTTTACCAGCCTGCGGCGTTCGAGGGGCTTGAGGATCGCCGTCAACGTGGTGCGGTCCATCGCAAGCAAAGCTGCGACGCTGCCGATGGTGGGCGGCTCAGGCCGATTCAGCGACATCAGCAGAGAAAATTGACCGTGGGTGAGATCGAGCGGACGGAACACATCGTCAAAGCGTCGCGCCAATCCCCGCGCGGCGCGCTGCACGTGGAGACACAGGCAGCTGTCGCGCACCAGATGCGTGGCGGACAGTGGTAATTGCTGGCGGCTTGACATGGCCGATAATAGGTTGATATCAACCTAATTGTCAATGACACGAACCCCGGAGGAAGAGAGTTATGCAAGTGCAATCGTACCTGTTCTTTGACGGCCGCTGCGAGGAGGCGATCGAGTTTTATAAAAAAACGCTTGGCGCCCAAGTCGATATGCTGATGCGCTGGAAAGACAGTCCCGACAAGTCAATGTGCTCGCCGGGCAGCGAGGACAAGGTCATGCACGCCTCGTTCAAGGTCGGCGACACGCGGGTCATGGCTTCTGACGGCCGCAATACCGGCAATCCCAAATTCGAGGGGTTCGCTCTTTCCGTGGATGCGAAGGATGAGGCGGACGCCGATCGTCTTTTCGATGGACTGTCCGAGGGCGGAAAGGTCGTCATGCCACTCGGCAAGACGTTTTTTTCGCCGCGCTTCGGAATGACGCAGGACAAATTTGGCGTCAACTGGATGGTCATCGTCGAGCCAAAGTGAATGCCAGGGCGCGCCGGACTGGCTGTGAATGCAAGCCGCGCGCTCTCATTCTCCCCTGACCGTCTTTCGCTAAACAGGATCCCCAACGCCGATCGAGGAGTGCCTAATGGCGACCGCCACGAAAAGCAGCGAATTCGTCATCTCACGCGTGCTCGACGCGCCGCGCGATCTGGTATGGAAATGCTTCACCGATCCGGAGCACATGAGGCAGTGGTGGGGGCCGAAAGGCTTCACAGTCGTTGCTTCAAAGATGGATCTCCGCGTGGGAGGCACCTACCATTACGGTCTCAAGGCGCCGAACGGGGCGCCGATGTGGGGCAAGTTCGTCTTCCGCGAAATCGTTCCGCCAGAGCGCCTGGACTTCATCAGCTCATTTTCCGATGAGGAAGGCGGTACGACTCGCCACCCTGGTCACGCGTCATGGCCGCTCCAGATGCATTCGATATTCACTTTTGAAGAACTGCCCGGCGGCAAAACCAAATTCACCGTCAGCTGGGCCGCGCACAATGCGACGCCCGAAGAGCAAAAGGTCTTCGATACTTCGCATCAAGGCATGAACCAGGGCTGGAGCGGCACCCTGGAGCAGCTCGAAGCCTATCTCGCAAAAGCCAAAGTAGCCGCGCGTTAAGGAGGATATCATGGCGCCCAGCAAGAATAAGATCACGCCGTGCCTGTGGTTCGATACAGAAGCCGAGGAAGCGGCGAAGTTCTACGTCTCCGTTTTCAAAAATTCGAAGCTCGGGAAGATCAGCCGCTACGGAAAGGCCGGCCAGGAGATCCACGGCAAGACGCCCGGCTCCGTTATGGTGGCAGAGTTCGAAGTCGACGGGCAGCCGTTCGTGGCGCTCAATGGCGGGCCACAGTTCAAGTTCAGCGAGGCCGTGTCATTCCAGGTTCATTGCGACACCCAGGAAGAGATCGACTACTTCTGGAACGCGCTGACCAAGGACGGCCGCGAACAGCCTTGCGGCTGGCTGAAAGATAAATTTGGCGTTTCCTGGCAGATCGTCCCCACCGTGCTCGGGAAAATGATGATGGATCCGGACACCGAAAAAACCCAACGCGTCACCAACGCGTTCCTGAAGATGAAGAAATTCGATCTCGCAAAACTGAGACAGGCCTATGAGGGCCAGGCCGCATAACCCGCGTAACCGACGTTGCGGCCATTGACGGAAAAGACATGAACAAGCCCGCCGAGTTCGGAGAGGGGACTGTCAGCATCTTGCGGGTGTTCGATGCGCCGCGCGCGCTGATATGGAAAGCGTGGACCGATCCCAAAATGATGGCGCAATGGTTCGGTCCGCGCGGCTTTACCAATCCGGTCTGCGAGCTTGAGGGCAGCTTGCGCATTGTGATGCGCGGGCCCGATGGCCGGGACTATCCGATGAAAGGTGAGTTTCGTGAAGTCGTTGCACCCGAGCGCCTGGTCTTCAGTAACATCGCGACATGACAACGACGGCAATCATCTGCTCGAAGGCGAAACAACAGTCACGTTTACCGAAAAAGACGGCAAGACCACGCTGAGGGTGACGGCGTATGCGGTGGGTCTTGTTCCGATCGCGCCGCAGATGCTCGCCGGCATGGAAGCGGGTTGGACCCAGAGCATCGACAAGCTGGAAACTCTGGTCAGCGGTTCAGGACAGGTGGGGACTGCGACATGACGCTCAAGCTCTATTTCCATCCGCTGGCGTCCTATTGTCACAAGGTGCTCATCGCACTTTACGAACACGACATTGCCTTCGAGCCGATCCTTGTCGATCTAGGCGACGAGAAATCGAGCGCGGCGTTCCGGGCGCTGTGGCCGTTGGCAAAATTCCCGGTGTTGCGTGACGAGGCACGCAACTGCACCGTCGCGGAATCGACGGTCATTATCGAATATCTCGACGCTTACCGGCCCACGGCGGCGCCTTTTGTACCTGCTGATGGTGATCTCGCCTGGCAAACACGGATGTGGGACCGCTTCTACGATCTGTACGTTCAGGAGCTCATGCAGAAAATCGTGGGCGATCGGCTGCGCCCCGCGGGCCGTACTGATCCTTTCGGCGTAGAGCAGGCCGTGGCTCAGCTCGGCCGCTCCTACGCGATGATCGAAGCGTGGATGAAATCGAACAGCTGGGCGATGGGCGACGCCTTTACCCTGGCTGATTGCGCGGCAGCCCCGGCGCTTTTCTATGCAAACACCATTACGCCGCTCGGCTCCGAGCACAGGAGCACGCGGGCCTATCTCGATCGCCTGATGGCGCGGCCATCCTTCGCGCGGGTGCTCGAAGAAGCGCAACCTTATTTTGCCATGTTCCCGATGGAGCGAAAGCCGCAGGTTTCCAGGCTGTGCGGGCATCTGGCCGGTAGGCGTACCCGCCGGGGGGCTGCGCCGAGCTGCACGCCTGGCTCGCTTCCTTCTCAGGTCAGGCGATCAGCCACACCACCCACAGCAGCAGCGCCGCAATTGCCCACAGGGCGATCGTGGTCCAGCGGTTGCGGCGCGCTTCCGCGGCACCGATGGCAGAAACGGTTTCGGGGGAAAGCACTAGCCCGTCGCGCGTAATGTCGTCGAGCTGATCGAGCAAAGTGCCGGCGCGCGTGAGCAGAGCTGGCGCCTGGCCGATGAAACGGCCGATTTCGCCGGCTCCCTCAACCGCATCCTCAAGCCGCCCAATAGGACCGAGATTGCGTGCCATCCACTCGCGGACGACGGGGTCCGCGGTGCTCCACATGTCAAGCTTGGGATCAAGCGAGCGCGCGACGCCTTCGACCACGACCATTGTCTTTTGCAGGAGCAGCAGCTCGGGACGCGTGCGCATGTCGAAGAGGCCGGTTACCTCGAACAGCAGCATCAACAGCTTCGCCATCGAGATATCTTCGGCGGTGCGATTGTGAATCGGCTCGCCGATGGCGCGGATTGCCTGCGCGAAGCTTTCCACCGAGTGATGCCGGGGCACGTAGCCCGCGTCGAAATGGATCTGCGCCGTGCGGTGGTAGTCGCGCGTGATGAACCCAAACAGAATTTCGGCGAGGAATCGGCGCTCCTTCGGCCCGAGACGACCCATAATGCCGAAGTCGACCGCGATCAGCCGGCCGCTGTCGTCGACGAACAGATTGCCGGGATGCATGTCGGCATGAAAGAAGCCGTCGCGCAATGCGTGCCGCAGGAAGCTCTGAATAACCTTGCGTCCAAGTTCCGGCAGATTGAAGCCTTTTGCTTGCAGTGCCCCGTGGTCGCTGAGCCGGATGCCATCGATCCATTCCAGCGTGAGCACTTCGCGCGCCGTGCGGTCCCAGTCGACCTG
>Ga0126380_10000073_pt1 | contig 23000 bp, 18 predicted proteins | sample PanSoiMetPlot_26_FD_92544 | JGI IMG/M metagenome (GOLD analysis project Ga0126380, IMG submission 92544) | Tropical forest soil microbial communities from Panama - MetaG Plot_26 | ecosystem: Environmental > Terrestrial > Soil > Tropical forest > Bulk soil | place: Panama | collected 2016-02-17
CCCGGCGTGCTCGGTCAGCAGCTCGTCGACGAAGAAATCACGGCCGGGAGCCATCGGCGTCGACGACGCGTACTGCCCGAGGTGCCGCCGCCAGACCAGCACCTTGTCGACCTCCTGGCCCTCCTTGGCCGCCTCCGCGAGGGCCTCGTCGGCCTTGGCCTTGTGATCGCTTAGCTTGCCGGCCCGGTAGTAGCCATCCATGGTGATCAGGACCCGGCTGCCCGAGTCTGCGATGCGTGTCCCGCAGGCGTGGCCGCTGAACCCGCCGAACACCTGCGAGTGAATGACGCCGAGCCGCGCGCAGGCCAGCATTGTGACGGCGGCCTCAGGGACCATCGGCATGTGCAGGGTGACCCGGTCACCGGTCTTGAGGCCGGCGAAGTCACGCAGCAGCGCGGCGAACTCGTTCACCTGCCGGAGCAGGTCGCCGTAGCTGATATGCACATGCTCGTCGGCCTCCAGCTCGTCGGCCTCCAGCTCGGGAACGAAAACGATCGCCGTCTTGTCCGGGTCGGCCGCCGCATGCCGGTCCACGCAGTTGTAGGAGGCATTCAGCCTGCCCCCGGCGAACCACTTCCAGAACGGGGCGTTACTCGTGTCCAGCGTCGTGTGCCAGGGTGCGTCCCAGCTCAGCAGGTCCGCGTACTCCTTGAAGCAGTCGGGGAACTTGTCCTCGGTGAAACGCTCAAGGATGGCCGGGTCGTTGGCGTTTGCCTGTCGCACGAATTCTTCGGAAGGGTAGTAGTACTCCTCCTCGCGCCAGTGCACGGCAATCTGTGACTCGGAGACCTGCGCTTCTTGCCTTGCTGTCACGATGCACCTCCTGCTGGAATGTGACTATCGGAGAACGGGGCAGGCCTGCCTAAGCTTCTTGAGCAGGCCGACGCAGACGCCGAACTCCAGGTTCCGGGAGTGAATCGGACCTGCGGCTGGCTCTGGCTTGAGCCGGTTGTGTCAAAGCAGAGTGGTGACGGCCTTGACCTCGGTGTAGGCCTCGAGCACCTCGTGGCCCATCTCGCGTCCCCAGCCGGACTGCTTGTACCCGCCGAACGGCAGCGCCGCGTCGAACACGTTGTAGCAGTTGATCCAGACGCTGCCGGCCTTGATCTTCTTGGCGAGGGCGTGGGCCTTGGAGATGTCCTTGGTCCAGATGCCGGCGCCGAGACCGTAGGGGGTGTCGTTGGCGACGGCGGCGACCTCGTCCAGGTCGCTGAACGGGGCGGCGACCACCACTGGCCCGAAGATCTCCTCACGCACGACCTTCATGTCGGGGCGGGTGTCAGTCAGCACGGTAGGTTCGACGAAGAAGCCGCGGTCGCCGAAGCGCCCGCCGCCTGACAGCGCCGTGGCACCCTCTGCCTTGCCGGAGTCGATGTAGCCAGTAACCGTGCGCAGCTGCTCGCCGGAAACCATCGGGCCCATTTGCGTCCCCGGCTCCAGACCCGGGCCGAGTTTGATCGACTTGGCGATTTCGGCCACGCCGTCCACGACCTCGTCGAACCGGTCTTGCTGGACATACAGGCGCGAGCCCGCGACACAGCACTGCCCGTGGTTGAAGAAGATCGCGTTGGCGGCGCCCTCGATCGCGGCCGGGTCGGCGTCGTTGAAGACAATGTTGGGGCTCTTGCCGCCGAGCTCCAGGCTCACCTTCTTGAGGTTCCCCGTCGCTGCAGCGACGATCAGCTTGCCCACTCCGGTAGAACCGGTGAACGCGACCTTGTCCACGTCGTCATGTGCGGCCAGAGCGGCGCCAGCGGTCTCGCCGAACCCTGTCACCACGTTCACCACGCCCTCGGGCAGCCCTGCCTCGGCCATCAGCCCGGCCAGCCGCAGCGCGGTGAGCGGCGTCTGCTCGGCGGGCTTGAGGACCACGCAGTTGCCGGTGGCCAGCGCCGGGCCGAGCTTCCACGCGGCCATCAGCAGCGGGAAGTTCCACGGGATGATCTGCCCAACCACGCCGACCGGCTCACGCAACGTGTAGGAGTGGAAGTTGGCGCCCGGCATATAGGGCACCGAGAGGCTGAGAGTGTTGCCCTCGATCTTGGTGGCCCAGCCGGCCATGTAATGGAAGAGATCCGCCGCCAGGGGCACGTCAGCGGCGCGCGCCACCGCGAACGGCTTGCCGTTGTCCAGCGACTCGAGCTGGGCCAGCTCGCCGGCGTGCTCCAGGATGAGGTCGCCGATCCGCCAGATGATCCGGCCCCGCTCGGACGAGGTCATCCTGCTCCAGGGGCCTTCGTCGAATGCTCTGCGCGCTGCCCTCACGGCCCGGTTGATGTCCTCGGCTTCCCCTTCGGCAACCCGGGCGAGGGTCTCGCCGGTCGCCGGGTCGGGCGTCTCGAACGTCTTGCCCGACGCCGCTTCGGCCCACTGCCCGTTGATGAACAGCTGCCGCGGCGCGCCGATGAACTCCTCCACGCTCCGGTCCAGGGTCACTGTCATGGCTACTCATCTCCCACTACTGCCGGCACCGCCGGCCACGCGGTCGCGGCCAGCCTGCAATCGCCCTGTAGTGCCTCAGCCAGCTGGGGCACATTTAGTGCTAATTGTTCCGGAGGAGGGCCGCCACAACAGCTACCCAACCGGACGGCCGGTGCGCCCAGAAGGACGGCTCCGTGACTACCCAGTCGGCCCCCTGGCTGCCCCTTTCCAGGGAAATGCTGCGGCAACAGATCCTTGACTCCGGCGTAATCTGGGTCTTAGCTGACGTGACGGGGCAGGAGTTCCGATGCCCGTTCGACTGGAAAGCCACGCGATGGTCGAGAGCGACTGGCCCGGTGCCGATTGGGCGTGCGAAAAGCGCACTGGCCAGCTGGCCGGGCCGCGAAGTGGTGATGCGCTCAACACCCCCGCTGCCCCCGGCCGGCTGGCCAAGTTCCATACTCCGGAGATCGTCTTCGGGCCAGGTGCGCTGGCGGAACTCGGTCACTGCGCGGCACGACTCGGTACGCGCCGCCCGTTCCTTGTCACGGACCCTGGGCTGATCGAGGCGGGCTGGGTGGATGAGGCCGTCGGCTACCTGCGGCAGGTCGGGCTGCGCCCGGCGGTGTGGCATGACGTTACCCCCAATCCCAAAGACCACGAGATCGAAGCCGCCTTCCAGAAGTACGCCGAGAGTGGCAGCGATGTGATCATCGGGCTGGGCGGTGGCTCGTGCATCGACGCAGCGAAGGGCGTGGCGATTCTGTCCGGCAACGGCGGCCGGATCCTCGACTACGAGGGGGTGGACAAGGTTGTGCACCCGATCCTGCCGACGGTGATGGTGCCGTCCACTTCGGGCACGGGCGCGGATGTGTCACAGTTCGCTGTGGTCACCGACACGGCCGCCCGCATCAAGATCACCATTATCAGCCGGACGCTGGTGCCGGAGATCTCGTTGATCGACCCTCGCCTCCTTACCACCATGCCGGACTGGCTCAACGCCACCACGGGCCTGGACGCGCTGACCCACGCGATCGAGGCGTTCGTGTCCCGCGCGCACAACCCGCTGACCGACAGCCATGCCCTGCACGCCGCCGGGCTGATCATCAGTAACCTGCTGCAGGCTCAACAGCGGCCGAACGAGATGGCGCCGCGGCTGGCGATGGCTCAGGGGTCGCTGGAGGCGGGCATGGCATTCACCAATGCCATCCTGGGTGCCACGCACGCGATGAGCCACCAGGTTGGCGGCGAGTTGGACGCCCCGCACGGCGTGGTGAACGCCGTGCTGCTGCCCCATGTCATCAGGTTCAACGCCGAGGTCTGGCCGGAGCGCTTCGTCCCGCTGGCAGCCGCCAGCGGGATCCGCACCGAGGGTGTGCCGGCCGGCGAGATTGCGCTGCTCCTCGCCGACCGGATACGCGATCTGGCCGACGAGGTAGGCGCACCGAAGGGACTGGCCGCGCTCGGTGTCACCGAGGCCATGCTGCCCCAGATGGCCCGGACCACCTTGAAGGACGCCTGCCTGACCACCAATCCCCGCGAAGCGGACGCGGGGGACATCGAGGCGCTGTTCCGGGTGGCCTTGTGACAGGGCCGCCGGCGACCGAGTCAGGACGCGACACTCACCCGGACCGCGACCTGGCCACTCTGACCGGCCTTCGTTCCGGCAAGCGCTCCTACTACCCCGAGTATGTCCGCTCCGCCGAGCGTCTCGAGCACGTCGTGCGGGAACTGGACGGCATCTCCCGTGCCCTGGTGCGCACCGCAGCCGGTCCACGCACGCTGGTGGAGTGGGTGGTCCGGACGGCGACCGCGCACCTGCAGGCCGACTGGCTGCTGTTCGCGGTGGCCGACGGGGTCCTGCCCGCCGTCCACCCCCGCTTTCTCGCGGTCGCTGATGGCGAGCTGATCGACAAAGAGAGCCAGCTGACGGCCGACGTCCGCGAACACCTGGCCGTACTGCGCACCCGTCCGTGGGAGGCCGAGTCACCGGCCAGCGGCCAGGGATGGATGCGGGTGTCGATGACACTGGATGACGAGCCGGTCGGCGGCATCGCAGTGTGGCCGAGCGCTGGGCTGGAGCCGGCCGCCACCGATCGCGCCGTCCTGCGGGTGCTGGCCAACCAGGCTGCTGTGGCGCTGCATAACTCATTCTTGTTCCACGCAACTACCCAGTTGCGTGGCCGCAGCGAGCAGCTCTATGACGCGACGACACGGCACGCCAGGGACCTGGCCGCCCGCAGCGCCGAGCTGGCCGAGACGCAGCGGCAGCTCGTCGCGGCGATGCAGCGGCAGGCGCTGGATGACGAGCGGCACCGCATCGCGCGCGACCTGCATGACAGCGTGACGCAGTCCGTGCTGTCCATTGGCATGGCCATCGAGGTGTGCCGGGCCGAGCTGGAAGGCATGGGCGGCCCGGCCGGGAAGGTCGCAGAGCGCCTAGCGCCGGCCAAGGACCTCTCGCGGCACGCGGCTGAGCAGTTGCGTGCCGCGATCTATGCGCTGCACCGGCCCGCTGAGGAGCCGACCGGTCCGCTGCCCGTCATGCTGCAGCGCTTGTCCACGGTGCACCGGCCCAGCAACCTGGACGTCAAGGTGATGCTGGAAGGAAACCCGGTCCCGCTGGCCCCCGAAGTCGAGCAGTCGATGCTGCGGTGGACCGGGGAAGCATTGTTCAACGCAGCGGCGCACGGCGAAGCCACCCGCGCAGTGGTCCGGCTCCGCTACCTGGCTGACACGGTCACCCTCAGCGTCTCCGACAACGGGACCGGTGACCCGGCGCAGCTCCGTCGCGCCCTGCGGCTGTCCTGCGCGGCGGACCTGTCCGGACGGCACCGGGGGCTGGCGAACATGCTAGCCATGGCGGAGGAACTGGGCGGTACATTGTCCATCCGCCGCTCCCGGTCCGGTGGCGTACTTCTCCGCATGGACACCCCGCTGTCCCAGCTCAGGCGCAGCGAGGCCGAGGGTCGGCCACTGGCGCAGGGTCACGATGGCGATGCGTGAGGCACAGCCAGGGCGGGCCGAGCCGACTGACGAGGTCCCGGTCAGAATCGTGCTCGTAGACGATCACGCGATCATCAGGCAGGGCCTGCGCTCTCTGCTGGAACGCGAGAACGACCTGCAGGTCGTGGGTGAGGCCAGTTCCGCCGGGGAAGCGCTGGCCGTCGTCGAGCGGACCCGCCCGTCGATGGTGCTGCTCGACATGAAGCTGTCCCCCGCATCGGACAATGACGGACTGGACGTGTGCGCTCGGCTGACCAAGCAATATCCTGAGGTCGGCGTGCTGGTGCTCTCCACTTTCGTGGACGACGAGCTGGTGGTCAGCGCCATTCAGCACGGGGCACGTGGCTTCGTGGTCAAGGATGTCGACACCGCGGAGCTGGTCCGCTCGATCCGCCTGGTCGCCCGGAACGGGAGCGCGTTCGACGCCCGATCGGCCGCGGCCATGGCGCGGTCGATCCATACGCCGCAGGCACGCTCACCGCTGACCGACCGAGAGCTGAACGTGCTGCGGCTGGTCGCGAACGGCCTGAGCAACCGGGGCATCGGCGCCCAGCTGCACCTGTCGGAGACCACGGTGAAATTCCACGTCCGCAACATCATGCGCAAGCTTGACGCGACCAGCCGCGCTGAGGCGGTCTACAAGGCCACCCAGGGCGGCCTCGATCTCACGTCCGGCTGAACCAAGTATCCGGGCCCGGCCTACTCGATTTCGAGCACCAACCAGCCTCCGTTGTAGTCGTGCACCGAGCAGCTGTGGCCGGTGCTGTCGCCCAGCTCGCTGAGCTGGCGGAGGTCAAATGTGCGGACGTGGCCGTAGGCGGCGCCAGGTTCCTGCTCGAGCGGAACGGCGACTACCACCAGATGGCGGGCAACCCGGAGCGCTTCGCGGATCACGGCGCTGCCGTCGTCGGCGCTGAGGTGTTCCAGAAGGTGGATAACGCTGACCGTGTCGGCCCATCCATCGGGCACCGGGATGCTCGCCGCATCGCACACCAGGGTGCTCACCTGCAGCCCTCGACCGGCGGCAACGGCCTCCAGCAGGCGCATCGCGCCGCCGGACAGGTCGGACGCGGTCACCGTGTTTCCTGGCCGCTCGGCCAGCAACAGCGGCAGGAAGCCGAAGCAGGAGCCGACGTCGAGCACCTGGCCGTCCGGAATGAGCTGTAGCGCATGTGCATACACCGAGGCGAAATCGCTGATCGTGTGCCGGTAGCCGGCCACGGCGGCCGGCGCCCGCCAGTACTGGCGGATCCGGGCCAGGGTATTGCCGTAGAACGTGTTCCATGCCAGCAGCGGGTCGCCAACGCAGGACCGCACGACGCCGGTGAATACCCGCTCGAAGATGTCCGCCCCGGACAGCCAGCCCGGCGCGAACAGCTCGTCGGCCAGCAGCCCGGCCAGGTCGTTGTCGAGCTGGTCGGGTTGCAGCCAGTGGCGCACCTCGATCCGGTGGCCGCGTTCGGTAAAGCAGAAATGGTCGGTGCGGACGACGGGACGCCGGTCCGCAGTACCGCCGCGCGAGGGTGCGGCGCGGAGCACGCTGACGAGATGGTCGTCATAGCGGCCTGGTGGGCACGGCGCGAGCGGGTCAATGACCTGCGGCAGGGACCGGATCGGGCTCGGCTCGCTCATCGCCCGGTCGCCTCCGCCGACATCAGCTGGGCTGCATGCTGCAGCCCGGTGAGATCACCGACGACCTGGACGCGGTCGCAGAACTCCGCATAGCGCGGCAGATCGCACGCCCCAAGCCCCCAGGAGTAGCGGGATTCCGGGGTCAGCCAGATTGTCTCGCGGACCCTGCGGGTGATCTCCTCGAAGGTGCCCAGCTGGGCTTCGTTGCCGTTGCCGCGCCCGTCGCCGAGCACGATGAGCGTGGTGCGCCGATCCAGCGCGGCGGAGTGCTCCGCCAGCAGCTGGGTGAAGGTCGTACCGTAGTCGGAGCTGGCGTCCACGTCGAGCAGCCCGCCCGCGGGCAGCCCGTCGAACACCAGCCCGAGCGCCCGTTCCAGCGGGTGCTCGGCGAACAACGCGGTGATCTCGACCGGCGCGTCGACGAACGCGAACGAGCGGGCCTGCGTGAACAGCGACTGCATGCCGTACACCAGGTGCAGCGTGAACCGCGCGGTCGCGCGTACCGACAGCGACACGTCGGTCAGCAGCAGCAGCCGGGGCTTGTCGGCCGCCCGGCGGATGGTGATCGGCTGGAACGGGACACCGTCGTAGCGCATGTTCCGGCGCATGGTGCGGCCGGGATTAACCCGGCCGCGGGCATGCTTGCGCTGCCTGCTGGTCGGGGCGCCGTGCAACTGGCGGGCCAGCCGCCGCAGCGCCTCCTCCAGCTCGGCCCGTTCCCGCTCGTCCACCGACTCGACCCGGGCCCGGTCGGCGATCCGGCCCTCTACCACGGCATCCGCGAGTCGTTCCAGGTACCGGCGCAGCAGGTCGGGCAGATCGGCGATGACCCCGGCCAGCTGCCGCCGTAGCGCTGCGAGCTGTGCCTCGTCGATGTCCTCGGCTGCGCCATCCAGCCAGCCGAGCAGCATCTCCTGCTGCGCCACTGTCAGCGCTGTGTCCACCCGCTGCCCGGTGGGCGGGGCCAGCGGGCCGGGCAGGCCAGGGCTGTGCAGCCGGCTGGTCTCCAGCTGCACCGACGCGCCGAGGTCACGCACCCTGCGTGCAGCATCTTTGGAAAGCACGATCTCGTCGGTCACCGAGGCGAGGTCGAGCTTGTTCGCCTCCTGGTGCAGGTTGTACTGCTGGGCGAGATCTTCCGGGCGGAAGTAGTCCCGGATGTCGTCGGGCTTGCCGTGGCTGTGCCCCTGCTGCGGCGTGTCCGAGGGTTCCTCCGACACCGTGAACGACTCCAGCGCGCCGGTGTCGGTCAGGTCGTCGTGGGCGTGGGCGTGCTCGTGCCCGCCGCTCGACCCGGCCACCTTGCGCAGCGAGAAGAATGACGTGTAGAGCTCGTCGAACAGCTCGTCGTCGCGCCTGTCTTTGATCAGCGTCACCCGCAAGGCGGCGCGCAGCGTCTGTACATCGGCCAGCACGCCCGGCTGGGCCGCGGCCAGCATCGCGTCGGCAGCCTCGGCAACCGATACCCGCACGCCGAACAGCCGCAGCAGGCGGACGAACCGGTGCAGGCTGCCGACCACGTGGTACGCCGCTCAGCTGGGCCGTCGCCGGGTGATCGCCGCGAACGACCGGCTGCCCTGGCCCTGGCCGGGATTGGTGCGGCGGTTCGGCCCGGGACCGGGGGCACCGTAGTAGTTCTCGTCGTGGCGGCCTGGCCGGTCCATAGCCGCGCGGACGGCCTGGCCGCTGGCCGGCTCATCCTCGCTGGGTCCGCCGCTCCCGCTGCGCCCGTTCTCGTCACCGTGCAGATGTTCTTTGCCGTGCCCGTGCCCGCCGTGCCCGTGCTCATCGCCGTGCCGGTGGTGATCGCCTGGCTCCGGGAGCGTCCGGTTCGGATCGACCAGGCCCGGCAGTACCTCGGACGCGCGCTGCATGTCCCTCTCGTACTTGAGCACGACATTGACGGTCTCCGCGAGCACGTCGGCGTCGAGGTCATCGACGCCGAGCACGGCCAGCGTGCGGGCCCAGTCGATCGTCTCGGAGATGCTGGGGCTCTTGCGCAGCGGCAGCTCTCGCAGCCGGCGCACCACCTGTATCAGCTGCCGGGCGGCGGCCTCGGGTAGCCCGGTCTGCTTGGACCGCACGATCTCCAGCTCCCGCTCCGCGTCCGGGTAGTCGAGGAACAGGTGCAAGCAGCGGCGTTTCAGCGCGGCTGACAGATCGCGCGTGTTGTTCGAGGTGAGCACCACGTACGGCGGCGTCTTCGCTGTGTAGGTGCCGATCTCGGGCACGGATACCTGAAACTCGCCGAGGCATTCCAGGAAGACCGCCTCCAGTGCCTCGTCGGCACGGTCCACCTCGTCGATCAGCAGGACGGCAGGCGTCTCGCCGCGGACCGCGTCCAACAGCGGACGGGCGACCAGGAAGTGGTCGGAGAAGAACACCGCATCGTGCCCCTTGATCCGTTCCACCGCCGCGGGGATATCCGGCGCCTCGGCGATGATCTCGTTGATCTTCTCGCGCAGCATCTGGGTGTATAGCAGCTGCTTGCCGTAGTCCCATTCATAGAGAGCCCTGGTCTCGTCCTGCCCCTCGTAGCACTGCAGCCGCAGGAGCCGACGGCCCGTCACAGCGGCCAACGCCTTGGCCAGCTCGGTCTTCCCAACGCCGGCCGGCCCTTCCAGCAGGACCGGCTTGTTGAGCTGCGTTAGCAGGAAGACTGTGGTGGCCAGCCGCCGGTCGCTGATGTAACCGGCCGCGGTGAACCGGCTGACGACGTCGCCGATCGACAAGAAGGCGCTAGGATCATCGGCCGACTGGGGCACGCGTCCTCCGGTTCGTCCGGGCCGGGCTACCGCCCGCCGCTGGCTTCAGCTGAGCAGGTCATCCAGGTCACCGTTCATGCAGTGTTCGACCACCGGACGGACCGTCTCGAAGGTGCACTCCTTGGCGTTGCCGGGGGTGCAGGCGTCACCGAGCACGTGGTTGGTGATCCGGTCGACGTCAGCGGCATCGCCGGTAATCGTCTTGGCGTTCTCGTAGAACTTCGTCGGCCCCTGGCCGAGCCGGTTCTTGGAGTAGCTGTCCTGGGTCACGTCGGTGAACTTCTCCGGAATACCCACGTCCCGCAGCAGCCGGATGGCTGCGGTCAGTGCCGCCTCGGCGGCCTGTACCGCCGTCATGCCGTGCGTGTCCACGCCCATCTGGACGGCGATGTCGGCGAACCGCTGGTAGGCCGCGGGCATGTTGAACGCCCACACCCGCGGCAGGGCGATCGCGTTGTTCAGACCGTGGTGCGTGTCGTAGAAGGCGCTGACCGCGTGCGAGATCGAGTGGATGATGCCCAGGCCGCCGGAGTTGAACGCCTGCGCGGCGATGTACTGGGCGTACATCATGCCCTCGCGGCCGGCCAGGTCCTGGCCGTTCCACACCGCCTCGCGGAGGTTCTCCGAGGTCAGCTTGATCGCGTACAACGCGTTACCCAGTGACGTGGGGAAGTTCAGCCGGGACACGTATGGCTCGGAGGCGTGCGCGAGAACGTCGAAGCCGCATTGGGCGGTGTAGTCAAGCGGGCAGTCGTAGTACAGCACCGGGTCGTCGATGGCCAGGCTGGTCACGCAGGCGTCGTCGAACGCGACGTACTTGTGCGGCCGGTCCGGGTCCGTCGTGGTGTCGGTGATGACATACGCCCAGGAGGTCTCCGAGCCGGTGCCCGCCGTGGTGGAGACGGCGATGTGCGGCGGGTTCTTCGGGTTCTCCGACTTGTTGAAGCCCTCGAACTCGTTGACGCTGCGCCCGTCGTGCGCCACCGAGACCCGGGCGCCCTTGCACGCGTCGTGCGCCGAACCGCCGCCGATCGAGACGAACGAGTCGCATTTGGTCTCCTGGTACAGCGCGACGGCGTCCATCACGTTGTAGTCCTTGGGATTGGACTCGACCTTGTCGTAGAGGACGGTCTCGAGGCCGTGGTACTTCAGCGACTCGTTGATCTTGTGGACGGTGTCGCTGCCCCGCAGGCCGGTGGTCATCACCAGGATCTTCCTGAATCCCAGCTTCTTGGCCTCCGGCCCGATCATCTCGTGAGCACCAGGGCCGAGCATCCCCCGGGGAAACGGGTGGAACTCCTTGATCGGGAAAGGCTTGAGCAGTTCATCAACCTGCATGGCGAACGGGCTCCTCTCCGTATGAGTCGTGCTCTCGCGCACCGTGTGCTGAACCGCGACGTCAGCCGGCCATATCCCGGGTCAGCGGGAGCACCGATGCGGCGAGGCTAAGCAGCGGCGCTCCGATCCGGAACCCGTGGGCGCCGATTCCATCCGACAGCGACCGTAATCGGCCCGGACGGGCAGGACGGCACCTGCCCGATCGAACGGGCCACACCGCGGTCTGCGGCGGTCGGGGCCAGACCCGCTCACCGAGATGCGCCGCAAGCTGTCAATCAGTCCGCACCAGCCAGACTGGAGCTCGCACCACCAGGCCTTATGGCCGCCCGCGACGGTCCCGCGTTCGGGGCTAACTGTCCAACCGGACGGGGCGATGACGGCCGGAAGCATGGTGACAGGGGTTCGCGCCGGCAATACCGTCACCAACATCGGGCGCCACCGGTCGAACCGTTGCCCCGGCGTCGCGGTCCACCACTGGAGGATTCCCATGCAGCAGGACACCCGTGCCGACAGGTCCCCGGCCGAGACGGCACCGCGCAGCGCCGATGTCACCGACGGCCACGACGGCGTTGACGACCCGGGGATCACCGAGGAGCTGCTGGTCGAGGAAGTCTCCATCGATGGAATGTGCGGCGTCTACTAGCATCCGGGCCATCGCGATGACCGCGCCATTCGAGCTGGACCTGGGCTACCGGCTCAACCCGGATGTGGCGCTGCGCCGTGAGCCGTTCGGGGCGCTCGCCTACCACTTCGGCACCCGGCGGCTGTCCTTCCTGAAGGCGCCGGATCTCGTGGAGCTGGTGTGCGGGCTGGGCGCCTACCGCTGCGTGTCCGATGCCCTGGCCGCCGTGCCTGACCGACGGCGCGGCGTCTATCTGCGGGCGCTGGCCGCACTGGCCGCGGCCGACATGATCGTTCCTCAGCGAGAGGGGGCGAGCTGAGGTGACCACGATCAGCCATGAGCCGGCACGCGGCGAGCTGGTGCCCGCCCTGGTAGAGCAGTTCAAGGGCGGCCTCGCCGCGCCGATCTGCCTGACCTGGGAGTGGACCTACGCCTGCAATCTGTCGTGCACCCACTGCCTGTCCTCTGCTGGCCGACGCGACCCGGCCGAGCTGACCACCGCCGAGATGAGGTCGGTGATCGACGAGCTCCGGGCCATGCAGGTGTTCTACGTCAACGTCGGCGGCGGCGAGCCGACCGTCCGGCCGGACTTTTGGGAGCTTCTGGACTACGCGGTGGCCAGCCAGGTCGGCGTGAAGTTCTCCACCAACGGGCTGCGGCTCAACGCGGACCGCGCCCAGCGCCTGGCCGCGACCGACTACGTGGACGTGCAGGTCTCGCTGGACGGCGCGAGCAGAGAGGTCAATGACGCGGTTCGTGGGCACGGCTCCTACGACATGGCGCTGCGCGCGATGCAGAACCTGGCCGAGGCGGGCTTCCGGAACTTCAAGATCTCGGTTGTGATGACCAGGCACAACGTGCCCCAGCTGGACGAGTTCGCGGCGATCGCCGACCGGTTCGGCGCCCAGTTGCGGATCACCCGGCTGCGTCCATCCGGCCGCGGCGCTGACGTGTGGCACGAGCTGCACCCGACCGACCAGCAGCAGCGAGAGATCTACTGGTGGCTGGTCGACCACGGCGACCGGGTGTTGACCGGTGATTCCTTTTTCCACCTCAACGCGCTGGGCACCACCCCGCTGCCGGGGCTGAACCTCTGCGGCGCTGGCCGGGTGGTCTGCCTGATCGACCCGGTAGGCGATGTCTATGCCTGCCCATTCGCGATCCACGATGCGTTCAGGGCGGGCACCGTGCGCGCACCTGGCGGCTTCGCCGAGGTGTGGCGCTCCGCGCCGCTGTTCGCCAGCCTGCGGACCGAGAACTCCGGCGGAGCGTGCCGCTCGTGCTCGGCCTTCAGCTCGTGCCAGGGCGGCTGCATGGCCGCGAAGTTCTTCACCGGCCTGCCGCTGGACGGACCCGATCCGGAGTGCGTCAAGGGACACGGCGCCAGCATGATCTCTGGCCTGGACCCCGGCCTGCTGCCGCAGCCGGACAAGGATCACTCGCGCCGCGGCCAGGCGGTGCCCTTGGGCATTCCTTCGGTGCGCGTCCCGGTGAAGCCATGCGACTCCAGCCCGCTGGCGGCAACGGCGTGAGCACCCTTACCGAGCCCATCGACCTCGGGCCGCGCCGCGCGCCCTGCCGGGTGATGTTCGGGCCGCACGAGACCAACCTCGCTCGGCGCCGGGAGATCTCGGCGAGGCACGTCGCCTACTACGCGCGGCGGGCGGCGGGCGGCTGCGGCGTCATTGTCACCGAGACGGCGAGCGTGCACCCGTCGGACTGGCCCTACGAGCGCGCGCCGCTGGCGGCGGACTGCGGGCCGGGCTGGGCCCAGACTGCCGCGGCCTGCATGCGGCACGGAACGCTTGTCCTGGCCGGGCTCGGCCATGCCGGGATGCAGGGCTCCTCGGCGTTCTCCCAGTCCGCGCTGTGGGCACCGTCGCGGGTGCCGGATGCCAGCTCACGCGAACTGCCCATGGAGATGGCCGACGCCGAGATCGACGCGCTGGCCGGCGGCTTCGCCGCCGCCGCCGCCCTAGCTGCCGAATCCGGCCTGGACGGTGTCGAGATCAATGTTGGCCAGCATTCGCTGCTGCGCCAGTTCCAGTCCGGGCTCACCAACCAGCGCGAAGACGGCTACGGGCAGGACCGGCTGCTGCTCACCGAGCGCGTGCTGCGCGCCGTGCGGGACGCGCTCGGAGCTGGCCGGGTGCTCGGGCTGCGGCTGTGTTGCGACGAGCTGGCCCCCTGGGCCGGGGTGACCCCGGAAATGGCGGCCGAGCAGGCCGTGCGGTTGGCCGGGCAGGTGGACTATCTCGTGGTGGTGCGCGGGTCGATCTACTCGGTGCCGGCTACCCGGCCCGACTTGCACACCGAGCACGGCTCAGGCATCGAGCTCTGCCGCCAGGTCCGGGCCGCGGTGGACGGCGCCGTCCCGGTGGTCATTCAGGGCAGCGTGGTGGACCCTGGGCAGGCGCAGTGGGCGCTGGCCGACGGCGCCGCCGATCTGGCGGAGATGACCAGGGCGCAGATCACCGATCCTGATCTGGTCGGGCGGCTGCGCAGCGGCGAGACGGACCGGATCCGCCCCTGTCTGCTCTGCAACCAGGCCTGCATGGTCCGGGACAACAGAAATCCGGTCATCACCTGCGTAATCGAGCCCAGCAGCGGCCATGAGCTCGACGACGGCGACATCGCAGGCCCGGACCAGGCCCGGAGTCCGGTGCTGGTAGTCGGCGGCGGCCCGGCCGGGATGGAAGCTGCCCGCGTGCTGGCCACCCGGGGGCACCGGGTGCGCCTGGCCGAGCGCGGTCCGGCGCTGGGCGGCATGCTGGCCACGGCGGCCCTGGTCCACGGGCGACAGCGCATCGGCGTGGCGGTGGACTGGTGGCGCCGGGAGCTGCGGCGGCTGGACGTGACCGTATCGCTGGGGCACGAGGTCGCCGCTGCCGAAATGGATAGCGCGCTCGCCGAGGGCGTGCATGTCGTGCTGGCCACGGGATCCGTTCCCGGCCCGCGCGACTACCGCATCGCGCCGGATGCTCACGTGGTAGAGGCCGCCGACCTGCTCACCCTGGTGAACGCCGGTGCACTGCACCGGCTGCCGGAGGGCCGGGTGGTGGTGTTCGACCCGATCGGCGGCCCCGTCGGGGTCGGCATCGCCGAGCTGCTCGCCGCCCACGGCCGACCGGCGGCGATTGTCACCCAGGACCAGATCGCCGGCACGCAACTGGCCCTGAGCGGTGACCTCGCCGAGGCCAACTCGCGGCTGCAGCGGGCGGGCGTGGCCCGCGAGCTGCGCAGCCTGCTCCGCGCGGTGACCGGCGACCACGTGCTCCTTGAGGACCGGTGGACCGGCGAGCAGCGCACGGTGGACTGCGCGTTCGTGGTGCACTGCGGTCACCGGCTGCCCGAGCAGACCCTGTACCTGCACCGGCCAGGAACCCCGCGGGCCGGTGACTGCGTGGCACCCAGGACGGTGCTTGAGGCGGTTCTGGAGGCGCGGCGTGCCGCGCTGGCGATCGGCGCAGCCAGCGAGCAGGCCGGCCTGCCCACGCTGACCATGACCGGAGGCAGCCGATGAGCGCCGGCAGCCGATACCGGCACCTGTTCTCGCCGCTGCGGATCGGCCCGGTGGTCGTCCGCAACCGGATCGTGTTCTCCGCGCACCTGACCAACTACGCCGAGGACGGCCTGCCCAGCCAGCAGCACGCCGACTACTACGCGGCCCGGGCGTCGGGAGGCGCCGGGCTCATCATCACCGAGGAGCACTCGACCCATCCCACCGACTGGCCCTACGAGAAGCTGATCCACGGTTTCCACCGGGCCGTCATCCCCGGCTACCGGAGGATCACCGCGGCGGTACACGCTTACGACGTGCCGATCTTCGCCCAGCTCAACCATAACGGCGGCCAGGCATCCTCGATGTTCTCCCGGCTGCCCGTGTGGGCGCCCAGCCCGGTACCGGATCCGATGTTCCGCGAGGTGCCCAAGGCCGTCGAGCGGCATGAGATCGCCGAGATCGTGGCCGGCTACGGCACCGTCGCCGGGCACTGTGCGGAAGGCGGGTTCGACGGGATTGAGCTGCAGTGCTCGCACTCCTCCATCGTGCGCGGGTTCCTGTCGCCGGCGACGAACAAGCGCACCGACGGCTACGGCGGCTCGCTGCAGCGCCGGGCCCGGATCCTGCTGGAGATCGTCGATGCCGTGCGCGAAGCGATCGGTCCCGATCGGGCGCTGGGCGTCCGGATCTGCGGTGACGAACTGATCGAGGGCGGGAGCACGCTAGCCGAGGCAGTCGAGGTGGCCAGGATCGTGGAGGCGACCGGCCAGGTCGACTACATCAACACCTCGATCGGCGTGGCTACTGCGACCCTGTTCATGATCGAGGCGTCCATGAGCATCCCCCCCGGCTACGCCCTGTACATCGCCAATGCCATGCGGCAGGCGGTCAAGCTGCCGGTGATCGGGGTGGGCCGGATCAAGGACCCGGTCCAGGCCGAGCGCGCGCTGGCCGAGGGGCATTGCGACCTGGTCGGCGTGGTGCGCGGCCAGATCGCCGACCCCGACTTCGCCGCCAAGGCCCGCGCGGGATACGCCACTCACATCCGCACCTGCCTGTCCTGTAACCAGGAATGCGTCGGCCGGATGGGCCTGAACCGGTGGCTGGGCTGCATTGAGAACCCGCGCACCGGCCGGGAGGCCGTTCCCCTCCCGCCGCCGCGCCGGGCTGGCAGGCGGGTGATCGTGGTTGGCGGCGGCCCGGCCGGCCTGCAGGCAGCCGCCACGGCCGCCCAGCGCGGCCACCGGGTCACGCTGTACGAGCGCCGACCGCGTACCGGCGGCCAGGTCGCCGAAGCCGCATCGGTGCCCTCCCGCGCCGAGTTCCTCGACGTGGTGCGCAACCTGGCCGCCGAATGCCAGCGCAACGGGGTGGAGGTCAAGACCGGCGTAGCGGCCACGGCGGAATCGCTGCGCGGCCAGGCGCCGGACGCGGTGGTACTGGCTACCGGGGCGCGGCCGCAGCCACCGTACTGGGCCGCTGGTCACCCTCGTGTGGTGGACGTCCGCGATGTGCTCGAAGGCCGCGCCGAGCCGGCCGGGAACGTGGTGGTGATCGACGACCTCGGCTTCCACCAGGCAACCAGCGTCGCTGAGCTGCTAGCCGACCGGGGCTGCGCGGTGGAGATCATCACCGCAGGCATGGTCGTGGGACAGGACCTGGGCATCACCCTGGACATGGAGACCTTCAACGTGCGCGCGTACGCCAAGGGCATCCGCCAGTCCCCCGACCTGGTGGTGGTTGGCGCGAGCGGCGATGACGCGCACGCCGACGGCCCCGGCGGAGTGGAGCTGTCACTGCTGCACCATCCGACCGGCCAGCCCGCGCAACGGCACTGCGACTGGGTGGTGTGCGCGGTTCACCAGGCGCCCGAGGACGAGCTGTGGAAGCAGTTGCAGGCCGCGCCGTTCGAGGTGCACCGGGCAGGCGACTGCGTCACTCCGCGCCGCGCCCATGCCGCGGTGGTCGAGGGACACCGGGTGGCGGTGGCGCTATGACCATCCCAGCCGAGATCAAGCTCCTGGCCGTCGTCGTGGTCAGGGATGGCGAACTGCCGGCCGGCTCGGACGAGGCCGCGGCCGAGGCAGCCGGGGCCGCGCTCGTGGTGGGATCGGGGACCAGCGAGGCGGCAGGCCGACTGGACTCGGTCAGCCAGGTGTGGCTGCTGGAGCGGTCATCGGTCGCCCCTGGCGCTTTGGCCAGCGCGCTGGCGCAGATCCTGTCGGGTGTGGACATGGTGCTGCTGCCCGCCTCGCCGGATGGCCGGGATCTCGCGCCCAGGCTGGCCGCGATCCTCGGTCGGCCACTGCTGGCCGGCGCCGTCCGGTGCGCGCCCGACGAGGTCGAGCTGACCAGGCTCGATGATCGCCTGTCACTGCGCGTCGCCGTGGACGGGCCGGTGGTGGTGACGCTGCGCCCCGGCAGCCGCGGCAAGCCCAGGCCGATCGCGGCGGCACAGGTGAGCGCGCTGCCGCTGGAGGCGCCCGAAGCGGAGGCCGGCCACGATGCCGAGAGCGTTGAGGTGCTGCGGCCCGAGCCACGCACGGCCGACCTGGCCGAGGCCCGCCGGATCGTGGGCGGCGGCGCTGGCCTGGTGCCTGCCGGTGCCGACGGCGCAGCCGCGATGCGGCTGCTGGCCGACGTCGGAGCCGCGCTTGAGGCCAGCGCCGGCGCCACCCGGGTGGTGACCGACGCGGGCTGGATGACCTACGACCGGCAGATCGGTACCACCGGCGTGGCCGTGAGCCCGGATCTGTACGTCGCGTTCGGCATTTCCGGCGCGGCGCAACACGTCGGCGGGCTCGGCGCGCCCGAACATGTGGTGAGCGTGAACACCGACCCGTCCTGCCCGATGACCGCGATGGCCGATCTCGGGATCGTCGCCGACGCCCCGGCGGTGCTCGCCGCCCTCGCCGGCCGGCTGGGCGTGACCACGGCGGCGGCCGGACAGGACGAGGCTGGCCAGGCGGAGGAAACGGCACAGCCCGAGGTGGCGAGCCATGCCGACTGACGTTATGACCGTTGACGTGGTGGTCGTCGGTGCCGGGCCCGCGGGGTCGGCCGCGGCGCTGGAGCTGGCCAGGGCAGGCTGCGATGTGATCATCGTGGAACGCGGGGCGTTCCCCGGCGCGAAGAACGTCTACGGCGGCGTGGTGTACGGGCGGATACTCGACGATGTCGTGCCGCAATGGTGGACCGAGGTACCGGTGCAGCGGTGGGTGACCCGCCGGGCCACCATGCTGATGACGCCGACCCAGGCGCTCACGGTCGACTACCGCACCAGCGCCTGGGACAGCCCGCCCTACAACGGGATGACCACCTACCGTGCCGAGTTCGACTCCTGGCTGGCTGGCAAGGCGGTCGCGGCCGGCGCCCGGCTGGTCACCTCGACGGTGGCCACCGGCCTGCTGCGGGACGCCTCCGGCCGGATCGCCGGGGTGCGCACCGACCGGCCCGACGGCGACATCCGGGCCAGGGTGGTGATCGCCTGCGATGGCGTGAACTCGTTCCTGGCCAAGGAGGCCGGGCTGCTGCCGCGCACCAGCCCGGCCCATACCACCCTGGGCGTCAAGGAAACGCTGGCGCTGCCGCGCGACGTGATCGATGAGCGATTTGGCCTGGCCGGCGACCAGGGCCTGGACATCGAGATGGTCGGCTGCACCAGCGGGATCCCCGGTGGCGGCTTCCTCTACACCAACCTCGACACGGTCAGCGTCGGCGTCGTGGTCGGGCTTGAGGGCCTGGCCGAGGCCAAGACACGGCCCGAGGAGCTCATCGCCGGTGTGAAGTCGCATCCGGCGATCGCGCCGTACCTGCGGGGCGCAGAGCTGAAAGAGTACTCCGCCCACCTGGTCCCCGAGGGCGGCTATCGGGCCATGCCGCGCCTGGCCATCGACGGCATGCTCGCGGCCGGGGACGCCGCGTCCATGTGCCTGGCTGCCGGGCTGTGGCTGGAGGGCGTCAACTTCGCGATCGGCGCCGGGCTGGCAGCAGGCCGCACCGCCGCCGAGGCGGTTGCGGCCGGGGACACCTCAGCCCGCGGGCTGGCTGGCTACCGGCGGCGGCTGGAGTCGTGTTTCGTGCTCGCCGATCACAAGCGGCTCCGCAACGCGGCCGACATCGTGCTCGCCGACCGGATGCAGCGCGAATACCCCGGCCTGGCCTGCGACTTCGTAGAGCAGGTATTCACCGTCACCAACCCGGACCCCAAGCTCGGCATGGCCAGGGAATTCTTCCGGGCTGTCCGCCTCAACAAGGTCCGGTTGAGGCATCTGGCCAAGGACGGCTGGCAAGCGCTCCGGGCATTCCGGTGAGGGAGCCGAAACAATGAACTACCCCGAGGTGTCCTTCGATGAGCGCATGGCGACCGTGGAGTTCCGGGTCGGAGAACGAGCGCACATCACGGTCGACCCCGACGTTTGCCGCTCCTGCACCACCAAGGAGTGCGTGCACGCCTGCCCGGCCAACCTGTTCGTGCCCACCGCCGACGGCAGCGTCCTGTTCAACTACGAGCAGTGCTTCGAATGCGGGACCTGCTACCAGGTGTGCAATCGCGAGGGCGCCATCTCCTGGACCTACCCGGCCGGCGGCAACGGCGTCATGTTCCGGAAAGGGTGAGGGAGCATGACGGTGATCGTCGCGGCCCTTGGCTGGTCCTGGCGCGAGACCGAGGTCGATCCCCTCACCGGGACAGTGGGCGCCGATCGCCGCGACTGTGGGCCGAGCCAGTCGGATCTCGCGGCCCTTGAGCACGCACTGCGCCTGGCGGAGCGGTGGGATGCCGAGGTGGTCGCGGCCACGGTTGGCCCCGCTGAGGCCGACGCGATGCTGCGGGACGCCCTGGCGACCGGTGCGGCGCAGGCACTGCGCGTCGAGCCGGCCAGCTGGACGTCAGGCCCGCGCCCGGCCGGGCTGGTCGGTGGGGGGCAGGAATCCGCCGCCGCGCTCGCTGGCACCCTGCGCCAGCACTGCGGGGTACCGGACCTGGTGCTGTGCGGTGACAGCTCAGCCGACCGGGGCACCGGCTCGTTTCCCGCGTTCCTTGCCGCAGCACTCGGCGCGGCGCAGGCACTGGGCTGCGTGCGGATAGAACCTCACAACGGTGGCCTCCTGCGGGTGTATCGGCGCCTGGACGGCGGCCGCCGCGAGGTGCTCCTGGTCCGGCGGCCCGCTGTGGTGTCCGTTGAGGCGGCCGGGGGCCGCTTGCGGCGGGCCGGGCTGACGGCCACGCTGGCGAGCGCGCACGTCACCATCCCGGTGGTCCGCGTGCCGACGGCCGCCGCGCAGCGCATCCGGGTACTGGGCGCCCATCCATACCGGCCGCGGGCGCGCGAACTGGCGGGCCCATCAGGTTCGGCCCTGCGCCGGACGCTGGAGCTGACCGGGGCGCTCGTGGAGCGTACCCCGCCGACGGTGGTCGGCCCGCTGGCCCCCGGCCAGGCCGCCGACGAACTGCTCGGCTACCTGCGTCGCCACGGTTATCTTGCTGACAGCGACGCGGGGTGATGATGCTTGGCGACCATTCATGGCCAGGGCCTGGCCCGCGGCAGGCACGGGATGACCCGACCCCACCTGTGCGATGCTGGCGCGCTCGCTGAACTGGCGACACCACCGGATACCACGCTGCCGGCCGGCCTCGCCGTCGAGCTCGATGGCGATGTCCGCCGCTCCCGCGACGGCCACCTAATGCTGGGCGGCTCGCCCACCCGGCTGCTGCGGCTCAGCAAGCCAGCGGCGCGAGTTCTCGGGCCGGGCGTGTTCACCGTGGCGGACGCGGCGACGGCGGCCCTGGCCCGGAGGCTTGTGGATGTCGGCGTCGCGCACCCCCGCCCCCCTGCTCAGCCGGTCCGTGATGTCACGATCGTGATTCCGGTACGGGATCGGGCGCGCCTGCTGCACCAGCTGCTGACCGCCCTGCGCAGTGACCCTCAGACATCAAGAGTTCCTGCGCTGGTCGTCGATGACGGATCCCTGGACGGTGCCGCGGTTGCCTCGGTGGCGCGCCTGCACGGCGCCACACTGCTTGTCCATCGGCACAACCGGGGGCCCGCCGCGGCACGCAACACCGGGCTGAGCCACGCCAGGACCGGATACGTCGCATTCTGCGACTCCGATGTGCTCCCCGAGCCCGGTTGGCTGGGCCCGCTGCTGGCACAGTTCGCCGATCCTGCCCTGGCGCTGGCCGCCCCCCGGGTAGTCGGCATACCCCAGAGTCAGCCACGCTGGCTCGACCGGTACGAGGACGTCCGGTCCCCGCTGGACATGGGCGGGCGCGAGGCTCCGGTCGTGCCACTGTCCGCGCTGGCCTACGTCCCGAGCGCGGCGCTAGTGGTCCGCAGGGCGGCCGTCGGTCGCGGATTCGCCGCCGAACTCAGGATCGGCGAAGACGTCAACCTGTGCCTGCGGCTCCACCGGGCCGGCTGGCGAATGCGCTACGTGCCCAGTTCCAGAGTGGGCCATTGCCACCGCGCCAATCTGCGTAGCTGGCTCGCACAGCGTGCCAGCTACGGGTCCGGAGCGGCCGGCCTGGCCCGGCGGCACCCCGGCCAGGTGCCGCCACTGAACGCCGCGCCATGGTCGGTCGCGGCGTGCGCGCTGGTGCTCCGCGGCCGGCTGATCCCGCTCGCCGCCGCCACGGCGCTGGCCGCGGGCGCGACGGTTCGCCTGGTCCGCCTGATGCCCGACGCGGACACGCCGGTGCGAGCCGGTGCGGTGCTGACGCTGGCCGCGGTGCGCGGCACCGCAGAACAGCTGACGCGATGCGCCACCCGGCACTACTGGCCGGTTGCCGTACTCGCCGCCGTGATGAGCCGGCGGGCACGACACGTGGTCATCACCGGCGCCCTACTTGAGGGACTGATTGACTTCCGGCGGAGCGGCTCGCACCTAAACCCGCTCGTTTACCTGCTGATCCGACGGCTGGAAGACCTGGCCTACGGAGCGGGGCTGTGGTACGGCGCCATCCGCGACCGCACCCCGGCACCCTTGATCCCTCGACTCGCCCGGCGCACAAGGCACGCCTGGGCCGCGGCAGGCGCCCGGCGTGGAACATGCACTGATCCAGCCGCCTGGCGCGGCGTAGGTACTTGAGGTTCCGACTACTGGCATTGGAGTACGACATGCGTTCCCAAATGGTGCCGCACCCAGGCCCGCTGGCTATTGACCTGAACCAGCCGGGCAGTTACCTGCACTGGTCGATCTTCAACGTCTCGGTCGCGAACCTGGTGCTGATCGCCGTGATGGTCGTGATCTTCGGCGCCGCGTTGCTCCTCCCGTTCCCTGGGAGGCACCGTACGGAGCCGGCCGAGACGACGGCGGGTCCTGCCCCGGAAGAGGCAGCCGCCGCGTATCTGGGCGACCCCGCCGATGCCAAGATGTGGACCGCCCGGGCCCGCCGGTGGGGGATGCGCGCGTTGCCGCCGGACAAGCTGCTGCCCGACCGGCAGCCCGCCTACGTCGCGTCCTGGGTGTATGTGTTCGGGGTGGCGACGGTGGCGGGGTTGCTGCTGGCCATTGTCTCGGGGTTGGTCATCGCTATTGGCGGCACCGATTGGTGGCACACCAACCCGGTCGGCCATTTTTTCAACAGCGTGCACCTGTGGAGCGTCGAGCTGTTCATGGCGTTTTTGGTGATTCACCTGTGGGGCAAGTTCTGGATGGCCGCCTGGCGCGGCCGGCGGGCGTTGACCTGGATCACCGGGGTGGTGGCGTTCGG
>Ga0126380_10000074_pt1 | contig 22872 bp, 28 predicted proteins | sample PanSoiMetPlot_26_FD_92544 | JGI IMG/M metagenome (GOLD analysis project Ga0126380, IMG submission 92544) | Tropical forest soil microbial communities from Panama - MetaG Plot_26 | ecosystem: Environmental > Terrestrial > Soil > Tropical forest > Bulk soil | place: Panama | collected 2016-02-17
GGCGCCGAAATACAAATCGCCGCGCGGGACCGTGAAGCACGTGACCATCCCGAAGACGACGACCGTGTCGCCGCCGAACACGCAGGTCCCCTCGGATCTTTACGTGCCCCAGACCGGGCGTACTGTGCCGAACTTGCCAACGCTGTCAGGGTCGGGACGCGGCGGAGTCGAAACGTTTCAGGATCGTGCCATGCGCTGCACTCATCAGGCCGGCGTTTTCGGGCAAATGGCCGGCGACCGCGGCAGCTACATGGGTGCGTGCCTTAATCAATAATTAGCTTTATGTATTACTTGAAGCCAGAGCCAGTCGGTTAAGGGCGTTTCTTCAACTAAGCCTTGGCTTTAACAAAGCGCCGTCAAAGCTCTTCCATTACCTGCGCGTAGGAGAGGAGCGCGAAGAGCGCGGTACCGCCGACCACGTTGCCGATCAGCACGGGCAGCATGAACTGAGCGATCATTTGCCACCAAGCCCAGTCGCCGGCGAGCACCAGCAGATAGGCTTCCATGCTTCCAGCGACAACATGCGTAAATCCGCCCATAGCGATCAGCCAGGTCATCAATGTGATAACATGGAACTGGGCGCGCTCGGCGCCAGGCATCAGCCAGACCATGGCGGCCATCAGGAAGCCGGACGCGACGCCGCGAAAAATGGTCTCCCACCAGCCTAATGCAAGCAACTCACGGCTGATCGTTAGCATGCCATCATAAATCTGCGCCGGCAGCACCGGCGTGAAAGTGCAAAAGAAGGCGGCGAACAGTGTGCCCGCGAGATTGGCCGCAAGCACGATCGCCCACATTCGCGCCATGCGCCCGACATTGCCCCACGTGAATTTGGCCATGACCGGCAGCACGGCCGTGATGGTAATTTCGGTGAACAATTGCTGGCGTGACATCACCGCCATGATGAACCCGATGCAGTAGCCGAAACTGACAACAAGCCGTTGCCAGTCAGCTTCCGGCAAGTGCGTTTGCAGGATCGCCTGGGCGAGCAGCGAGAAACTGATCGAAAGCCCGGCCGCAACTCCCGACCACCATAGCGAGGTCGACGGGCGCTCCATTTCCTCCTCGCCGAGGCGCCGCACCACTTCGTAAATCACCGGCGTGCGAGGCGTCGCCAGTTCTTCGATGTCCTTGATTTCATCCTCAGTGATGCCGCGCGAGTGTCCGCCACGCGAGCGGGAGCCGTTGTGAAGCTTGCGGACGGTATTGGAGGATCTGGCACGCATCCCGCCATCAACGCCGCTCGGCGGCGCGGGTTCTGATCCCCAGACTTGACATGCAACCAAAAGGTTGCATATTGTGATCATGGATGCCGTGTTCAAAGCACTGGCCGATGCGAGCCGGCGAGGACTTCTTGACCGTTTGCGCGCCGACAGTGGCCAGACGCTTAGCGAACTCTGCACGCGCCTGGACATGACGCGTCAGGCGGTCAGCAAGCATCTGGCGATTCTGGAAGAGGCCAATCTCGTCGTCACCCTGCGGCGGGGGCGGGAGAAGCTGCACTACCTCAACCCGGTGCCGATCCACGAGATCGGCGAGCGCTGGATCGGAAAATTCGAACGCTCCCGCCTGCAGGCGCTGAGCGACATGAAAAAAACATTGGAAACAGGAGAAGCGTGATGAGCCAACCGAAGTTCGTCTATGTCATCTTTATTCGAACGACGCCGCAAAAACTATGGTCGGCGCTGACCGATCCGGATTTCACCAAACAATATTGGTTCGGGGTGCATCACGAGACGGACTGGAAGGCCGGCTCGCCATGGAAGCTTGTCTTTGCCGATGGCCGTGTTGCTGACAGCGGCGAGGTCATCGAGGCCGATCCGCCCAAACGCCTTGTCCTCAAATGGCGTAACGAATTCAAGGCTGAGCTGAAAGCTGAAGGCTATTCGCGCTGCACGATTGATCTCGAGCCAGTTGATGGCGCCGTGAAACTTACCATTACACACGAAATGGACGGGCCGGGATCGAAATTCATCGAGGCCGTTTCCGGCGGCTGGCCGCGCATCTTGTCCAACCTCAAGTCGCTGCTCGAAACAGGCAAGGTAGTGTGGACCGACAAGCCGGCTGCTGCGTGAACCCGCGACTCAGGCGCCAGCCGCATCGAGCACGGCGATATCTTCGCTTGAAAGCCTGAGTCCCGGTGCTTTCAAGATCTCGTCGAGCTGCCTGCGGCTGGTGGCGCTGACGATCGGGGCGGTGATGATCGGCTTTGCAATCAGCCAAGCGAGGGCGATCTGGGCCGGCACCGCGCCATGGCGCGCCGCCACCTCATCGAGCGCGCGCAGGATGCCCATGCCGCGTGCATCGAGATAACGCTTAAGCCGTCCTGCGCGTCCGGGATGGCGGGCTCCTTCTTCCGGCGAACGATATTTTCCGGTGAGGAAACCGGCTGCTAGCGAGTAGTAATTGATGACGCCGAGCTTGTCTTGCCCGCAAATCGGCTCGAACTGCGTCTCAAATTCCTTGCGGTCTGAAAGATTGTACAGCGGTTGCAGGCTCTCATAGCGTGGCAAGCCGAGTTTCCTGCTGGCCGCGAGTGAATCTTTCAGCCTGGCAGGAGTCATGTTGGAGACGCCAATCGCACGTATTTTTCCGGCGGCGATCAGCTGCGCGTAGGCCTGCATCGTCTCTTCCGGTTCTGTCACCTCGTCGTCGAAATGGGTCTGGTAAAGATCGATATGATCGACCCCCAGCCGTCGCAGCGAGGCCTCGCACTCGCGCAAGATATAATCCTTCTTCAGGCTGCGGCCCTCACCCATGTCCTCGCCGACCTTGGTGGCAATCAGAACTCTGTCGCGTTTGCCGGTGCGCTTCAGCCAATTGCCAATAATCGTTTCCGATTCACCTCCCGGGCTGCCGGGAAGCCAGCGCGCGTAGCTGTCGGAGGTGTCGATGGCATTGAAGCCTGCATCGACGAAAGCGTCGAGAATGCCGAATGACGTTTTCTCGTCGATCATCCAGCCAAAAACATTGCCGCCCAGCATGATGGGAGCGAAGTGGAGGTCGGATTGGCCAAGGCGACGCTTTTCCATGATTATTATCGCTCAGGTCATGCGCGGGCTTGACGCGCGCATCCATGATGAATTGTAGCGCTTCAGAAAGTTACGGAAGCCTGATGAAGCGCATCAGGGATTGCCGGGTCAAGCCCGGCAACGACAATTGAAGACTAGGCTAACGCAGCGATGCGTTGAACTTGTCGAGCACCGCCTGGCCTGGGCAGAGGTCCTTCTCGTCTAGCGCATTCAGCGGCGCGTCGACCGTGCGCAGATGCGCATGCAGATCCTCCGCCTCCGGTTCGACATAGAGCAGGCCAGTGACGATTTGCCCCTTGGCGGCGTGGTGCTGGAGAAATCCCAGGGCTGCGGTTCGGTCGTGCAGTTCGTAGTCGGCGGCGAGCTTGCGCAATGCGATTCTCGAGCCGTCGTGCTGCTCGACCACTTCCACCGTACCGGGATCGTATTTGATCTCGATCGGCATGCGGCTCGAAATGAAATCGAGCCGATTGACCGCTTCATTGTGCTCGCGGACGAAATCAAAACTCTTGGTCGAGCCCGCGTGATTGTTGAAGGCCACGCACGGCGAGATCACATCGATGAAGGCCGCGCCCTTGTGCGCTATCGCGGCCTTTATGATCGGGACAAGCTGCTGCTTGTCGCCCGAAAAGGAGCGGGCAACGAAGGACGCGCCAAGCTGGAGCGCCATGGCCACCAGATCAATGGAATTGTCGGTATTGATAAAGCCGCGCTTTGACTTCGACCCGCGATCGGCAGTCGCGGAAAACTGGCCCTTGGTCAGGCCATAGACGCCATTGTTCTCGACGATATAAACCATGTTCACGCCACGGCGCAGGCAGTGAGCAAATTGGCCTAGTCCGATTGACGCACTGTCGCCGTCGCCGGAGACGCCCAGATAGATCAGATCGCGATTGGCGAGGTTTGCCCCGGTGAGCACCGAGGGCATCCGGCCGTGCACCGAATTGAAGCCATGCGAATTGCCAAGGAAATACGTCGGAGTTTTTGACGAGCAGCCGATGCCGGAAATCTTTGCGACGCGATGTGGCTCAATGGACAGCTCAAAGCACGCCTGAATGATGGCGCCTGTTATGGAATCATGGCCGCAGCCGGCACAGAGCGTGGAAACTGTGCCCTCGTAGTCGCGATGTGTATAGCCGAGCGCGTTTTTCGGCAACTCGGGGTGGTGAAACTTGGGCTTGGTGACATAGGTCATGACGTTACCTTCATCGGCTTCACCTTGAGCTTGTCGAGATGATCGCCGATTGCCTTGGCGATGAAACGGGCGGTGATCGGCGTGCCGTCATAATGAAGGATCGGAACAAGCCGTACCGGATCGATGCCGCATTCGTTGACGATCAGCGAGCGCATTTGGGCGTCGCGGTTCTGCTCGACCACGAACACAAAATCATGGTCCGCAACGAAGCTGTTGACGCTCGAGTGGAACGGGAAGGCACGAATGCGCATGCGATCGAGTGCATGGCCGCGCGTTTCGATCATGTGGATGGCCTCATCCATGGCCGGCGAGGTCGAGCCGTAATAAAGCACACCGTATTTTGTCGGCTTTCCCGCAACCGCAATCAGCGGCCGCGGCACCATGTCCTTGGCGGTTTCCAGCTTGCGGATCAGCCGCTGCATGTTATCGACGTAGGGTGCGCCCTCCTCGGTGTAGCGCGCATACCGGTCGCGCGAGGTCCCGCGCGTAAAGAACGAGCCTTTGGTCGGATGTGTGCCGGGATAGGTGCGGTAGGGGATGCCATCACCGTCGACGTCGAGATAGCGGCCGAATTCCTTGCCGGCTTCCAATTCTGCCGCCGTCATGACTTTGCCGCGGTCGTATTTGCGCGAGTCATCCCAGGCGAGCGGCTTGGATAGGTGGTGGTTCATGCCGATATCGAGATCCAGCATGACAAAGATCGGCGTCTGCAGCCGATCCGCGAGGTCGAAGGCTTGCGCCCCGAAATCGAACGCCTCGGCAGGATCTTCGGGAAACAGCAGGACGTGCTTGGTATCGCCATGCGAGGCGTATACGCAGCAGGTGATATCGCACTGCTGCGTGCGGGTCGGCATGCCGGTCGAGGGGCCGGCCCGCTGGACGTCGAACAAAACCGCAGGAATTTCCGCGAAATAGGCGAGCCCGATGAATTCCTGCATGAGAGAAATGCCAGGCCCGGAGGTCGCCGTAAAAGCCCGCGCGCCGTTCCATCCTGCCCCAATCACGATGCCGATCGAGGAGAGCTCGTCTTCGGCCTGGATAATGGCGTATTTCGCCTTCTTGGAATCCGGATCGACACGGAATTTTCCGCAATGCCTGGTAAAAGCATCCGCGAGCGATGAGGAGGGCGTGATCGGATACCATGCGCACACAGTGGCGCCGCCATAGACCGCGCCAAGCGCTGCAGCCGAGTTGCCCTCGATGAAGATGCGGTCGCCGACGGCGTTTGCGCGTCTGATTTTGATGCCAAGCGGACACTGCAAATTTAGGAGCGCGTAGTCGCGCCCGATATGCAGCGCCTTGATGTTCGGCTCGATCAGCTTGTCCTTGCCCTTGTATTGCTCGCCGAGCAGCTGCTCGACGACCTTCACCTCAATGTCGAGCAGCGCGGCGAGTACGCCGACGTAGATAATGTTCTTGAATAGTTGCCGCTGCCGCGGGTCTGTGTATTCGCGGTTGCAGATGGCGGTCAGCGGGACGCCGATGACGGTGACGTCGTCACGGAATTTCGACGGCGGTAACGGCTTGGTCGAGTCATAGAACAGGTAGCCGCCCGGCTCGATGCCGGCGATATCCCGGTCGAAGGTCTGCGGATTCATCGCCACCATCAGGTCGGTGCCGCCGCGTGCGCCGAGATGGCCGGCTTCGGAGACCCGGACCTCGTACCAGGTCGGCAGACCCTGGATGTTGGAAGGAAAGATGTTTCGCGGGGCGACAGGTACGCCCATCCGCATGACCGCGCGGGCAAACATCTCATTCGCGCTCGCCGAGCCGGATCCGTTCACGTTGGCGAAACGGATGACGAAGTCGTTTACGCGGCTGATCGGCGTGGCGGTCGGCATGAACTACCTGCGTGAGTCATATCGAGCAACAATTTCTGCATGTCCCAGGCGCCGGTCGGACAACGTTCGGCGCATAGCCCGCAATGCAGGCACACATCCTCGTCCTTGACCATAACCCGACCGGTCTTCAGTCCGTCCTGGACATATAGGTCTTGCGAAAGATTTTGCGACGGCGCAGTCAGCCGCTTGCGCAAATCGGCTTCTTCGCCGTTTTCGGTGAAGGTGATGCAGTCCATAGGGCATATATCGACGCAGGCGTCGCACTCGATGCAAAGCTGCGCGGAAAACACGGTCTGCACATCACAGTTCAGGCAGCGGCCGGCTTCCGCAAAAGCCAGCTTTTCATCGAAGCCGAGCTCAACTTCGGCTTTGATGTCCTTGAGAGCGATCACCTTGTCGCGATGTGGCACCTTGTAGCGTTTGTCGAGGGCAATCTCGTTGTCGTAGCTCCATTCGTGAATGCCCATTTTCTGGCTCATGATCTCCACGGCTGGAGCGGGGCGTTCGGCAATGTCCTCGCCGTTGAGCAGCTTGTCGATCGAGACAGCGGCCTCGTGGCCATGGGCGACGGCCCAGATGATGTTCTTTGGACCGAATGCTGAATCGCCGCCGAAGAAGACCTTCGGGTGGGTGGATGCCATTGTCGTTGAGTCGACCTTCGGCATGTCCCATTGGTCGAACTCTATGCCAACGTCGCGTTCGATCCAGGGAAAGGCATTTTCCTGGCCAACTGCGACCAGGACATCGTCGCAGGCAAAATGCTGATCCGGTTCGCCCGCGGGAACAAGCTTGCGACGTCCTTTGGCGTCGTATTCCGCCTTGGCCTTCTCGAACGTGACCCCGGTAAGCTTGCCGTTTTCGTGGGTAAACTCCTTCGGCACAAGGTAATTGTGGATCGGAATGCCCTCGTGCATGGCATCTTCCTTTTCCCAAGGCGACGCCTTCATCTCTTCGAAGCCAGAGCGCACGACGACATCCACCTGCTCGCCGCCAAGGCGGCGGGCAGAACGGCAGCAATCCATGGCGGTATTGCCGCCGCCGAGCACGACGACGCGCCTGCCGATCTTGGAGATATGTCCGAACGAAACGGATGAGAGCCAGTCAATGCCGATATGGATGTTCTTCGCCGCTTCCTTGCGGCCAGGAATATCGAGGTCGCGCCCCCTTGGCGCGCCCGAGCCGACAAATATCGCGTCCCAGCCTTCGGCGAGCAGCGCCTTCAGGCTGTCGATGCGGCTGCTGGCGCGGAATTCAATTCCGAGGTCAAGAATGTAGCCGCATTCCTCGTCGATCACGGAATCCGGCAGACGGAATTTCGGAATCTGCGTGCGGATCATCCCGCCCGCTTTCGGGTCCTGATCGAAAATCACGCAGTCATATCCGAGTGGGGCAAGGTCGCGTGCGACGGTGAGAGAGGCCGGGCCGCCGCCGACCAGCGCGATCCGCTTGCCGTTCTTTTTTGCCGCTGGCTTGGGCAGGCGCTGGCGTATGTCGTCTTTATAGTCCGCCGCGACTCTTTTCAGGCGGCAGATCGCCACCGGCTCCTTCTCTACGCGGACCCGCCGGCAGGCCGGCTCGCAAGGGCGGTCGCAGGTGCGCCCCAGAATTCCTGGAAACACATTGGAGCGCCAGTTGATCATGTAGGCGTCGGAATAACGCCCTTGCGCGATCAGGCGGATATATTCCGGAACCGGGGTGTGCGCGGGACAGGCCCACTGGCAGTCCACGACCTTGTGGAAGTAATCAGGCGCAGAAATGTCGGTATTCTTCATTGAATCCTCAAACGCGCCCCGCTACTTCGCACAACTAAAACGGTGTTCGCGTCACAGCCTCTGGCGGCTCCGCTTTCCCCTTGGTCGGCTTCTTTTCGGCACGAATCCGGACGTCGATATTATGGGGTACAAACCTACAACGCTACTTATCCTTCCGTCATGTCTGGGGGCTATCAACCACAAGTCTGCGTGAGGTTTTTCGCTCCCTGAAAGCGGCGTCACGATGGCATTCCGGCCCTTAACTTTCCGGATTCGGATTAACATTTAAGGCTGGAAGTTCCTTTGTTATTTTGCGTCGCACAATATGGTCAAATGAGCGATATTTTCACCGAGATTTTCGAAAATTCGCCGCTCGATCCGACGGAAGCGGCACGCCGGGCAGTTCGTCCGAACCTGCGCAAACGATTCTTCAAACGCGTTCATACGGGGGGCTCGGACGAGGGCGGTGTTGCAATATTCCTCGATGGCAAGACTGTGCTCACGCCCGCGCGGCGCAAATTTGTCGCACCTGTGCAAGCACTCGCCGATGCCGTCGCCGCGGAGTGGGAGGCGCAAGCCGACGTCATTGATCCGGCGCGGATGCCGCTCACGCGTCTCTCCAATGCGGTGATCGACGCAGTCGTCGACGCGCCCGCTCCCGTCGCAGAGGAAGTCGCGAGGTATCTCCGTTCGGATATGCTGTTCTACCGTGCCGAAGCGCCGGCTGCGCTCGCACGAAAACAATCGCAAGCCTGGGACCCGGTGCTGGCCTGGGCGCGCGAAAGGTTCGGCGCGCATTTTGTACCGACCGAAGGCCTCATGTACGTGTCGCAGCAGCCCGAGGCGATTGCGGCCGCGCGTGCCGCCATTCCTTCCGCACCGTGGCAGCTCGCTGCGATCTCGACGATCACGACGCTGACCGGATCGGCGCTCCTTGCGCTCGCACTCGCGCATTCAGCGATCGACCCCGAGGCCGCCTGGCTGGCCGCTCACGTGGACGAGGACTGGCAGATGTCGCAATGGGGTCACGATGAGCTTGCGCTCGAGCGCCGCGCCCATCGCCATGGCGAATTTCAGGCAGCGGTGACGGTGCTTAAGCTTGCAAGTCCGGCTTGATCGGCTGAGCTAATGCCCTGTCGGATCGCCCTGGCGGCCGGCCTCATAAAGAAACCAGACGCGCCTTTCTGCCTCATCTATGTAGATCTCGATCTGGCTGGTGGTGGCCACGTCGCCGTGCTCTTCGCAGACGTCATGAACCTCGCGCATCGCCGCGATGAAGCGCTGGTTGTCGTCCCGCAGCTCGGCCAGCATATCCTCGGCATCGACATAGGCCGCATCGTTATCGGCAATGCGCTGATGGCGCGATATGTCGCCGATCGATCGCAATGTGGTGCCGCCCAGCTTGCGGACGCGTTCGGCAAGCACGTCGGTCATTGCGAAGATCTGATCGGCCTGTTCGTCAAGCAAGAGGTGATAGTCGCGGAAGTGGGGCCCGCTGATGTGCCAGTGAAAGTTCTTGGTCTTCAAATAGAGAGCAAAAGTATCGGCCAGCAGGGCGTTGAGTGCGCCGGCAATGTCTTTGGTGGCGTTGGCGCCGAGATCGGTCGGAGTCGCAAGGCGCGGCGCAATCCGCGCAGCAGGTTTTGCGGTATTCATGGAAACGGTCCTCGTGTGGTCCCCCCCGAGGCGCCCCGGACCATACTATGCCGCTTTCGTTGCGACCCTGTGAAGCAAAAAGATCAGGATGTTGTGCCGGTGCCGGAATTTTCGGCAGAGTTCTTCGTCGCCAGCTCCGCCGCCAGTGTGTCGGCTGTATTTGCTTCTTCATTGCGTCCGAGTAACCGCAACAGGCTCGCGCGCGCCTCATGCATCTTGGCAACATCCGGCTTGATATCGATGGCCTTGTCGACGCTCGCAAGCGCCTCATCATGGCGGACAAGCTTCTTCAGCGCCAGGGCGCGCCCCAAATAGGCTTCGGCCATTTTGGGTTCCAGCACGATGGCCCGATCGTAGGCGGCGAGCGCTTCTGCGTTGCGGTCGAGATCGCACAATGCGTGAGCTCGGTTGCAATGTGAAATACAGAAGTCCGGATCGAGCGCGATCGCCTTGTCATAGCTTGCAACTGCGTCCGCGGGGCGTCCCGCGCCGTGCAGCGTGGCGCCACGGTTGAGCCAGTCGCCGGCTGAATTGGGATTAAGCGCCAGTGCGCGGTCAAAGCTGGACAGGGCCTCGCTGTTGCGGCCGAGATCACTGAGCATGTTTGCACGATTGCTGTACGCATCTGCGAAACTCGTGTCGCACTCGATTGCATTGTCGAAGCTCTCAAGCGCGTCCTTGATGTTGCCCATCCGGTGCAGCGCCTGCCCGATGAGGTTATGCGCCCGCGCCTGTCCCGGACGAAACGAAAGGGAGCGGCGGGCAAGATCGATGCCCTGCTGGTACTGCCCCTCGTGGCACGCGATCACCGCGATGTAGTAGAGCGCATCGGCATTGCGCGGGTCATTGCGCAGCACCTGGGTATAGCGGTCCATTGCCAGTGAAACCTGGCCGGCCCGATGGTGGGCCAAGCCTTGCTCGATAAGCTCGGCGGCAGTCCGCGGTTCGCTCATGGGGGCTTGTAAGCAGGCTTTGAGCGCGATGCCAAGCCTTTCTGCTGCGGGTTGGTTCGCCTCGCGGTCGTCCCTCGAATGACGATGGTTAGGTCTCATGGTATGCCTTTCTTCCGAGACTGGAATTTCACTGGTGTGCAGAGCAGGGGCCAAAGCAGAGATGAAAGACATCCTCGACAGACTCGAGAAGCGGCGTGAGGAAGCCCGCCTTGGCGGAGGTAAGGCGCGCATCGAGGCCCAGCACAAGCGCGGCAAGTTGACCGCTCGCGAGCGCATTGAGCTGCTGCTCGACAAGGGATCGTTTGAAGAGTTCGACATGTTCGTCGAGCACCGGTCGAACGAATTCGGCATGGAGAAGTCGAAAATTCCCGGCGACGGCGTAGTCACCGGCTGGGGCACCGTCAACGGGCGCGCGGTGTATCTCTTTTCCAAGGATTTCACCGTATTCGGCGGTTCGCTGTCTGAAACGCATGCGCAGAAGATCATCAAGGTGCAGGACATGGCGATGAAGGCGCGTTGCCCGATCATCGGCCTGTTTGATGCCGGCGGCGCGCGTATCCAGGAGGGCGTGGCAGCGCTCGGCGGCTATGGCGAAGTGTTCAAGCGCAACGTGGTTGCATCGGGCGTCATCCCGCAGATCAGCGTGATCATGGGCCCCTGCGCGGGCGGCGACGTCTATTCACCGGCGATGACCGACTTCATCTTCATGGTGAAGGACACGAGCTACATGTTCGTGACCGGTCCGGACGTCGTGAAGACCGTCACCAACGAAGTGGTCACCGCGGAGGAACTCGGCGGCGCATCGGTGCACACGACCAAGTCGGGCGTGTCGGACGGTGCGTTCGAGAACGACGTCGAATGCCTTCTGCAGATGCGGAGGCTGATCGATTTTCTGCCGTCGAACAACGAGAGCGGCGTGCCGGAGTGGCCGGCCTATGACGAAACAGACCGCATCGATGAATCTCTCGATACGCTCATTCCCGACAATCCGAACAAACCCTACGACATCAAGGAACTGATCCTCAAGGTTGCCGACGAGGGCGATTTTTTCGAGCTCTCGGCAGCTTACGCGAAGAACATCGTCACGGGATTCAGCCGCATTGCCGGCCGTACCGTCGGCTTCGTTGCCAACCAGCCCATGGTGCTCGCCGGGGTGCTTGACAGCGACGCCTCGCGGAAGGCGGCGCGATTCGTGCGCTTTTGCGATGCATTTGGCATCCCGATCGTCACCTTCGTCGATGTGCCTGGCTTTCTGCCCGGCACCGACCAAGAATATGGCGGGCTGATCAAACACGGCGCCAAGCTGCTGTTCGCTTACAGCCAGTGTACAGTGCCATTGATTACCGTGATCACTCGCAAGGCCTTCGGCGGCGCCTATGACGTGATGGCATCAAAGCACGTTGGCGGCGACGTCAACTACGCCTGGCCGACGGCGCAGATCGCGGTGATGGGCGCCAAGGGCGCGGTCGAGATCATCTTCCGCGCCGATATGGAGGATCCAAAAAAGATTGCCGCGCGGACCAAGGAGTATGAAGAACGTTTTCTGTCACCATTCGTGGCGGCTGAGCGCGGGTATATCGACGATGTGATCATGCCGCACTCCACCCGCCGCCGCATCGCGCGTGCGCTTGCGATGCTGCGCAACAAGCACGTGGAGATGCCGGCGCGAAAGCATGACAACCTGCCGGTGTGATCGTGCCAAAATCGTTCCTTCTCGTTCGCGCCGTCGTCGCCGAGCCGTTGCGCGATAAATTTGATCGTTGGTATTCGACCGACCACTTGCCCTGGGCCATTAAGGTGTTCAAGTTCGAGAAAGGTTGGCGCTTCTGGAGCGAGATCGAGCAGGGCGTGCACTATGCCGTCTACCCGTCGGGGCTCGATACCGCGCTTGCATCGGAGGATTTCAAAGAGCTGGTTGCCGATTTCAACCGCTCATGGCCGGCAGGGGTGACCCGGACGCGCGACGTCGTGACCCTGATCGAAGAAGTCACTGCGCAGTAAAGCTTTGCCTTGCGTCGATGTCGCGCCTGCCTAGATTGAAAGGACAGGAGAATGGCGCATGACGACGCTCTTTGCCTTTTTGCATCACGTGGCGGCGTTCACGCTCGTTTCGGCGCTCGCCGTCGAACTCGTGCTCCTGCGCCAGGAACTGACCCTCGCCGTCGCGCGCCGCTTGCCGATCGTGGACGCGGTGCTTGGCGTCTCGGCCGGCATTCTTTTGGTAGTCGGTCTTTTGCGTGTGTTCTACTTTGAGAAAGGCGCCGATTATTATTTCCACAGTCACGCCTTCCTCGCAAAATTGTCGGTCTTTATCGCAGTTGCCTTGTTATCGATCATACCGACTGTCGAATTCCTATCGTGGAGGAAGGACTTAAGAAAAGGGCGAGTGCCGGCCTTGACCGAGCAAAAATTGCGCTTTCTTCGCAAGGTCATTCATGGCGAGTTGGTCGCGGTCGTCGTCATCCTTCTGTGTGCGGCTATCATGGCCCGAGGCGGATGGGTTTAGGTGACGTCCCAGTGGCGACGCGCGACAATCGCGGCCCAGGTGCGACTACTGTTTCAGGCTCGCATAAACGACCCGCATGAAATTGGCTGCGGCTTGTTCGTTAGCGGCCCATTTTGCGTCCAGATCGGCAAACGGTTTGGCAGCATAGATGTCGCTCTCGCTTTTGCCGTCCTTAATCAGCGATGCCATGCGATCACGCGCGGTTGCCAGCATTGCCCGGTATTCGGCAAGCTGCGCCTTCGTCGCGAGCGGTCCGTGCCCGGGCACGATCTTGGTATTGTCATCAGTGATTGACAGATAGCCGTCAGACGACGCGATCATGCCATTGATGCTGCCGCCGTTGGCAAAGTCGATGTTCGGATAGCGGCCAATGGTCATGGTGTCGCCTGTCGATAGGACGTTGGCGTCGGCGAAATACACATGGGTATCGCCGTCAGTGTGAGCATTCACGGGGTGCTTAAGTTGTGCCTTGCGCCCCTGCACCTGGAGGACCATGCCCTCTTTATGCGTAATCGCGGGAAGCGCCTCTTCCGGAGCGGGCGTGTATTTGACCTCGGGCACAGCCATCGTCGTGCCCTCGGCGAGCCGCCTGCGCACATTCTCGTGCGCGACTACGACAGCGCCGTCCTTGCTGAAGGGCACGTTCCCCCCGACGTGGTCGCGGTGATAGTGAGTATTCACCAAAAAGCGCACAGGTTGCGGCGTGACCGCGGCGATCGCTGCCTTGAGCTTGTCGTGCAGCGGCGCGAACTGGCCATCGACCATGATCACGCCATCATCTCCAACGGCAATCGTGCTGTTGCCGCCAAATCCTTCCAGCATATAGGTGCGGTTACCGAGGTCGATTGTTTTTATTTCGACCTTCGAGAAGTCCGGACCAACAGGAGGACCGGCGGGCTGTTGCGCCAGGACAGAGTTCGCCCAGAAGGTTGTGGTGGCGGCTAAGGCAGCAATTATAACTCTGCTCATGGCATTTCTCCCCGACCTGGCCTGGTCGCGAGCGGTCGCTCCAGTCAAACTAACGATATCTGAGCATATTGAATTCCCCGATTGCGCGCCATTTTGCGCGATTTCCCGATCGTTGCCGGCTGGCAAATTCACGTCGGGAGGATATGGTTATTGCGGCAAAAGGGGGCTCATGCTGAAAAACTGCACTGTGACTGCGCTTTGCGCGTATCTGCTCTTGTCCGCTGCACACGCCGCGGATCTGCGCACCTGCAAGCTGTCAGCCGATCGGCGCCTGGTGACTGTGCTGGTGAGCAATCCTTACCAGCAGGAAACGCACTGTACGGTCAATTGCCACGTGACGTTCCGGACGAAGGGATCAATATCGTCAGCATCACCTGTGCCAAGACCGTGCCAGGCGGCGTGAAAGATTTCGAACTCTGCGCGCGCTCGCGCGACAACAATGGCGTGTTCGTCAAGCTCGCCGACGCCGGAAATTCCGAATGCGTCAAGCCGCTTGCCGAGCAAAAAAACGATTAGGATGAAGATGACGACGACAGGCTTGGCGAACAAATTCGCAAGCAAGGCGAAGAGATGCTCAGGCTGCTGAAGAAGAAATAGCCCTACACGTTCCGCGGTACAGCCAGCTCAAGATGCTGACGAAGTTTGCCGGTATCGATGTACTTGCACGCATTGATTCAAATTGGAGCAAAGAATCAAAGCGGAAATTATCCAGGAACACGTTCTGATTTTTTCCAAGCTTGAACATTCCGCGTCACGGCGCAATTTCACGTCCGTGGATTCTGGTGGGTGCCTGACGGAGGGATATTCATGACGCTGAGACAGCTAAAGGTGCTTATCGCCGACGATTCAAATGCCGTCCACCAGCTGATACGCGATTCCCTTCCTGGCGATTACTCGACCAATCTCATGCAGGCGTTCGATGGGATCGAATGCCTGAATGCGCTCGACCAGGGAATCGATCTCGCGTTCATCGACGTCCACATGCCAACCATGGGCGGGATGGACGCGCTATGGGCCGCGCGAATTGCGGGCAACAAGACCTTCATTACGTTGATATCGGGCGAGGCAAACAGGCGTTGCATCGAACTCGCGCGCCAGCTTGAGGCTTACGAATTTCTGACCAAGCCTTTCGGGAAAACGGATATCGACGCAATCGTCGAAACTCACCGACGCGTGACGACGCCGATGCAGGTCCTCCTGGCCGACGACTCCCCGGTATCTCTGAAGGTCATGCGCAAGGTGTTGACAATTCTGTTTTTCGCCTGAACATAACGGATGCGAACAGGGGGACCGAAGCGCTTGCACAGTGCAATGCCGAGCCATTCGATGTCGTTTTTCTGGACGTAAATATGCCGGGTTTGAATGGCTACGCGACCCTTGCCCAGCTGATGCATACCAATTCCCGCACGAAGGTCGTGATGATTTCAAGCGAGCATGACGCGTTGCGCGAACGACAGGCGCTCAGGCTTGGTGCCGCCGCAGTCATGCACAGGCCATTCTTCCCAACGGAGATCGATGCTGTGCTGCATCGAATCATGGGGCTACAGTCGCCGAAGCTTGTAACAGGCGGCTATGTCCATGATTTCGGAATAAAGATCCACGGCCGCACCATTACCGTTGAGCACGTCGATACGGGTCACATGTACGAATATGTGTGGTTCCGCGAGCCGCCGTATCTTCGTTTGCCGCTGGTTCGGGAGAATGCATCGGCAACAATTCCCGCCAACAACCTGGTGGCAACAGCCACACAGGCAGCCATCCGGGAATTGAAGAATGCCCGTCTGGTCCAGCTCGAGCAGGCCGCCTAGAGCGAGACGTCAGCGATCCGACAAAGCGGGCCCCGCGCAAGCGGGGCCGGCGACCTTTGGCGAATTCTCGCTTAGTTTAAATTCAATTGCAGACCCGCCAGCATCGGTAGGCATTGCAAACACGGTGCGTCCCGCGGCCGCCGCAGGGTCCGGGTGCCACCACTACAGCGCCCGGCGCGACCACGACTCCCGGAGCGACGTTGGGTCGGCACACGCCATAGGCATTGCGATGCCATCCGGTCCGCATCCACCAGCGACCGGGGTGATCAACCACGGTTGGCTTTGCTCGAGCAAAGCGAGCGGCATCGCCGGAGCGGCCGCAACACCCAACATGTTGATGACAGCCACCAACCCGAGAGAAATAAATCTTGTCACTCGTCCCTCCGATGGTTCTAGTGCGCTCCCGAACCACAGCATCGTGATTTGGAATGCACTTCAGTCATAGACTTCTATTACGAAGAGCGGATCAGCAGCGTGTCATTGTTATCTCGCGCGTTCCGCCGCTCTCCGACGGGACCGTCTTGATCTCCTTGCTATGCTGACACGTTTGGCGGTTGGGAGACGAAGATGACAGGTCCCGGCTGGGTGTAATCTCCATTGTTGTAAAAACCATATGGAGGGATCGCGTAAAGACCTCCGTAGGCTCCGCAGCCTCCGTAGTAGAATGGCCACTTGTTGAAATTCCTGTGGTGCCGCACTGGCCGGAAATGCTTTCCGAAATGAAAAGAATGCATCTTAAATCCGCCGGCTGCGTTAGCCGGCGTTTCGAACGGTGCCCACGCAAGGACCGATACGACAGTCACACCAATAATGGCGGCATTCTTGGTTTTCATGATGACGCCCTCCCAAAATGTCATTTTGACGCCCAAGCGAGAGGTAAGTCAAAGCCTATGGGGCCGTCATTTTCCAACGCTTTCCGGCACTTGCCTTAGCTACCTTCTGTCGGTGGGCGGTAAGGGCGATCAGCGCCAGCCGCCCCCACCGTTCACGTACACAGTGTCTGCAGTCATGAATTGGCAGGCATCCGAGCACATGAACAGCACCAGCTCGGCGATTTCCTCGGGCTCGGCGAAACGTTTCATCGGCACATCCTCGAGAAAGCGCTGCACGAGCTCGGGGGAGCTGCTTGCCGCTGCCTGAAAAGGCGTCTTCACCGGACCGGGTGAGATCGAAAGGGCGCGAATGCCTTCTGTTGCGAATTCTCGCGCCACGCCCATTGTCATGGTCACAACGGCTCCTTTCGCCGCGGCGTAGTGGACCGAGGAGCCCGGGCCGCCGCGCCGGTGCGCCATGCTTCCCATGTTTACGATCACGCCGAACTTGTTCGCCAGCATATGCGGCAATACGGCCTGCATCGCATAGAAAGTACCTTTGACATTCAGGTCAAACGTCTTGTCGAGTAAGTCGTCGTCGATTTCGAGAAATTTTGCGCGCCTGATCGCCGCGCCGGCCGAATTGAACAGAAACTGGATGCTGCCAAAACCGTCGAGGGCGAGTTGGACCATATCTTGGACCGCCGCGCGCTTGGTCACGTCGATAGCCAGTGCGAGCGCCTGGCCGCCAATAGCGTTTATTTCCTCGACGGTTTTCTCAACGCCGCGCTCGTCGATGTCGGCGCAGACGACGTTAGTCTTCTCGCGAGCAAAAATGAGTGCCGTGGCACGGCCGATCCCGCTTGCCGCGCCTGTAATAATGATCGTTTTCCCCGCAAAATAGTCTGGTGTTTTTGACATGAATTATCTCCGCCGAGGATTTGCCGATCATCATGGATTGCCGGATTAAGCCCGGCAATGACAATATCGAGGATCGTACTTTCGGCTTTTCGAGGAGTCTCGCATGACGACAATCCCGCCAATCGAATATGGCGATGCGTCGCCTCAAGTGCGCGCGGTGTATGACGACATCAAGAAAACACGCAACGTGCCGGACGTGAACAATTTCTGGAAATATCTCGCGCGCGATCCAGTCACGCTGCGGCGCACGTGGCAGAGCATAAAAGAAGTGATGGCGCCTGGCGCGCTCGACGCGCTCACCAAGGAGCTGATTTACGTAGCGGTGTCGGTGACCAATGGCTGCGCTTATTGCATTGCCACGCACACGGCTGCGGCCCGCAAGGCGGGCATGACCGACGCTATGTTCGGCGAACTGATGGCTGTCGTCGGAATGGCCAATGAAACGAACAGCCTTTCAAATGGCTACCGCGTGCCGATCGACGACAATCTGAAATAATTAGCCACATGGTGTTTGCGCAGTCAGCGCTGCCGCGGCTGCGCTTGCTGCCCGCTGTTCTCGGTTGGCGGCGCATTTTGACCAGCGTTCGTCGGCTGTTGATTGGATGGTTGTCGGGAATTCGTTTTCTGCTCTGCTTCGCCTTGCTCACGGCTGCCTTGCCCAGTCGTCGCTGGTGGGTTGCTTGACCCTTGCTGCTGCTGCCCAGGCTGCTGGGTATTTTGTGCCGCGGACCCTTGCTGAGCCTCTCCCTGCGGGGAAGCTGGCGTAGCCGGCGTTGCCGCGGTTGGCTGGCTGGCCGTCTCGTCACGCTGGTTGCTAATGCCCCAGAGAAACACGGCGATAATCAAAACGGCGCCGATCGCTGCAGCGGTGATTTGCCACCATGCTGCGCGTCTTTTACCGGTCTGCGGCGACGTCACCAGGGGAAGATTTCGAAGTGGATCCTTTTCGAGCGAATTCACGGCAGCACCCTCTATTTACCGTCCCGGCGCCGTGCGGGCCGGGACGGTTTCTGATTGAGCCATTCAGCGCGCTACTGCGACTTTGAGGGGGCAGGCGCTGGGGGCGGTGTTAGCGGCTGGGTTGACGTCGAGCCGGAACCCGTTGTGGCCGGCGGCGTGGTGCGCGGAGCAGAGCTGCTTGTGGTTGTACCTGAAGAGCCGCTGCTTGCGGTGTTGCTGTTGTTGTTCCAGCCGGCGATTATCAAGAAACCGATCAGCAGCAGCACCGCCACACCGGCGATCCAACCCCACATTCCGCCCGTGCCCTCTTCTCGGCGGACTACCGGATCACTCAACCGCGGGTCCGGGTCGTTCAACCGCGGATCGGTAAAACGTGGATCAGTCATGACTTCCTCCTTGTTCGGGACGCTTCGCATCGTCTCGAACAAGAGAAACCCGTCAGCCGTTGCGCCGGTTCCGAATAAACAGCTTTGCGTTCGGGAACTTGAACGATCAGGTCATGCGGACCGCGAGTCGCCAGGCAGCCCAGAAGACAAGGAAAAAACACGCAAGAAATACGGGCAAACTGGCGGCCTTCGACCAAATTTCGACGGTCCGGCCAACGAAGTACGCGAGGCTTTCGCCAATCAGGACGAAAACCACATAAAACGCGATCAATTTCATGGCGGCCTGCCCCCAATGACCCCTGCGCGGGCTTCGCACGGGCTCCAGCTGTCACATAGGGCCCCATCCCGCCAGTAGGAGCAAGATAGTCCTGGTAAAAAATGGTATAGGCGCGCGGCCCGCCTCAATTGTCTTCACCCCACCGGATACCCATGCTGACCCGTCTGGCAATTGCGACCGCGCCTGCGCTGTTCGTACTTTTGTGGAGCACGGGATTTATCGGCGCCCGCTACGGCATGCCGTACATCGAGCCGTTGACTTTTCTGGCCGTGCGGATGGTTTTCGTCGTGGTCATCATAGCCGCAATCGCGCTCTTCGCCGGTGCGCGGCGGCCTAATGCGAATGAGATCGGCCACAGTCTCGTTGCAGGCTCGCTGGTACATGGACTTTACCTTGGAGGCGTCTTCACCGCGATCAGTCAGGGCGTGCCCGCCGGCATTTCGGCACTGATTCCGGGGCTGCAACCGATCGTGACTTCGACACTCGCCAACCACTTCATGGGCGAGAAGGTCACGCGGCTGCAATTGGTCGGGCTTGCGTTGGGGCTGGTCGGGGTTTTACTTGTCCTGCACGATCGCAACATCGTACTGGCGGGCTCCGTCCTTGGCTGGGTTGCAAGCTTCTTGTCCCTGATCGGCATTACGCTCGGCACGCTTTACCAGAAGCGCTATTGCGGGGGCATCGACTGGCGCGCCGGCAATCTCATCCAATACGTCGGCGCGGGAGTGCTGTTTGCGCTTGGCGCTTTTGCATTCGAGACGCGCGAAATTCATTGGACCGGCGAGCTGATCTTCGCAATAGCCTGGCTGGTGCTGGTCCTGTCGATCGCAGCCGTTGGATTGATGTACTGGCTCATCCGCCGCTCTGCGGCGACCGGGTTTGCAAGTCTGTTCTATCTGGTGCCGGTCGTGACCGCCATCTTCGCTTACATTCTTTTCGGTGAGCGGCTGGACTCGATTTCGATCCTTGGGATGGTGATATGCGCCGCCGGCGTAGCGCTGGTCAATCGCGGTATTGCAAGGCCTATCAAAGCATGAGCGCTATTTGCCCCGGTCGAGCACGAGCTGGGTCTGCGTCACAAGCGCGCACAATCTGCCATCGCCGCGCGTTACCCGAGTCTGCCAGACCATGGTCGTACGCCCCCTGTGAAGCGGCGTGCATTCCGCTTTCGCGACGTCGCCTATGGGAACCGCGGCGAAGAAATTCGTCTTGCTCTCTATCGTGGTCGTCGATTGCCCGGGCTTGAGGTTGGCTGTGGTCGCGGTCCCACCGAGATTGTCGGCAAGGGCCATGAGTGCCCCGCCATGCATGATTCCGAAGCGGTTGTTGAGATCGTCGCGCGCCACAAGCTCGGCGGTCACGCGCTCGGGAGAAATATGAGTGATCTTAAGGCCGAGGAATTCAGCAAAGGGCGGTTGTATAAGCGCCGCGTCATTCATATCAGGTGCTCCCAGCCGAAAAGAGTAAGGGCGCGGACCTTAAGGCCCGCGCCCTTGCTCCGCAATCTTGAGTCCAATCAGTTCTGCGGTTGCGGAACGATGCGGATATATGGCCGCGGTGCTTTAAAGCCCTGTGGCCAGAGCTTCTTGGCTTCCTCATCGCTAACCGAGCCGGCGATGATCACATCCTCACCCTGCTTCCAGTTGGCTGGCGTTGCGACGCGGTGTTTGGCGGTCATCTGCAGTGAATCGATGACGCGCAGCACTTCATCGAAATTGCGGCCCGTCGTCATTGGATAGACCAGGATCAGCTTGATCTTCTTGTCGGGTCCGATGATGAATACGTTGCGGACCGTCTGATTGTCGGCTGGCGTTCGGCCTTCCGACGTGCCCGTGGTGCTCGCAGGCAGCATGCCATAGGCTTTGGAGATCTTCAGATCGGTATCGCCGACCAACGGATAGTTCGGCGCGAAGCCGACGACATCCTTGATGTCGGCCGCCCATTTCTTGTGGTTGTCAACCGGATCGACCGACAGCCCGAGAATCTTCACGTTGCGCTTGTCGAAATCCGGTTTGAGCCTGGCCATGGTGCCGAGTTCCGTGGTGCAGACGGGCGTGAAATCCTTCGGATGCGAGAACAGGACGCCCCAGGAATTGCCCAGCCAGTCGTGAAAGCGGATTTTGCCTTCCGTCGTTTCGGCCTCAAAATCAGGTGCGGTATCGCCTATTGCTAATGTCATCACCAACCTCCACTCGAATGCCTACACACTCGGCGCCTAATATAGTCGCGTGCTCCGCCGAGGAACAGGGACGGCCAAATAGCATCGCTTCGTCGTAATAATAAGCGCCGCAGAACAAAGCTTTGCGCTAAGAGGTCGCACGGAAAAGCTTTTTTCTATGCGATTGTGAGATCAGCGGCTGGCCGCTTGCGCTTACCTATTCCCACGGTCCGGCCGGAAAACCGGCGGCGTGGGCCGCGGACGTGCATGCCTTGCCCTGCATGTTGATGGCGGACAAAGCAAGCGTGCCCGGACAGGTGCCGATATCGCCGTCCACGAGCAGCCTGCGCGGCTAATCCTGAGCCGTGCAGAGCGTATGTCCACGCCGCGGTAAACCCTTGCTGTAAGACACTATTGTAACAGCCGGCGATGATCTGACCGCTCGAACAACTCGCCGCCATCGCCCTCCGTGCGTGGGCCGCGGTGCCCGGATTTGCCGAGTGTGCTGTAGAGTTTTTCCCGTGTCCGCCGCGTTTCGGCTAGTAGCGGCGGTTTCCGTAAAGCGTGTAGTTCGGACACGCCACCACGTCAAAACCGGTTGGTGTTCCCCACGGCGTGTAGCCCATCTCGGGATGGCACCCGCGTTGAACGGGTAGGCAGCCGACGACGGTGCAAGCAATCTGTGGCTGGGCAGCAGTGGCAGCCTTCGTGTGACGTTTCTGGTTCTTAGACGCCGCGCTGGCTGGTACCAACGCGAGTGCAAGCACAACGGCGGTAACAACCGGTAGGATTGTTTTCATTGCGAATCTTTCCTTCATGCAATGCCGCGCCCCAGACGAGCGGTTGTTTAAGGAGTCACTGATGGCTCATCGGGCACCTATTCCAGCGCCGTCAGCGTCTTCTGTAACTGCTTGAACAACTGCTTGTCCGGGGCGTCGTAGCGGAACCACTTCTTGCCACGGCGGACCAGCGTCTCGTTCTTGGTCACCCTTGCGTCATCAATATCGTCTTGCCTGCGCAGGGCGATGGCGATGGGATGCCGCTCCGGGTCTGCCGTGTCGCCTTCGAGTAGGTCATCGGCCCTCACTGCGACCGTTATCTTCTCGCTCTCATCGACATCTATTGCCGGCAGTCCCTCTTTCATCACTGAACACCCAAGCTACGCTACACCAAGCAGGGATATAGGATTCTAATTGCGGAAGGGCCACACCACGGCTGACCCTTCCGGGGATGGCAGTCCAGGAAAAACGCCAGCCGTCCTGCGACTGCCTCCCGGATTCTAACCACCGGAAACAAGTTGAAGTTTCATGCGAGAGCAGTTTTAGGACGCTTATTGGCTTTGGGCGAGCTGCCTCTGTAGCTGGTCCCGAATTTTAGTGTGCAACCCTAATGTCTTTTCGAATTGCCGCAACAGCGCTTCATGCCCCCCGATGTCGTGGCCGTCGCGGGCCATATTCTCCACAAGGGTCCGCTGCTTTTCGACATGCACCATGCCTTCGGCAACGTGCCGTTCCGCTTGCGACAGATGTTCCATCAGCATTTGGCGGTCCATACGATTCAACGCCTGAACCCAAGTTCCGGTCCCAAAGAAGAAGGGCTGCCACCGGGAATAATGACAGCCCCATACCGGCAGCAATCTTGAAAGCA
>Ga0126380_10000075_pt1 | contig 22856 bp, 23 predicted proteins | sample PanSoiMetPlot_26_FD_92544 | JGI IMG/M metagenome (GOLD analysis project Ga0126380, IMG submission 92544) | Tropical forest soil microbial communities from Panama - MetaG Plot_26 | ecosystem: Environmental > Terrestrial > Soil > Tropical forest > Bulk soil | place: Panama | collected 2016-02-17
CCGTGCTGCCAGCGTCCCGGCCGGGCTCCCGGTGATCGACATCGGCTCGGCGACACTGCTGCCCGGCCTGATCGATTGCCATACGCACCTGCTGCTCCGCCCCGAGGACCAGGTGTTGCCGCCGGCGATCACCTGCAAGACCAACGCCTATCGGATGGCCGAGGGGGTAGCGGCCGCGCGGCGGGCACTGGAGATTGGCTTCACGTCGGCCCGGGACACCGGCAACGAGGGCGCCGTGTTCTGCGACACCGCCCTGCGCCAGGCGATCGACGCGGGGGTGGTGCCGGGCCCGCGGCTGGACGTCGCGACCGACGCGATCTCCATCACCGCGGGCGACATGGCCCTGCTCCCGGAGGTCAACCCGGAACTCGGGCTCCCCGACCCGGCGGCTATGGCCGACACGCGCGAGGAAATGATCAAACAGGTCCGCCGCCAGGTCAAGATCGGCGCTGACTGGATCAAGATCTACTGCACCGGAACGCGCAGGCACGTCGATCCACGGACCATGGAGCCACTGCACCAGATGACGGCCGGGGAGGTGGGCGTCATCGTCGCCGAGGCCAGGCGCTACCGCCGGGACGTGGCCGCCCATGCCTACGGCGGGGACGGCGCGCAGGCCGCCATCCTCGGCGGGGCCCGCACGCTCGAGCACGGCCCGCTGCTCACCAAGGAAGATCTACAGCTGCTGGGCGAGCACGGCACGTTCTGGGTGCCCACCCTGGGGACCTACTACCTGCGCCAGCGCACCGACTTCGACCGCCGGTTCGTCAAACGGCACGAGGGCGCGTTCCGCAGGGCACTGGAACTCGGGGTGCGCGTCGCTTTCGGCACGGACATCGGGTCCTATGATCACGGCCGGCAGATGGAGGAATTCTCGCTCATGGTCCGCTACGGCATGGAACCGATCGCCGCGATCCGGTCCGCGACCACCACCGCCGCGGAGGTGCTACGCCGCAGCGGCCTGATCGGCACCCTTGCCGACGGCGCCCATGCCGATCTCATCGCGGTCGCCGGTAACCCGGTGACCGACATCGAAAGCCTGCGCCGGGTGCATCTGGTGATCAAGGAAGGACGCGTGTTCCGCGACGATCTCGGCCTGGCTGCCAAGGTGCCGGGGATCGCGTGGGCGCCATCCCGGTAGGGCTTGTCCCGAACTACCGGCCGGCGGCGGCACATGGCCGGCTGGCGCTACACGCGGGGTGTTGCCCGGTGCGGTTGGCCGCGATGCGCCGTTGCCAGTACCCGAGAACGCCGGGCGGTCAGCCGGTGACGGTGAGGACGTCCTCCACGTCGTACACCCCGCTGGCCATCCAGGCGGCGTCGATCACCGCGTCACGTTCGTCACCCCGGCGACGCGCCGCGTGGCCGCCGCGGCCTCCAGGTACTGCGGGTAGCTGGGCACAGTGCCGTTGAGCGCCACATCCCCGTTCATGTTCTTGACGGTGATGTCCGTGGCGTCCACCAGCGGGTCGAAGCCCAGTTCCGCGTCGGCCGCCTCGCGGATGTCCTGTTCTTGCCCATGTGCATGATCCTTTCCGTGACTGACGGGACGGCAGACTCGCCGAGAATCAGTCCACCCGGCTCCCGCACGCTGGTAAAGGCGATGGTGACTCTGGTGATATTGACCCGTTATATAGGGTCAGGCCCGCGCCCAGACCGGCGCCGCCAGCCCGTTTAGAAAAGTAGCCACCGCCCGGAGCGCCGGCCGGCTCTATAGCGCGCGGCAATACCAGGACAGATGACAACGCCTTTTCAATCGCCGCGGCGCGCGATGCACTGGAAGCCAGACGTGACTCATTGCCACCAGGCAAGGGAGGTATCCGCCATGAGCGCGAGAGAATCATGGACCAAACGCCGCGGCCAGCGCCCAGGCCGCGAGAACGCTGCGGCCGGCGGTGCTCAAGCCCTCACCGGGCCGATGAATGCCGTGGACCGCTGCGACCGGTGCGGGGCTCAGGCATTCGTTCGCATCCTCCTCCTCAGCCGCCAGGACCTGCTGTTCTGCGCGCATCACTACCGGCAGCACGCGCCCGCCCTGGCCAAGGTCGCCGTCGCGATCCAGGACGAGACGCCGCGGCTCCTGCGGGACGACTGGCCCGGCTCGCGAGGCTGACGGCAACGCCGAGGTGATGGTCATGAGAGGTCCGGCCCGCCGAGCGGGCCCGCTGCGGCGCCTGGGGCGGCTGCTTCTGGGCCGGAACGCGCTGCGGCGGCCCGCAGACCGCATCGAGGCGGCCGTCATCGCGTTCTTGGCGGCGGCCTTCCTTACCGCCGCCGCCGCGGCGGCGTGCTTCGCCGGGCACTTCTACCGGTCCGAGCACGCGGCAACGGCGCGCTTGCGGCCGGTCGTCGCGGTACTGTCCCAGCCCGGGCCGATGACCGCCACCCCGGGAGCCGGGGCGGGGGCCAGGTGGCGGCTGCCCGACGGAACGCAGCGGTCCGGCACCCTGACCACAGCGACCGCCCCCACTATCTTCTACGCGCCAGCCGGCACCTCGGTACGGGTATGGCTGGATCGTTCGGGCGAGCCAGAGGCGCCCCCGCCCAGCCCCGCTGACATGATCCTCACCGCACTGGCCGTCGGGCTCATCACCACGATAGGTGCGGCCCTGGTGCTCACCATCTGCTACCAGGTGTGCCGAACGGTTCTGGACCTGCATCGTCTCCGCAGATGGGAATCGGCCTGGGCCGCCGTCGGCCCACGCTGGAGCAGCCGCCGGTGACCGTGGGCCAGGCCACCACTTGCATCGCCTTGCACCATCTCCTCAGAGCGCTGCCGTTCGGCGTGGCCACGCCGCAAGTTCACGAACGGCGCAAGGACGTGACGGCCAGGTGCTCGCGGGCCAGGGCGAGGAAGGCGCGCCCGGCGGGCGGGCTGGCGTCGGGGCGCCAGACCAGCAGGATACGGCGGTCGAGCTTGGGGTGGGTGAGGCCGAGCTGGACTAGGCCGGCTACGCCCTCCAGGCCGGATGCGGGCAGCACCGCGACGCCGACCTGCTCGGCCGCGAGCTCGGTCAGGACGCTCAGATCGCTGGTCTCGGCGGCGATCCGGGGCGCGAAGCCGACGGCCTGACAGGCCGCCTCCAGGTTGGTGCGCAGCTTACTCGCCCGGGTGAGCGTGACCATCGCCTCGGCGCGCAGCGCGCGCAGCGGGATCTGGCCGCGTCCGGCGAGCGGGTGGACTGGGTGCACGGCTACTACGACCGGCTCGCGGGCAATGAGCAGGGACTGCGCGCCAGGCGGCGGGCGGTCGTAGCGGCCCTGTCCGATCAGCGCGGCGTGGAGCTCGCCGGTGGCCAGCGCGGCGAGCAACGCGTCGGTCTGGTCCTCGATCACGGTCAGTTCGATCAGCGGATGGGTGCGCTGAAACGTGCCAAGCAGATGGAGAAACCGCCGGTCGGGGAGGGGGTGGACCAGGCCGACCGCGAGGCGGCCGGTGAGCAGGCCGCTGAGCGCCGCCACGGCCTCACGCCCGCCCGAGGCGGCCTCAAGCGCCGCCCGCGCGTGGGGCAACAGGGCCTGGCCCGCCGGTGTCAGCCGGGTGTCGCGCCGGTCGCGGAGGAACAGGCGCTCGCCGAGCTCCGCTTCCAGGCGGCGGATCTGCTGGCTGATGGCCGGTTGCGCGATCGGGATCCGTGCGGCCGCGCGGGTGAAGTTGCGCTCCTCGGCGACTGCCAGGAAGTAGGCAAGCTGCCGCAGTTCCATAAGAGACACCTATCGTGTCTAGATGAATCCTGTCTTGGTCTTATCACTGTGCCGAGCCTACTCGAGAACGATCTCGTCCCCGGGCCGTCGGGCGGTATTCCGCTGCGCTGGTACCGGCCAAGCTCGGACGCAACGCTGCTGCCGGTGACGGTGTCCTTCCACGGCGGTGGCTGGACCGTCGACGACCTCGACAATCATGATCATCTATGTCGTCGCCTGGCCCGGCGATCGCAAGCAGTGGTGGGTCTCGGTGGATTACCGGCGCGCCCCGCCGTTCGCGCCCAGGGCGCTCGATCTCGCTGCTTCCGCAGCGCGCCGGCGATTTCCCTATCTATCGGTTCTCGGCGTCCAGGACGCGTTGCACCATCATTTCGAGGAGGGCCCAGGCCGTTTGGGGGTGGCTCATGGCGAAGGGGCGGAAGTCCCATTTGGCGAACATCAAGCAGTGCAGCTCCGTCTCAGCGGTGATCTTCGCCGAACGGTAACGGTGGGATTCGTCGATGAGTGCCATTTCCCCGAAGTAGTCACCGGGGCCGAGGACGCGAACGGGCTGCCCGTGCACACTCACCGCCGCCTGCCCGTTCACGATGACGCCGAAGCTCATGCCGGCCCTGTCCACGTCGGTTACCACGGTGCCGGCCGGAAACGTCTGCTCGTTTGCCCGCCGCGCGAGTTTGGCTACTTCCCTTTTCGGCAGCATCGAGAACAACGGGACGCCGGCCAGGACTTCCTGAGGCGTGGTCATGGCTCGATGCTACGCCCGTGCCCCCAGCCCGGTGCGGGCCTTCCGGGCGCCAATCTGGCCCGTACCGCGGTGGCCGGAGGTGTCACAGCCAGGGGTGGTGTCACCCGGGCACAATCCAGCTTGAGGGCGACATTGCATCAGGCCGTGCGTACGTCCTTACTTTCGGAAACATGCGCAACGGCAGGCACCTTGCGAAGCCTCACTGGCTTATTCCGGCAACGAGCTAGCGTGGCACGGCAGGGCGCACATGCGAGACAATCGGTTCATGGCCATCTCGCAGTTGACCGAGTTCGGTTCGTGCGCCTGCGGGGGAGTGATCGGGCTCCGCAACGTTGAGGTCCGCTTCGCCCAAGACGACGGCGAGCCTGTCGTGCTCGAGGACGTCGCGCAGGGCGCGTGCCCCGACTGCGGGGCCCGGTAGTACAAGGCCGAGACGCTCAAGGTAATCGAGGACGAGTTCCGGCGTATCCGCCCTGAGCGCCCGTGCAGGCACGTTCCTGGACCATGCCTAGCCCGCGGGCTTGGCCGAGATCCGCGCGACCGGCATGACATTGGCTGCCAGGATCAGTTCGTCGTACGCGGCCGACCGCTATCGGGGACGACGCTCCGAATGAGATTCGGGCCGGCCGAGCCTCACCGGCCGGTCACTTGGGCGATCAGCTGCGGATCGTGACTGGGCAGAGTACGCGAACGGCTGCGGCGCCAGGCGGCCCAGGTGCGCCCGGCGCCGTAGGAGAGCGCGGCGAGTGTGCCGACGAAGAATCCGACGGGCCAGTTGTACAGGTAGGAGGCGGCGATCGCGGCCCACACGGTGATCAGGGCGATGGCCACCGACAGGGCCACGGCGAGAACGGGCCTGCTGGTAAGGTACCGGGCCGCCGCCGGAGGCCCGGTCATCAGGCTGAACATAAGCAGGGCGCCGACCACGGGCACGGTCATGGTGGCCGCCAGGGCCAGCACGATCAGAAAGCAGATCTGGACGCGATAGCCGCGGACGCCCCGGGCCTCGGCGATCTCGGGGACAACGGAGGAGAGCATGAGCGGCCGGTACAGCACAGCGATGGCCGCGAGGCAGACGGCGCCGAGGGCGGCGGTGGGCACGATCTGGCTGGTGCTCACGCCGAGGATCTCGCCGAACAGCAACGAGTAGATCTCCGCTTCGTACTGCGTGGTGCGGGACAGGAATGCGGCGCCGAGCGCGAGCATCATGACCAGGGTTAGGGCAGTCGCGACGTCGTTACGCCCGCGGCGGCCCAGGATGCCGATGCTGAGGGCGCCCAGGAGTGAGAAGACGGCCAGGCCGATGAGGGTACTGATGCCGAGCAGCGCCGCGCCTGCTGCGCCGGTGAAGGCGCCTTTGGGGATGGCGTGGGCGGGGAACGCCTCGCCGCGCAGCACGACGAAGAAGCCGACGACGCCGGCGACGACGGCGACAATCGTGGCGGTGGTCCAGGTGTTCATCATGAAGCCCGCGAACATCGGGCCCCCATCCTGGCCGCTGCGGTGAAGTCCTGGGTCATGCCGCGACCTGGTCCCGGTCAGCGGCGCCGGCCGGCGACGTGGCCGCGCGGCGCCGGGCGGCTAGGGCGGCAGGCAGGCCTGCGGCCTGGTAGGTGACGAAAATGATGGCGACGATGAAAAAGCTGACCGGCAAGGGCTGGTGGCCCGCTCCCCAGTAGAAGGAGTCGTAGGCCAGCAGGATGCCCAGCCAGGTGGCGGCCACGCCGGTCAGGCAGGCGGTGACCAGCGCCCCGGGCACGGTCTTGGTCACCCGGAGCGCAGCGGCCGGCGGCCCGATCAGCAGAGCGGTGGACAATATGGCGCCTATGGCCAGCGAGGACAGGGCGACCGAGACGGCCAGGGCGAGCATGAAGAGCAGGCCGGCCAGGCGGACCGGCGCCCCGCGCGCGGCGGCGATGTCAGGGCTGAGGGTGGCCAGCAGCAGCGGGCGGGCGATGGCCGCGATGCTGGCCAGTGCGACCCCGCCGAGGACCGCGACGGCCGTGATGGTGCCGGGGGTGGTGGTGAAGATGGAGCCGAACAGAATCTGCTGGGTGGCGCCCGTGGTGGACCTGGTTGTGGTACCGAGGTAGAGGAACAGCGCGGAGCACCCGATGGCGGCGCCGAGCACGATGCCGGTGGCCAGGTCCCGCCCGCGCAGCCGCTGGACGCCGATCATGTCCATCACGCCGGCCCCGGCGATGCCTGCGCCGACGAAACCGGGCAGGGGAGTGAGCCCGAGCAGCAGCGCCGCGGAGCCGCCGGCGGCGGAGACATCGCCGAGCGCGTGCCCGGCGAAGGACTGCCCGCGCAGGACGGTGAACACGCCGGTCACCGCGGAGACGACGGCCACGACCGCGCCGATCGTGACGGCGACGTGGACCTGCGGGCTGGTGAAGAACCCCGGCTCGAACACGGCCGCTTGCAGCTGGTGCATGGCCGGTCAGCCCGCCCCGGCCGCCGGGCCAGCGGTCGCTGCCTCGTGCGCCGCGGCCGCCGCCTCGTCTGCGGCACCGGCGACGACCAGGACCCGGCCGTGAACGTGCAGCACGTCCACGGGGTGGCCATACAGCCGGGTAAGGACCTCGGGGGTGACGACCTGCTCGGTAGGGCCGCTGGCCGCCCGGCCGCCGGCCAGGTACACGACGCGGTCCATCACCGGCAGCAGCGGGTTCATCTCATGCGCGGACAGCAGCACGGCGATCTGCTGCTCACGGGCTACCCGGGCGAGCAGGGCGATGATCTCCTGCCCGCTGCGCAGGTCGAGGTTGGCCAGCGGCTCATCGAGCAGCAGCAGACGGGGGCGGCTGATCAGAGCCTGGGCGATCAGCACCCGCTGCTGCTCACCGCCGGACAGGTTCCCGACCCGGGCGTCGGCGAACCGGTCGGCGTCGACCGCATGCAGCATTGCCCGGACCGCCTCGCTGCGATCGCGGGATGGCAGCCGTATCCCGTACCGGTTTCCGTCCAGCCCCAGCGCGACCACATCCCTGGCGCGCATCGGCATATCCGGGTCCAGCAGAACCTTCTGCGGCACGTAGCCAACCGGCTGGTTGCGCGGCGAGCGGGGCCTGCCCAGGACCTCGACCTGCCCGCTGGTGGGCCGCTGCAGGCCCAGGATCACCCGCAGCAGCGTGGTCTTGCCCGCGCCGTTGGGGCCGATCAGCCCGGTGAACTCCCCCCCGCCGATGGTGAAGCTGACCTCGTCGAGGACCTGCCGCCCGGCCAGCGAGACGCTGACCCGGTCGACGCGGAGGATCTCGGGCGCGGCCGCGGTGCGGGTGTGGTCGGTCATCACAGTTTCTGGGTCGAGATCTTGCTGGCAACCGCCTTGCCGATGGCGTTCACCTCGGCGAGCATCCACCTCTGGTAGCTGTAGCCGGCAGGCATGGTCTCATAGACGCCGACCACCGGCACCCCCGCCTTGACCGCATTGTCCCGTATCGAGCCGGTGAGCGCACTGGTCACCTGCTGGTTGTAGACGAACAGCTTGACCTTCTGCTGAGCGAAGAAGCTGTTCTGCAATGCGATGTCCTGCGGTGCGGGGTCGACGCCGTTCATGATGCCGGCCTGGAACCTGAACGGGGTCAGGTTCGTGATCCCCATCGCCGCCAGCAGGTAATCAGCAACCGGCTCGGTCGTCGCGGCCGTGGTACCCGGGTACCTGGCCTTGAACTGGGCGATGGCGTTCCGCCACGGGGCCAGCGACCGGTTGAACGCCTTCAGCCGCGCCTGGAAGTACGCCTTGTGGGCGGGCTGGAGGACGGACAGGTCAGCGGCGATCACCTTGGCCACCGTCGGCATCGTCGCCGGGTCGTACCACAGGTGCGGGTTCGGGGTGCTGGCGGGCAGGCCTAGCACCTGCTGGACGGTGATCACCTTCCGTTCCGGGTTCGGTGACGCCGACTCGATCTTGTTCATCCAGCCGTCGTAGCCCAGCCCGTTCTGCACGATCAGCTGGGCCGAGCTGATTTCCTGCGCCACTTGCGGGCTAGCCTCGAACGTGTGCGGGTCGGTGTTCGGGTTGTCCAGGATCGACGACACATGCACGTACCGGCCGCCGATCTGAGCCAGCACGTTGGCGTACTCGCTCTCTGCAGCGACCGCGCTGATCGCCGTCGTGCCGTCAGCGGAGGCCGTGGCACCACCACCGCGGCAACCGGTTAGCGCTAGCGCGGCCGCCGTGCCCGTTGCGACCCCTCCCAGGAGGATGCGAAGAAACCTGCCCGGCCGGGAATTCTGGGTGGTGATGTGCATGAATGAAACATAGTCTGAGACTGAGTCTCATTGCAAACTAAGTGGGTGGCATGGAAGCAGTGGGCGCAGGCCCCGGCGCTGCGGCTGCAGTCGCCGGCGGCTGGCAGCGTCAACCAGCACCAGGCCAGGTCTTCCGGATCTCTTGCATAAACAGATTTGCATATGTTTATATAAAATGGTGTCGGCGCAGACGAAGGCGTTCGAGGCAGCCGGGGAGCTGCTGAAGGTGCTGGCCGCCCCAGCACGGCTCGCGATCGTGATGGAACTGGCTGACCAGCCCCGGTTCGTGCATGAGCTGGTCGAGCGGCTCGGGATGAGCCAGCCGCTGGTCTCCTCCCACCTGCGGGTGCTACGGGGCGCCCGCCTGGTGGGGGTGGAACGGCAGGGCCGGGAGGCCGCGTACTCCCTGGCCGACCAGCACGTCGCCCATATCGTCGCCGACGCCGTCCAGCACAGCAAGGAGGAACCATGACGCCGGCTGAGCATGAGATTCACGCCGCTCACGCGCACGATCACGGTCCCGGCTGCGGGCATGCCAGCGTGCAGCGGCAGGGCCATACCGACTATGTCCACGAAGGTCACGCCCACACCCCGCATGAGGGGCATTACGACGAGCACCCACTGCCCCACCTGGCCCACGCCGGCCACGACCACGTTCACGGGCAGGATTGCGGGCATAAGGCCCTGCCCCACGGCGACCATGTCGACTACGCGCACGACGGCCACCGCCATGCCGCCGACGGCGACCACTACGACGAGCACTAAGAGCACCAGGCGGCAGAACCTGCCCCACCGGCAGCCAGAGGAGGGTCATGCCAGCTCAGGAGATGGCCGACGACATGCACAGCGTGGCTGAGCGCCGCCTGCGCCGGGTCGACCAGCGTTACACCAGCGGGCGGCGGGCCATCATCGAGCTGCTCGTCAGCGCTGGCCACCCCGTGAGCATCGAAGACATCGCCGAGCACCTGCCCAGCGTGCCCCGCAGCTCCGCCTACCGGCACCTGACCGACTTGGAAGCGGCCGGGCTCATCCGGCGGGTCGCCGCCAACGACGAATTCACCCGCTTCGAGCTGGCCGAGGACCTCACCGAGCACCATCACCACCTGCTGTGCATCAACTGCGGCAAGGTCACCGACGTCACTCTCCCAGCCAGCCTCGAACAGCAGGTCACCGATGCCATCGGCAAGCTCGCCGACGCTGAAGGCTTCCAGGACCACAGCCACCGCCTGGATGTGCTCGGTCTCTGTTCCGCCTGCCGGTGAGCCCGCACCGGCGCCTCAGCCACTGCCACGAGCCGGCCCCGGACCCGCAGGAAACAGGCCTGATGGGCGCGATGCGGACGCCTTCCGTTATCCATGACTGTGATTTGCCGCATCGACCGGGAGGGGTACATCTTGACTTGAGATCATCCTGAGGAAGAGCGAGGTGTCGTCGTCACGATGGACTCAGTTGCCGAGCGTGCCCTGCGGGATCGCTTTGCCGTGTGCCGCGCGGGGCGGCAGGCTTGCTTTCGGTCATGGCCGTAACGAAGCGCCTGGTTGCCGGGCAGCCGGTCAGCGTCCCGGGCGACGCGGTCCGTGATTGGCGCTCGCTGATCTTCGCCCCGCTCGGCGATGGCCAGCGCCGGCGGCGGGGATCCGATGGAGTCCGGCTGGCCGTCGCGGTCCTTGCCACCTTGTGCGCGGTCCTGATCGTGCAGTCCAATTTGCGCCCGGAGGTGGTGGTCGCGGGCGTCCTGAGCCCGCCGCCTAACGGCGTGCGATGGCTGGTTGATGTCTTCTGGATCGGCGGATCGTTCGGGACTGTGGCGGCGTTGCTTCTGCTCGCCGCCCTGCGCCGGCGGTGGGATGTGCTCCGGGATCTGGCGATCGCGGCCGCCGGGGCACTGGTGGTGAGCGGGATCTTGGTCCTGTTTCTCGGTGCGGCGGGCGGACGGCCGGACACGGTTCACTTTGCTGGTTACAGTCTTAGCTTCCCGGTTCTCCATATCGCTGTCGCGGTGGCTGTCGCCACCGTCGGGCTGCCCTATCTTGCCCGGGGCGTGCAGCGGTTGATCGAGTCCGTCCTGGGGCTGGCCATCCTGGCTACCGTGGTCGCCGGTCAGGGCCTGCCCGTCAACGTGCTCGGCAGCATGGCCATCGGCTGGGGCGTGACGGCTGCATTGCACCTCGCCCTGGGTTCCCCGGTGGGGTTGCCGTCGGGTGAGGAGGTCCGGGCCCTGCTGGCTACCGTGGGCATTGAGCCCGTATCGGTGGTTCCCACCCCGCACCAGACCTGGGGTGCCGCCCATTACACCGCCGACATGGGTGCGGGCGAGGCGCTGGCCATCTCTTTCTATGGCCGCGACGCCACCGATGCCCAGCTGTTCACCAAGCTGTGGCGGTTCATCTTCTACCGCCACTCGGGCGCACCGTTAGCCCTGACCAGGATCCAACAGGTCGAGCACGAGTCCTCGGTCACGCAGCTTGCCGCGCGGTCCGGCGCCCGGGTCCCTGAGGTGCTCATCGCCTCGACCCTGGGCCCCAGCCATGACGCCGTAGTGATCACCCGTGCGCCGGCCGGGCGGCCGCTCGCTGAGTTCGGCCACGAACAGGTCACCGACGCAGACCTTGATGACCTCTTCGCGCAACTGATGAAGCTCAGGTCGGCCGGCATCTCGCACGGCGCCGTCAGCCCGCAAACCATCGTGGCCGGCCCCGGTCCGGGAACAGTCACCCTGGTCGACTTCCGCAATGGCACCTCAGCGGCCGGTGCGTTCGTGCTCGATCAGGACTTGGCCGGGGCCATGGCATCGGCCGCGTTGTCGGCCGGGCCGGAGCGTACCGCCGCGTCTGCCGTCCGGGTGGTGCCAGCCGAGTCGCTCCAAGGCGCCTTGGGTCACCTGCGGCGGGCCGGCCTCGACTCAGCGATCATTGTGGGCCTCCGGGGCAAGAAGAAACTGCTCGACCAGCTCCGCACTACCACGGCGCAGGCCGCCGGGACCGACGTCCCCGAGCTGGCCGACCCGCGCCGGCTGAGCTGGAGCCAGGTCCTGGTGGCGGCGGGCACCTTGGTCGGGGGGTGGGCGCTGATCCTGACCCTGATCAACGCCGCCCATTCGATCGACATCATCCGCAACGCGCAATGGGGGTGGGTGGTCGCCTCTCTCATCTTGTGCGGTGCCAGCTTTTTCGGCACCGCCTGCGCGGACCTTGGCAGCGTCCCCGGCTCGCTGGCCTTTGGCCGTGCGGTCGGGCTCGAGGTGGCCAGCACCTTCACCGCCCTGGCCGGGGGGAACGCCGCCGTCGTCGCCACCGACGTGCGCTTTCTTCAGCAGCAGGGATATAGCACCGCGGCGGCGGTCACGTCGGGAGTGGTCGTCAGCACCGCCAGCCTTCTCGTCAAGGGTGCGCTGTTTCTCATCGCCATCCCGGTGGCATGGCATTCGTTCCACTTCGGCAACAGCTTGCACCAAGGCGGCCACGCAACGATCTTGTGGCTGATCCTGGCAGTCGTCTGCGCGGTCGGTGCCGTGATGGCCGTCGTCTTCGCCGTCCCCCGATGGCGCCAGCAGGTCTCCGACAAGCTGCGGCCCAAGCTCATCACGGTCAAAGACGACTTCAAACAACTCGCGACTCAGCCCACCAGGGCCGTTCAGCTCTTCGGCGGGCAGATCGCGGCCCAGCTTGCCGTGGCCATGGCACTCGGCGCAGCACTGCACGCCTTCGGCGCCAGCCTGTCGGTGGCCGCCCTCCTCATCGCGGTGACCGTGGCCGGCGTACTTGCCTCAGCCTCCCCGGCGGGCGGGGGCATGGGGGTCGCGGAGGCCGGCCTGATCCTGGCGCTCACCGCGGGCGGCATCGCCAAGGGCGACGCTACCGCCGCGGTGTTCATCCAGCGCCTCTTCTCGGCCTACCTGCCGCCCATTGCCGGCTGGTTCACTCTCATCTGGATGCGCAAACGGGAATACCTGTGACCAGCGCGAACCGGCGGTGCCGCGCGGGCGCCATTGAGGTCTTGTTGCGGGCTTCGGCCGCCTGGCACCTGAGCTAGGCTGGGCGGCATGCGAGGGGCGCGGGGGATGTCAGCACAACCCATCCCTGAGGGTGGGACCGAATCGGGAGCGGGCCAGAACCCGGGGGGGAGCGAGGCGGCCAACCGGGCCGCCATCGTGGTTGTGGGCCGTGATGGTGTCACCCTGCAGCGGATGCACCGCGAGCTGGCCAGACGTTACGGCACGGACTATCAGATCGTGACCTGCGACTACCCTCCCGGTCTGGCGGCGCAGCTCCAGGCCCTGCAGTCCGCTGGGACACCGGTTGCATTGGTCGTGGGCGGGGTCGGTATGCGCGAGCCGGAGGGCATCGAGTCCTTCGCCGCGGTCCGTCCCGTAGAGCCGCTCGCCCTGCGTGTCGCTGCGGTCCGCTGGGGCGACTGGGCAGCGTCGTCGCCCGTCTTCGACGCCCTTACGGTTGGCAAGATCGATCACATGGCGATAGGCCCGGAGGGGAGCCCGGACGAGGAATTCCACCGGTCGATCACCGAGTACCTGGGCGAGTGGAACAGTCGGCGCGGCGGCGGTTTCGAGGCGGTCTGGCTGATCGGCGAGCGGTGGTCCGAGCGGTCCCAGGACCTGCGGGACGCCTTCTCCAGGTACCGGATCCCGATCGGTTTCTACGACGTCGGCACCGCGCGGGGCCGCGAGATGCTGGACGAGCTAGGCCTGGTGTCGCCGGACCTGCCGGTTGTCGTGCTCCGGTTCGGGGCGCAACCCGCAACGCTGGCCAACCCCTCGGATATCGAGATCGCCGAGGCCTTTGGCCTGCTAGCGCCGATCTCGGCCGACGACGTCTACGACGTGGCAGTGGTGGGTGCCGGGCCGGCGGGCCTGGCCGTAGCGGTCTACGCATCGTCGGAAGGCCTGCGCACCGCGGTGGTGGAGGCGGGGCCTGTCGGCGGCCAGGCGGCAACCAGCTCGCTGATCCGGAACTATCCGGGCTTCCCGCAGGGCGTCAGCGGGTCCACGCTAACGTCCCAGACCTTCCAGCAGGCCTGGTCCTTCGGCACTACATTCCTGTTCTTGCGGGAGGCGACAAGCCTGTCGGCCCATGACGGCCACTACCAGCTCGGCCTGTCCGACGGCAACGTGCTCTCCGCGCGGACCGTCGTTATCGCGACCGGCGCCGCCTACACCGAACTCGGCGTCCCTGAGCTGGAGGAACTGCATGGCCGGGGCGTCTTCTACGGGGCGGCGGTCAGCGAGGCACCCGCCATGCGCGGGCGGAAGGTTTTTGTTGTTGGCGCCGGGAACTCCGCCGGGCAGGCAGCGGTACACCTGGCCAAGTGGGCCGAACAGGTGACGATCCTGGTCCGCGGGCACTCGCTGGCTCAGAGCATGTCGGATTACCTCCTCCGCATGATCGGCGCCGCGCCGAACATTGATGTCGCCTACGGTGTACAGGTGGTGGGCGGCACGGGCGGCGACCGGCTCGAGTCGCTGGTGCTGGAGGACCGGACCTCGGGGCAGCGCCAGGATGTTCCCGCCGATGGGCTTTTCGTCCTCATCGGCTCGCGGCCGCGAACCGAATGGCTCGGCGAGACCCTGATGCGCGACAAGTGGGGGTCCATACTTACCGGCCAGGACATGCTGGCGGAGGGCGGCACCCGCTGGCCGCTGCACCGCCCGCCGTCGCAGCATGAGGCGAGCCTGCCCGGCGTGTTCGCGGCCGGCGACGTGCGCCGGGGGTCAGTCAAGCGGGTCGGATCCGCGGTCGGCGAGGGCGCGGTCACCATTCCGCAGGTGCATGCCTGCCTCGAAGCTCGGGCAGACGCTCCGGCTGCCCGCGAGCGATGACGGGATGAGCCACGACACTGCCACCCGCTCGGTGAAACCGGCGGCAGTGAAGCCGCTGCTGCCCGGGATGCGCAGGCTGCTGTATGTCGCTGCGGTGCTCGTCTTGCTGGCCGGGTTTCAGCTCTTTGTGTTCACCGACCGCACCGCCAGTTATTTCGCCTGGACGATCCGCAATCCGCTCGCCGCCGCGTTCTTGGGCGCGGGCTACTGGGCTAGCGTCTCGTTCGAGGCGCTGGCAGCACGACAGCGGATCTGGGCCAACGCGCGGATAGCGGTGCCGACCGTGCTTACCTTCACGGTGCTCACTTTGGTGGCCACGCTGGCGCATCTGGATCTTTTCCATCTCGGCAGCCAGTTCGCGACCGGCACGCGGACCGTCACCTGGGCCTGGATCGCGATCTACGTCCTGGTCCCGCTGCTGATGCTGATCATCCTGGTCGTGCAGCTGAGAACGCCGGGCGGTGACCCGCCCCGGTCTGCGCCGATGCCCAGCTGGGTCTACGCCCTGCTGGCCGTGCAGGCTGTCGTGCTGCTGAGCTTCGGAGTGGCGCTGTTCGCGGCGCCAGAGCAGGCCGCCCCGTGGTGGCCCTGGAAACTGACGCCCCTGCTCGCTCAGGCGACCGGGGCATGGCTGATCGGCTTTGGAGTGGCGGCCGCGCAGGAACTGGCCGAGCGTGATGCCCGCCGCGTGTTCCCGGCCTCATTCAGCTCCGTCCTGCTCGCTGTGTTGCAATTCATCGCGCTGGCCAGGTACCCGGACCGGTTCGCGTGGTCGTCCGCGGCCGGGCTGATCTATGTGGCCTTCCTGGTCACGCTGCTGGTGACGGGCGGTGTGGGGCTGGCCCGGGCCAGGGCCCGCCCGGGTAAGCCGGGATCATTAGGAGCGGAGCCTGTCATGCGGCAGCTCCTGTCATAGGCGGCGTCGTGCACCGAGATACCGGGGTCGACAAGGCGGCGACCGCGCCGCAGCTCAGCATTGTTTCATCCGGCTGCCGGACTTTGCCCTATCCCGAGTAGGACCAGCCGGCCCAGTGATTGATGTCGACTGCCACCTGTCCCCGTCCATCGACGGTGGCCACTCGGGCCACCCTGGCCTGGGCGGCAATGCGCCGCATGACTGACTTGTTCACTATGCGGTTCCTGTTCCTCGCGTGCTCCGTTCGGTCTCCGGGACCCGTCAGCGGCCGCACCTGCCCTCACCACTTCGACAAGACAGCGCACCAGAACGTGAGGCCGGCGCCTCGCCTCACATTCCGGCGGGTTGCCTTTGCGACTAACGAGTTATGCCGCGGATCCCGCACTGCGAGTGCCGGACCCGGGACTGGCCCCGGTCCGGCATTCGGCAAGCCGGCGGGTCAGACCGTTACAGAGCCCGCACAGGTGTGGTTCTTGAAGGTCGCGCGAGCGTGGATCCTGTCCGCACCCGGCCGGTTAGCGATGACCTTCCGGATCGTGAACGAGCCGCTCGGCCCCGCAGTCGTGGCGTGCTGCGAGACGACAACCGCGCCGTTGTCCGTGATTCGCACCGCCCACACCTGGCCGGCGCGGTTCGAGTCGACCTCGTATTCCATTTCGATCTTGCCGTCGTCGTGTTTGGCCTTCAGGTTGAAATGACCCCCGTTGGTACAGGCGCCACTGGAACTGACGCCGCCACCGCCTCCCGAAGCGAATGCCGGCGTGGCCGCGACCACGAGCGGAGCGGTGAGGCCGACGGTGATCGCTGCGGTCGCCATCAGACGTCGGGTACGTGGGTGGTTTCGCATTGCTGCCTCCTGGCTGGTTTTTGATTGATGCCGCAAGCCTGGCGGCGCGTGAGTCGCAGCTGCAATTGGCCGATGGGCCTAGTCTCTTGCCTGACACTCGGAAGGCGGCGTCCACCAAATGGAGCGACGGACCCCGCTTGCGGATGCACACCGGCTCGGTCCCTCCCGGTAATTTGGGACGCGACCTTGAGCACCAGATCGGCACCGCCCGGGCCGGCGGCGGGCGCCCTGGGCACCGGGATCACACCGCGTAACGGTTATTCGTCCTGACACAGCGCACGGCCTTCGACGCCACCCCTGACCGCTGCGCCGGCCTGAACCGGGACCCATCCGGGCGCGTGCTAGGTGTGGAGAGTGCCATCGCCCGCCGGGGTACTAGGACGACTAGCCAATGGCGGACCTAGCCGTGGTTCCGGTTTCACTATGTGCAATCGGTCCTACGGAAGGAAGAAGCCATGAAAAAACTGCTGATCGCCGCGGCGGTGGCTGCTGTCGCGGCCGTGCCCGGCGTCACCGGCCTGGTGGGCAATGCGTCGTTCGCGCAGAGTGTCCCGGTCCAGGTCCCGGCGGGTGCCAAGACCATTGACGACCACGGCCATCACGTCGAGTTCAGGGATGACTGCGGCCGGGCCGCCGAGCCCGGGGATGACCGCGGCCAGGCCGCCGGGCCCGGGGATGACCGTGGCCAGGCCGCCGGGCCCGGGGATGACCGCGGCCAGGCCGCCGAGCCCGGGGATGACCGCGGCGGAGCCAGCGGCCCGGGCGCGGCGACCTCCACCCGGGGCCCCGGCGACGGCCAGGCATCCGGCTCGGTCACTGCCGACGACGGCGGGTCACGGCACGGCGGGCACGACGACGGGTCAGCCGTCCGTTGACTCAGGGAGACGGGGCAGGCACCGCCGGGGACGGCTGTCACCCGGGGGGGCCCGCCCGCGTGCCATGGCTGCGGCTTAGCGGAACGGAGGCACGGACCCCGCCGGAGCGCCCGCTGCGGCCCCGGACGGTCGTGATCCAGGTCATCGCCGGGATCTTGGCGGTGGTGATCGGGGTCGCGGTGGCGGGTGCGTTCGCGAGCCGCAGGGTTGCCGAGCGGGAAGCGGTCACCGACGCCGCCCACACCACCGATCTGATCGCGCGGCAGGTGGTCCAGCCAGCCATCATGGACGTCCTGATCTCGGGCAGCCCCAGGGCGCTGGCCGCGACCGACCGCGTTGTCCGGCGGCAGGTCCTCAGTTCATCCCTGGTCCGGGTCAAGCTGTGGACCGCCGCCGGGCGCATCGTCTACTCCGACGAGCCGCGGCTGATCGGCCAGAGGTTCCCGTTGGGAAGCCAGGAGCGGGCAGCGTTCGCCCGGCCCGCCGTGCACGCGGAAGTGTCCGACCTGCAGCGGCCGGAGAACAGATTCGAACGGCGCTTCGGCAAGCTGCTCGAGGTGTACCGGCCGGTCTGGACGCCGTCCGGGCAGCCGCTGCTGTTCGAGACCTACTCGCCCTACCGGCAGGTGACCCAGCGGGCCGGCGAGCTGTGGCGCGGGTTCGCCGGCATCACCATCTCCAGCCTGCTGATCCTGGTCGCGCTGCTGTTGCCCATTTTGTGGCGGCTGTTGAACCGGGTCAGCCGCGCCCAGAGCCAGCGGGAAGTGCTGCTGCAACGCGCGGTCGACGCGTCGGAGGAGGAGCGTCGGCGGATCGCGGGCACGCTTCATGACGGCCCGGTGCAGGAACTCGCCGCCACGTCGTTCACCGTGGCCGGGGCGGCCGAAAGAGCGGCCGGGAGCGGGCAGCAGGAACTGGCTAAGATGCTCACCACCGCGGCCGGGGCCGTCCGCGCGAGCATCCGGGGGCTCCGGTCGCTGCTGGTTGACATCTACCCGCCCAGCCTGACCACTGCGGGCCTGGTCCCCGCGCTTACCGACCTGACCGAGGTGCTCGCAGCCCGGAACATCGCCACCCACCTCGAACTGGCCGAGGACGCGGCGGCACAGCTGCCCCCGGACCGGCAGCAACTAGTATTCCGGATCGCCCGCGAGTGCCTCCGGAACGCCGCTCGCCACGCCAGCGCGCGTAACGTGTGGGTATGCCTGTTCCGGGAGGGGCATGCCACCGTGCTCGAGATCAGCGATGACGGAACGGGCTTTGATCCCGCACCCGTCCTCGGCAATCCCGAAGACGGCCACTTCGGCCTCCGGATTCTCACCGACGTGGCTGCGAGTGCCGGGGCGGACCTGCTACTGGCCACCGCGCCCGGGACGGGCTGCCGGTGGCGGCTGGAGGTGCCGGACCCGTGACGACCATCCTTCTAGTGGATGATCACCAATTGGTGCGGGCAGGACTGGCAGGCCTGCTCGACAGTGCCGCCGACCTGCGGGTCGTCGGCCAGGCGGCGGACGGCCAGCAAGCGCTTGAGCTCGCGGCCGACCTGGCCCCTGACGTGGTGCTGATGGACCTGTCCATGCCGGTCCTGGACGGCGTCGAGGCCACCCGCCGGCTGCTTGCGGAGAATCCCGCGGCCAAGGTCGTGGTGCTCACCTCCTTTTCCGATCAGCCGCGCGTGGCTGACGCGCTGGCCGCGGGCGCGGTCGGTTACTTGCTCAAAGACTGCGAGCCTCGTGACCTGATGGCCGCTGTCCGCGCCGCCGCGCAGGGGCACGCGCCACTTGACCCGCGGGTCGCCCGGGCGCTGCTGCCCTCCGGCCAGCCCGCCCGCCCCGCCGACGAGCTCAGCACCCGCGAGCAGCAGGTGCTTAGGCTTGTGGCGAAAGGGCTGGCCAACAAGCAGATCGCGCGATACCTGGGCATCAGCGAGTCCACCGTGAAAGCCCACATCAGCAACGTGTTCCGGCGCATCGGCGTGGCCGACCGCACCAGCGCCGCCATCTGGGCCCGCGACCACCTGCCAAACCGGTCAGCCACGGGGCCGGCCAGCCAAGACACCTAGCATCCTGCGCCTGAAATTCATCAACTATGTCAGCAGCCGCAAAACTGCTGTGCCGTTAGTGCTGAATGATGAGGACCGCGCCGAGCTTGGCCGCTGGTCATGAAGCTCGTGACAGCCTGGCGAAGTTCGCCAGGCTGTAGGCGATCAGATGGTGCCGGTAGAACTGCATCCCCGCGCAGCACGTGCGGGCCGCTAGCGCTCACAGTCAAGCCCCGGCCCTCCCACCCAATCACGGAGCGTGACTGGGTGGGACTGTGGATCTAACAGTCTGTAATAATCACGAATGAGTAGAAGCGGCGCGCGATCGTCTCGGCGGCAACCGCGACGACAGCGCTTCACGTTGGTGTGCGAGGCATGCCTCATAGTGCCTTGTGCAGCAAACGCCTGACGGTGACGAGACGAGGGAAGCACGGATGTCCACAGACGAGCCACTCACCCGCGAGCAGATACTCGACGAGCTCGACGTCCTGGCAAAGGTTGAGCACGCGCTCATCGTCGAGTACCTGTCGGTGCAGTGTGCACTCGGCCACGACCTGCCCGCCGAGCAAGGGGGAGCCACAACCGATGCGCTGCACAACTTGGCCACCGACGTCGGCAACCTCGCGGTAAGCCAGATGCGGCACTTCAAGAACGTCAACCGCGCACTCGTCGACGGCGGGCGATCAGTGCAGGTGGAGCGGGCCGACAGCATCGACGGCATCGCGCTCGGCCCGCCCAGCGCCGCTCAACTCGAACGGCTCGTCGAGCGGGAGGAACACATCGCCTGGGCTGTCGACGAGCGCTACAAGCGGCTGCGCCCGGCGGTCGAGTCAGGGACGCCAGTGCTGGAGGGTCAACTCCTCGACGACGTGCAGTTCATCCTCGACACCTGTACCAACCACGCCGGGGGTGTCGCGGGCATGCGGACCGTCCTCGACGGCCTCGCGCCGGCCGACTTTCTGCGTGCGACCCGCCGAGAGACGACCGACCCGTTCGAGCTGGGCCTCCTGTCGGTCGCTGACCGGACCTACGGCTTGCTCGTGAACATCGTCAGGGAGTGGCTCGGACCGGATGACTCCAGCGGCGTCTTGCTCCCGCCGTTCCGGAGCTGGGCCTCGGACGCCATGTCCACGCTGGACGAGATCCACCGTCTCCTGGTTCAGCGCCTTCTGCTGCCCCAGTTCACAGCCGCCTGAACGGTGGAGTAACCTGCGCCGAAGCGAGCTGAGAGGTGCTGACCTGGCGACCGTCGAGATGGGGTTAACGTGTACCGGCGCCGGCGTTGCTCGTTGCCTAAACGTCCAAGGTCTGGCTGCTCAGATGCCGGTAGCGGTCGCCGTGCAGGTGTTAACACTCGTATGAAATGTCCAGGCCGGCGCGGCCGGACTGGATCCGCACGGCACGCCTGCGACGGGACGCAGCCGCAGGCCCGCGCCCTGACCGCCCGGGAGCGGGCGAGGTGTGCCGCATGGTAAATGCTCAACAGCGGCCAGCCGAAATGAGCTGCCACACACCATGATCGGGGGCAACCGCGGCCCGACCGTGATACCAGCGCGGGTTGTCGGCCGGGGGATCGGCCAGGGATGTCACGGGCGCAATTGGGCCGCCCGCGGCGCGACCGTAGTGGCACGCAATCTTCCGGCCTGACAAGGAGCGCCTCCGATGACGAAGCAGGCTTACCCCGAACCTGAACGTTCCGGGCTGGCGGCGTCATGACGGGCAAGGTCGCCATCATCACACGCGCCTCCCGGGGCATCGGCGCCGGCCTGGTCGCCGGGTACCGCGGGCAGGGCTGGGCGGTGGTGGCCAGCGCCCGCACCATCAAGCCGTCCCAGGACCCGGACGTACTGACCGTCGCTGCTGACCTCGCCGACCCCGCCGCCGCCGGCCAGATCACCGGCGCCGCGCTGGACCGCTTCGGCCGCATCGACACCCTGGTCAACAACGCCGGCGTCTACCTGTCCAAGCCATTCACCGGCTACACGCCCGCCGACTACGCGACGGCCGTCGGGGTCAACCTGACCGGGTTCTTCTGGCTGACCCAGCAGGCCATCGCCGAGATGGCGGCCCTGTATGGCGGCCACGTGGTCAACGTGACGGCCACCTTCGCCGAGGTCGCGGACTCCGGCACGCCCGCGGTACTGGCCGCGCTGACCAAGGGCGGCGTAGCCGCGGCCACCCGGGCGCTGGCCATCGAGTACGCCTCGCGCGGCATCCGGGTCAACGCCGTCTCGCCGGGCATCATCCAGACCCCGGTGCACCCGGCCGACAGCTACGAGCACCTCGGCGACCGGCTTCCTCCGCTCGGCCGGGCTGGCCAGGTCAGCGATGTGGTGAACGGGGTGTTGTTTCTGGAGTCGTCGCCGTACATCACTGGTGAGATCCTGCACATTGACGGTGGCCAGATCGCCGGTCACCAAGGCTATTAAGCCGACTGGCCGTCCTGCCCACGCGGCGCCAGCGCCCCGGTTAGTCCTCGGCGGGAACTGATGCCGAGCCTGGTGAACACCTTGCCCAGGTGCCATTCGACCGTGCGCGCGGACAGGAACAACTGCACGCCGATCTGCGGGTTCGACAGGCCGTCCCGCGCCAGCCGGGCGATCTGCTCCTCCTGCGCAGTCAGCATGCTTGGGGTCTCGATCGTGCGGCGAACGCCAGCTCCATCTCCGACTGCACGCCCGCCGCGCGCGCCACCCGGCACCCCGCCACTGACGCCCGCCTGGCCAGGTGGTCCAGCAGCACGGTCTTGCCCACCCCGGGGTCACCGCGCACCAACTGCCCGCTGTCTCCGGCAGCAGGGGACCGTTGTGACGTTTGCGATGGCGGACTTGGCGTGCGTGACCAGCTCACCACGCGTTCTGGGTCATCACGCCGGGGCCGGTAAGACGAGCAGCCTATCCGGGTCGCCTCCGGGATGGGCACCGAATCGCTGGTGTCAGCAAGCGGTCATCTAGCGGAGCGACCGGAAGCCTGCGCGCAGCTCTTCCGAAAACAGCTGTGGTTGTTCCCAGGCGGCGAAGTGACCACCTTTTTCGGCTTGGTTGAAGTAGATCAGGTTGTGGTATGCCTTCTCGGTCCAGCTGCGCGGCGCCTGGACGTACTCCTCCGGGAACACCGTGACTGCCGCCGGGAGGGAAAGGTCGGCGGCGGCGTAGAAGTTTCTGCCAGTTATGGCTTGTTGCCAATACAACCGCGCCGCGGACGCCGGCGTGTTGGTGAGCCAGTAGAGCGAGGTGTTGTCGAGCCAGTCGTCGCGCGTGATGGCGCCGTAGGGGTGCCCGGCAAAGAGCTGGGCGAGGTGCTCGTAGGTGGCCGTGTCGTGGTCAAGGAGCCAGGCCGCGAGGCCGACGGGGGTGTCCGCCAGGCTGTAGCCGATCGTTTGCGGGCGCGTGCCCTGGATAACGCCGTATCCGCGGTGATACGTCGCGAACGCGACTTGTTCGTACGCGCGTTTCTCCGCGGCGGAGAGGTCAGCGGGCGCAGGGTCGGCGTTGCGGATGTGACCGAGCATGGCGAGCGGGACCATCTGCGCGAAGTTGACGTGGATGCCGAGCAGCCCTGCGGGCGCCTGGCGCGCCATCGCGGCCGAGATCGCGGTGCCCCAGTCGCCGCCCTGCGCGACGTAGCGCGTATATCC
>Ga0126380_10000076_pt1 | contig 22786 bp, 21 predicted proteins | sample PanSoiMetPlot_26_FD_92544 | JGI IMG/M metagenome (GOLD analysis project Ga0126380, IMG submission 92544) | Tropical forest soil microbial communities from Panama - MetaG Plot_26 | ecosystem: Environmental > Terrestrial > Soil > Tropical forest > Bulk soil | place: Panama | collected 2016-02-17
AAACGTTGCTTGCGCCGATTTCACTCTACGACAAGATCGACATCGAAAAGCAGAATCGCTGGATCGATTTCATCTGTGACGATCCAGCGCTCTCGACCGGGGACGACAATTTGGTTGTGAGGGCGGCGAAGCTGTTTCTTGAACGAACGAAGATCAAGGGTGGCGTCTCGATTAAACTTCAAAAGAAAATTCCGCACGGCGCCGGCCTCGGCGGCGGCAGCAGTGATGCCGCCGCGAAGTTGCGCGCACTAAACGAATTCTTCGAAACCAAATTATCTTGCGAGGAATTATTAAAAGTGGATTCGGAGATCGGTTAGGACGTGCCATTCTTTCTGTTTGAGTCCGCGGCGCTCTGCAAAGGCCGTGGCGAAATCGTTGAGCCGACAAAACTGAAAACCAAGTTGTCGGTCTTGCTCTTGAAGCCGTCATTTGGCGTGCCGACGGCGTGGGCTTATTCGCGGTGGGAAGAGTCCAAAGAGATTTCCGATGTTTCCTATGCGCCGCAAAGTTTGAATGGACAAACTTTCGTAAACGATCTCGAGCGACCAGTCTTCGAGAAATTTGTTTTTCTGGCGCAGTTGAAGAGCTGGCTGCTCAAGCAATCCGAAGTTAACGCCGCGTTGATGTCGGGATCTGGCTCGACTGTGTTCGCGGTGTTGAAGGACAAAGCAGCTGGCAATTCTTTAGCAAAACGCGCGTGCGAAGAGCTCGATCAGAAAATTTGGAACTGTTCTTGCGAGACGATCTGATTATTCGCCGGCGCTGCGTTTCAAACTCGCGCGCGAATACTCGCGATTTAGCTTGGCGATAAAGCTGGCGCTGATTTCCGCCGGACAAACCGCTTCGCATTCGTAAGTGTTCGTGCAATTGCAAAAACCTTCCGCGTCCATCGCCCGGACCATGCCAACGACGCGTTTGATGCGTTCCGGCTCGCCTTGAGGCAAAAGCGCGAGATGCGAAACCTTCGCCGCAGTGAAGAGCATCGCGGATGCATTCGGGCATGCCGCCGCGCACGCGCCGCAACCGATGCACGCCGCCGCTTCCATCGAAAGATCGGCATCCGGTTTTGCAACCGGAATCGAGTTTGCTTCTGGCGCCGATCCGGCGCGCGCGGAGATAAATCCGCCGGCTTGTACAATTCGGTCGAGCGCGCTCCGATCGACCACCAGATCTTTCACGATTGGGAACGACTTCACGCGAAACGGTTCGATCACGATCGTTTCGCCATCGCGAAACTTCCTCATGTACAGCTCGCACGCCGCGCCGGGATGATCCGGCCCATGCGCTTCGCCGTTCACACTCATCGAACACGTGCCGCAAATTCCTTCGCGGCAATCGGAATCGAACGCGATCGGTTCTTCGCCTTCGAGCACCAAACGCTCGTTCACGATGTCGAGCATTTCGAGCACCGACGCTTGCGGTGGAATGCCCGGTGCATCGTAATCGACGAGCTTGCCTTCCGCCTTTGCGTTCGATTGCCGCCAAACTTTCAAGCGGAAGTTCATTTATAACTCCTTTGAGTTAAGTGAACGGTTTCGAAGTGCAACGCCTCGCGATGCAGTTTCGGCGGCGTCATCATCCCGTTGCATCCTTGAAATTCCCACGCGAAGACCGACGCGAAATTGTCATCGTCGCGGAGCGCTTCGCCCTCGGACGTTTGATGTTCTTCGCGGAAATGCGCGCCGCATGATTCATCCCGCGTCAGCGCGTCAGCGCACATTAGCTCGGCGAATTCGAGAAAGTCAGCGACGCGTCCGGCGCGTTCGAGCGATTGATTAAAATCCTCGCCGTCACCGGGAACGCGGACTTCGCGCCAAAATTTTTCGCGCAGCGCGGGAATTTTTCCGAGCGCTTCTTCGAGCCCGGCTTTGTTACGCGCCATGCCGCACTTATCCCAGAGCAATGTTCCGAGCTCGCGATGGATCGAATCGAGCGAACATTTCCCATTGGTTTTGAGAAGCCGGTTGATCTTTGCGCGGACCTCTTTCTCAGCATCTTTGAACTCGGGTGCATCCGCGGAAGGCCGCCGGTTCACTTGTCCCGCGAGATAATTCGGAAGCGTGTAGGGCAAAACAAAATAGCCGTCCGCCAGTCCCTGCATCAGCGCGCTTGCGCCAAGGCGATTTGCGCCGTGATCGGAAAAGTTCGCTTCGCCGATTACGAACAGGCCGGGAATGTTGCTCATCAAATTGTAATCAACCCACAGTCCGCCCATCGTGTAATGAACTGCGGGATAAATCCGCATCGGAACGTTGTAGGCGTTCTCGCCGGTGATCTTTTCGTAAACCTCGAATAGATTTCCGTAACGCTCGCGGATGGTTTGTTCGCCGAGCCGCTTGATCGCGTCGGCGAAATCGAGATAAACGCCGCGACCACCAGGCCCAACGCCGCGCCCTTCATCGCAAACTTCCTTGGCCGCGCGTGATGAAATGTCGCGGGGCGAAAGATTTCCGAAGCTCGGATATTTTCGCTCCAAATAATAATCGCGATCGGACTGCGGAATCTGGTTTGGCGCTTTGCTCGTGTCTTCTTTCCGCTTCGGGACCCAAACGCGTCCGTCGTTGCGCAGCGACTCGGACATCAACGTCAGCTTCGATTGATAATCGCCCGAGTGCGGAATGCAGGTCGGATGGATTTGGGTGAAACAGGGATTGGCGAAGAGCGCGCCTTTTTTGTAGGCGCGATAGGTGGCGGTCACATTGCAACCGCGCGCGTTCGTGGACAGATAAAAAACGTTTCCGTAACCCCCGGTAGCGAGGACAACCGCGTCGCCGGCGACGTTGTCGATCTTACCGGTGCGCAAATCTCGCGTGATGATTCCTTTGGCGTGACCATCGACGATCACGACATCGAGCATTTCGGTTTGCGGAAACATTTGAACCGTGCCGGCGGCGATTTGGCGGCAGAGCGCGGAATAGCAGCCGAGCAAGAGTTGCTGGCCGGTCTGCCCGCGCGCGTAAAACGTTCGCGAAACCTGCGCGCCGCCGAAGGAACGATTGGCAAGCAACCCGCCGTACTCGCGCGCGAAGGGAACGCCTTGCGCGACGCATTGGTCGATAATGTTCCCGCTGACTTCGGCGAGCCGATAAACGTTTGCTTCGCGCGAACGGAAATCGCCGCCTTTGATCGTGTCGTAAAACAGACGGTAAACGCTGTCGCCGTCGTTCTGGTAATTTTTTGCGGCGTTGATTCCGCCTTGAGCAGCAATCGAATGCGCGCGGCGCGGCGAATCCTGGTAACAAAAGCATTTTACGCGATAACCAAGCTCGCCAAGCGTTGCGGCCGCGGCTCCGCCCGCCAAACCCGATCCGACCACGATAATTTCGAACTTGCGACGATTGTTCGGATTAACGAGACGCGAATGGTCTTTGTGATTTGTCCACTTGCGATCGAGCGGACCGTGCGGAATGTGCGCGTTGAGTTCGCCGATCATAATGTTTGCGCCGGTTGGATGAATCCAAGCAGGACCGCGATCGGGATCGAGACGTAGCCGATGAAAAGCAACCAGGCGAAAATGCGACCGCCAGTCGCGAGCTTCGGCGTGAGACGCTGATTATTCAGGCCGAGCGATTGAAAAAAACTCGAGGAGCCGTGCGTGAGATGAAGTGTGAGGAGAAATAATCCAAGAATGTAGAAACTCGAGACGTAAACGTTCTGGAATCCATAAACCATCATTGAGAAAACATCGTGGTGTCCATGCGCATCAGGCTTGAGCAACTCGAAGCGAGAATCCGTGGTGCGGAAGGTGAAGTGGAGCAGGTGATAAATGATGAACGCGAGCACGACGAGCCCGCTAACGGCCATGTGGCGTGACGCCCAGCTCGCTTTCACATAATTCCGATCGCGATATTGCTCCGGACGCGCGCGACGATTTTCGATCACCAGCTGGATGGTGAAGTAAATGTGGAGAATCACGGTTACGAGAAGAAACGCGCGAATCATCCAAAGGATGGGTCCAAGATCACGCAGATGTTGCGAGTAAGAATTGATCCAATCCGGCCCGAGATAAATCTGCAGATTTCCCAGCAAATGGCCGATCACGAACAGAATCAAAATCACGCCCGTGACGGCGACGATCATTTTCCGGCCGACTGAGGAGTGAACGAACTCGGAAATGAAGCCGCGTGTTTGGACCCGCACGGTTGCGGCGGCGGCTGATTTGGGTTCGCTCGTCATTTGCTTCCAGGTTTTTGCACGGGAATTTTCGCCAGATCGGCCGGCAATTTGTCCGCTTCGAAATTCTCCACATTCATTTCGACTAAACTGACGAACGGGCAACCAAAATCCGGTTTCTGTTTGCCGCTTCGATCGACGATCACGCCCGCCGCACTCACGATCCCGCCGTGCGCGCGGACGATGTCGATCGTTTCCTGAACGCGGCCGCCTCGCGTGACGACGTCTTCGATGACAACGAACTTTTCGCTCTTGTCGATTTTGAATCCGCGCCGGAGCACGAGTTTACCGTCGTCATTTTTTTCGACGAAGATGTGGCGTTTGCCTAACGAACGGCCGACTTCCTGGCCAACGATGATTCCTCCGAGGGCCGGCGAAATCACCGAATCGCAATCAAAGCCGCGCAGTCTGTCCGCCAGCATTTTGCAAACGCGGTCGGCGATGTCGGTGTGCGAAAGAAGGATCGCGCACTGAAAATATTGGCGGCTGTGCAATCCCGATCGAAGAACGAAATGGCCGTCGAGCAGGGCGCCGGTTTTCCGAAAAAGAGCGAGCAAATCTTCGCTCATCCGGACGTGTCCGCGACCGTTCGGTCCCCACCGCCCGCGACGGCGATCACTTCGATTTCAATGCTGACATTTTTGGGCAGAGCTCCCGCCTGCACGGTCGAACGTGCCGGCGGCGATTGTTTGAAATAGCTGCCGTAGATTTCGTTCACGGTCTGAAAATCGCCCATGCTCGCGAGAAAAATTGTCGTCTTAACGACGTTGTCGTATCCCAGACCTTCGGCCTTGAGCAAACCGCCGATATTTTCCATGACCCGCCGCGTTTGGACGTCGATTCCGCCCGAAACCACTTGGCCGGTCTTCGGATCAAGCGGGATTTGACCGGAATAAAAAATGATCGATCCGACGCGCACGCCTTGCGAATACGGCCCAATGGCTGCTGGCGCATCAGAAGTGGAGATGATTTTCTTCATAATTTCAGCTTAACGAGGCCGCGATAGAATGACAAATAGCCGAACCTCGTCGATATTGGAAACTCGATGGTTAATTGGATTTTAAAGAAGCTTTTTGGGTCGAAAAACGCGCGCGAGCTAAGGCGTTTGTCGCCGGTCGTCCGTCGAATCAACGAGTTCGACGAGCAGTTTAAGAGCCTTTCGGACGACGAACTGCGCGCAAAAACTGCGGCCTGGAAAGATGACCTTTCGAAAATTTTCGAGCCCGAAGAGCAATGGCAGCAGCTCGATCGGATTCTGCCGGAAGCGTTCGCGGTTGTTAAAAATGCCGCGCGACGCCTGAAGGATCGAAAACATGAGTTCACGGTCTGCGATCAACCGATGACCTGGGACATGGTGCATTTCGATGTGCAATTGGTCGGCGGAATGGTTTTGCACCGTGGCCGGATCGCGGAGATGGCGACGGGCGAAGGTAAAACTCTTGTCGCGACGTTGCCGCTTTATCTAAACGCGCTGACTGGCCGCGGCGCGCACCTGGTGACGGTAAACGATTATCTCGCACGCCGTGACGCGGAGTGGATGGGGCAGCTTTACGCTTTTCTCGGACTGACGGTCGGTTGCATTCAACACGACCAGGAGCCGGACGTTCGGCGGCAGCAATACGCCTGCGACATTTGTTACGGAACAAACAGTGAGTTCGGCTTCGATTACTTGCGCGACAACGGAATGGCTACTTCGCGCGAATCGCAGGTCCAGCGCGGTTATCATTTCGCGATCGTCGACGAAGTGGACTCGATCTTGATCGACGAAGCGCGCACGCCGTTGATCATTAGCGGTCCCTCCACGATTTCGACGCATCAATACGACAAGTGGAAACCGTTGATCGAACAGCTCGTGCGCAAGCAAACGATGTTGGTTAATCGAATCGCGAGCGAGGCAGCCGAGAAATTCGAACAGGACGACTCCGAGCTTGGCGGCCGTTTGATGTTCAAAGTGAAACTTGGTCAGCCGCGCAACAAGCAGTTGCTCCGCATGATGGAAGATCCGGACAAACGCCGCGCGATCGATAAAGCCGAGCTTTCGTTCTATCAGGACACGCGCAAGGAAGAACTCTTTCAGCTCAAGGAAGAATTGTTTTTCACGATCGACGAGAAGTCGAACGAAGCGGATTTGTCGGAACAAGGACGCACATTTCTAAATCCCGACGATCCGAACGCATTCGTGTTGCCGGATTTGATCAGCGAGTTCACCGAGATCGACGTCGATACAACGTTGTCGGACGAGGACAAGGACAAGAAGAAGTCGGAGCGGCAGCAGCTTTGCGATTCGCAAGCGGAGCGAATCCACAACATTTCCAACTTGTTGCGCGCTTACTGCGTATTCGACAAAGACGTGCAGTACGTCGTTGAGGACAACAAGGTCGTCATCGTTGATGAATTTACCGGCCGCAAAATGCCCGGCCGGCGCTGGAGTGACGGATTGCACCAGGCCGTTGAGGCGAAAGAGGGCGTGCAGATCGATCGCGAAACGCAAACGCTGGCGACGATCACGATCCAAAATTATTTCCGCCTTTATCAAAAGCTGGCCGGTATGACCGGCACCGCAGAGACCGAAGCGGCCGAATTTCACGACATTTACAAACTCGACGTGAACGTGATTCCAACGAACCGGCCGGTCGCGCGGCAGGATTTCAACGACCGCATCTACAAAACGCGCCGCGAAAAATACAACGCGGTGATTGCGGAGATCAAAGAACATCACGCGAAACAACAGCCGGTGCTCGTTGGCACGGTGAGCGTTGAAGCGAGCGAATTGCTCAGCCGAATGCTCAAGCGTGAAAAAATTCCGCACAACGTGTTGAACGCGAAGTTTCACATGCAGGAAGCGGAGATCGTCGCGCGCGCGGGACAGCCCGGCACGGTCACGATTTCGACAAACATGGCCGGTCGCGGAACCGACATTAAGCTCGGTCCCGGCGTCACCGAGATGGGCGGATTATCTGTTCTTGGGACCGAGCGCCATGAATCGCGCCGGATAGATCGACAATTGCGTGGCCGATGCGCGCGTCAGGGCGACCCCGGCGCGTCGCGGTTCTACGTGAGCTTCGAAGACGATCTCATGCGCAACTTCGGCGCGGCCGATCGAATGACGAAGATCATGGAGCGGTTCGGACTCGAAGAAGGCCAGGAGCTTGAGCATCGCTGGTTGAACAAATCGGTGGAGACTGCGCAGAAACGTGTCGAACAGCGCAATTACATGATCCGCAAACGCACGCTCGATTTCGATGACGTGATGAACATGCAGCGCGAAGTCGTTTACACTTGGCGCAACGAAGTCATCGACACTGAAGACCCTCGTTCGGAGATTTTCGAAGTAATCGATGAAGCCGTGCCCGCGAAGGTGAAAGAATTTCTCGATGCCGATGAACCGAACTACAGCGGCTTGATTCATTGGGTGAACACGACGTTTCCGCTTGGTCTCAACAAGGAGAAAGCGCAGTTCGAGACGCGAAGCGTCGATGAGAACGCGCAATTCCTCGTTGAGAAGGTGAGGGAAGCGTACGAGCGGAAATCGAGTCACGAAGAACCGACGGCGGTGAAAAGTCTCGAGCGTTACATCATTTTGAACGCGATCGATCGTCTCTGGCAGGAGCATCTCTACGCGATGGACGCGTTACGCGAAGGTGTCTACCTCCGCGGCTACGCGCAAAAAGATCCATTGATCGAATACAAGACCGAGGCCTACGACATGTTCGTTGAGCTGATGGCCAATATTAAGAACGAAGTGTTGCACAATCTTTTCCGCAGCACCTCGAACCTTCAGGCGTTCGAGAATTTTCTCGCGACGCTTCCGCAATTTCTACTCAAGGAAGACGCGCCGGGTTCGGCGGCGGCTGGTTCGGACATACCAACCAAGCGCGCGCGCCAGCCAAGTCCGATCGGTGGAAATGGCGATGGCGAAGTGCCTCTCGATCTTCCAGTTCGTCGAAATTTGCCGAAAGTTGGGCGAAACGAGCCGTGTCCGTGCGGCAGCGGGAAAAAATATAAGAATTGTTGCGGCCGCACCGCATAGGCTTTCGGTTGACGAATCCTCAGAGTTCGGAAATTCTCTTCAAGTCACAATGCCAAGTATTCGTTTGCAACGCTTCATCTCGACTTTGCTCGTGCTGGCCTTCATGCCGGCCTGCGCAGTTCATAACCCGACGATTCGAGAATATTCGACCAATCCCGGCGGCCAGACCACGATGAAAACCGTCACCGAGGAGGAATATTGGAAGGAGCGCGTCGACGAGCGGATCGCGGCCGAGATCAAAAAGGAGAAGCCGGAAGCCGGTTATGATACCTGGCAAAATTATTGGCGCTGGTGGTACAGCGTGCTTCGCCGCAAAAAGAAACCGCCGTTTAAGTCCGAGACCTTCAAAACGTCGGAGGACATGGTCAATTACATCAAGCAACAGCGTCGCGCCAAGGGTTTGCCGACCTACGAAGATTGAGTTTGTCATCCCGAACGAATGTGAGGGATCTCCCAAAGGTGATTGATCACGCAAATTACTTTGTGTGATCCGTGCTTCGAGCGTGAGATTCTTCGCTCCGCTCGGAATGACAAAAACGACCAACGGCGAACTGATTGAATCGCATGTCCCGGCGCGGCTCGATCGCCTGCCGTGGAGTCGCTGGCATTGGCTGATTGTCATTTCGCTCGGCGCAACCTGGATCCTCGATGGACTTGAAGTCACGCTTGCCGGCTCGTTGGCGGGAATTTTGACGCGCCCCGAGACGCTGGGATTGAGCGAAAGCGAAATCGGCGCGAGCGCCAGTTGTTATCTCGCGGGCGCGGTGATCGGCGCGCTGCTGTTTGGTTACGGGACCGACCGATTTGGCCGGAAGAAACTGTTTTTCATCACGGTAGCGGTTTATCTTCTTGGAACAGCGCTTTCCGCATTCTCCTGGAATTTTTGGAGTTATGCTTTCTTTCGAGCGCTGACCGGCGCCGGTATCGGCGGCGAATATGCCGCGATCAATTCCGCGATCGACGAATTGATTCCGGCACGGGTGCGTGGCCGCGTCGATTTGATCATCAACGGCTCGTATTGGATCGGCGCCGCGCTTGGTTCCGGCGCGACGCTGATCCTTCTCGACCCGCAGCGCTTTCCAATCTCCTCCGGTTGGCGACTCGCATTCGGAATCGGAGCGACGCTCGGGCTGATCGTGATTTTTTTCCGTCGCTGGATTCCGGAAAGCCCGCGTTGGTTGATGATTCACGGCAGAAATTCAGAAGCGGAGGCAATTGTCGATCAAGTGGAACGCACGATCGGCGTTTCGGAGATCGCTAATTTGCCGCCGACGCGAGTTCACACGCGAACGCACACACCGTGGCGCGAGATTTGGGAGGCGGTCGCGCACCAACATCGGCGTCGTTCATTTCTAGGCTTCGTCTTGATGACGACACAGGCGTTTTTTTACAACTCGATCTTTTTTACCTACGGACTGGTCTTAATGCGCTTTTATGGCGTGCCTGGACAAAACGTCGGCGGCTATCTATTGCCTTTCGCGATCGGGAATTTTTTCGGCCCGCTCGTCCTTGGACATTTGTTCGACACGATTGGGCGTAAACAAATGATCGCGGCCACCTATGGCGTCGCAGGCTTTCTGCTCGCGCTGACGGCGTGGTTGTTTCGCGCAGGCGTGTTGACTGCGCAGACGCAGACGATTGCATGGACGATTATATTTTTTGTCGCATCCGCGGCGGCAAGCTCAGCCTACTTGACCGTGAGCGAAATTTTTCCACTCGAGATCCGCGCATTCGCGATCGCGATCTTTTATGCAGTCGGAACGCTTGCGGGTGGCGTGTTCGCGCCGTGGCTGTTCGGCTGGATCATTGGCGCGGGGTCAAGCATCGGACTATTTACCGGGTACTTGGTCGCGGCGGGGTTGATGATGTTCGGAGCGATTGTCGAACTTTGGCTTGGTGTTCCGGCCGAGCGTCGTCCGCTCGAGCACGTGGCCGCGCCGTTATCGAGCCGGAACTGACAGCTGGCACGTGTGAATCGGGCCCGCAGGCGTCAATTCGCTACAATAAAGATGAAATGCGTCGACCCGGAACATGCCGGCGTTGATGTGCCCGTTTGATTTCAAGAATTTGCTCAACGCGCCGCGCGAGACATCTCTACAGCGTGCGAGCGTAAAATGCGGATGCCACGGCCGCAGTTCTGGCTCGAGTCCCACCTGGAGCGCCGCTTCCTGAACGCGTTTGTGCAGTTGGAACAAGTGGGGATGACCCGCGCCGATGCCGACCCAAATTATTTTCACGATTCCTTTCGGCGGAAACGTTCCGATGTCTTCCACCGGCAAGAAGAACAAACCAAACTCGATCGCCCCGAGCTTTTCGCGCAAGGCAAGTTCAACGGCCTCCGGCACGTCCGGGAAAAAACCGAGCGTGAGATGGATCTGATCGCTCGGCGTCCAGCGCACACCGTGAACGTGCGGATCGAGATCGACCAGGACTTTGCGAACGGATTGCGGTGGGTCGATCGAAACGAAGAGACGTTTCACTTGCTGCGGCCGATTTCGGCGCCAGACCTCGCTTCATTGCCGCTTGCGCTGACTTGCAGCGGCAGGGAGCGGTTGAACGTTCCCATCGCGCGCGCCGTCAGGTTCGGAAACACCGCGTTCGCGGCGATAATCAGATACGCGGAGAAGGGCATGATCAGATTCGCTTTGCCGCGAGCGCAGGCGTCCACGATTTTGCGCGCGGCGCGCTCCATCGAGATCGACGCGAATGGAATTTTCCGAGACCAATTGAACCACCCGTATTCCGCGCCGTGATCCCCTTTGAATTTCGCATGGACATGCGAACCGGTCCGCATCAAGCCGGGCGTCACGGTGGTCACGCAAATCTTGTCGCGCGCGAGCTCGGCCCGAAGCGAATCGGAGAAGCCGACAAGCGCGGATTTACTGGCCGAGTAGGGGACCATGTGTGGAACAGCAACGCGCCCGCCGATCGAAGAAATGTTGACGATACGTCCGCTGCCTCGCGAGCGCATTTGTTGGACGACGAGGAAATAGAGAATGAACGGCGCCCAAAAATGGAGGCGCATCGCGCGATCGAAATCTTTGAATTGCATGTGCGCGACCGGGCCGACCTCGATGATGCCGGCATTGTTGATTAGGATGTCGATCTGGCGGAAATGCTGGAGCGCTTTTTGAACGGCGGATTGAATCTGCGTGGACTCGAGCAAGTCGCATTCGATCGTTAGCACGTCAGTCTTGAAGCGCGCCAATTGAGCTTTCGCGTGCTCGAGCTCGGCGTTGTCGCGCGCGAGAAGGGCGACTTTCCCGCCGCGGGCGCAAATTTCCTTTGCAATCTGCAAACCAAGGCCGCGCGAGCCGCCGCTTATGAGCGCGACTTTATCTTTGAACGTGTAACGGGCCATTGGAGACGCTGGATGCTTATGGTTAGGCGATCAACGTTCAAATCGAACGAAGTCGGTCTAGCCGTGTTTACGATTGAATTTGGCGACTTCACGCGCCGTTTCACGATCGACTGCGCGCTTCTTCAAATCGGCCCGTTTATCCCGCGCAACTTTGCCCTGACCGACGCCGATCTCGGCTTTCAGCTTTCCGCTTTTCCAATAGAGCTTCAATACGACGAGCGCGCGCCCTTTGACCTGGCTCTCGCCGTAGAGTTTATCGATCTCCTCGCGATGAAGAAGAAGTTTGCGAACGCGTTTCGCAGCCGGAACTTCGTGGCTCGCTTTTTCGTACGGTTGAATATCGGCGTTGTAGAGGAACGCTTCACCGTTCTCGATCCGAGCGAAGGCGTCGCTGATGTTGGCTTTGCCGGCGCGGATCGATTTTACTTCGCTGCCTTTCAGCTCGATGCCGGCTTCATAGCGCTCGAGAACGTGAAAATCGCGGAGCGCCTTGCGATTGAGAACCGACTCGGCGGACATGTTCGCGCGCTGAACGCGCCGAGGACTTACGCGTTCTCCGGACCTTTGACGGGTTCGAACGCGAGTTTACCGGCAATGATTTCCTTTAGCGCGATATCGGTGAGCGACATGCGCGGCGTCGTTTCAACCATGGGCCGATGTCCAAGACCGAGCTGGCGAACGCGCTTGGAGACAACGTTGATCAGGAGTTGCTGATTTGGGATTGTTTGAGCGGCTTCCTGGAGGAGTTGAGTTGTCATATGGCGCAAGGATCTGACCGGACGGCTACCATCCGTCGGGAATTCAAGAATGGTCGGCGCGCCGGAGGCCAGAGCGGAGGGTGTAAGCTGCGACGCGATCATAAAAATTGGAGCGGAGACATTGCCGCGCCATGCGGCATTGTCAAACGAATTGTTAGTCGAGGTCGGGCTGGACCTAGCGACTAACGAGTGTCTTCGACGTAACTTATAACGCGATAGTCGACCGCATTACCGACGCCATCGAGGAGGCGATCGTAATGCCAGTGGACGTTTCCGTTGGCGTAGAAGTTTTTGCAGACGACTGAGCCGATGAAATCCGGTCCACCGTTGACGGTCACATTGGCGGATGGAGCATAAAAAACCGCGGCGAAACCTGCGGTTGATCCGCTACCGGAGTTGAGGTCGATCGTCTGTTGGACGCTGGGATCAGTCGGGCTGATGCCGTAGAACTGGAGGTTGCCGACGTAGCCAGTGTTATTAACGATATTTGTAGCCTTGGCTCCAAAATTTCCATCGAAGTAAAACTCGAGATGAACGTGGTTCGCGATCGTAATTGTCGCACCCGATCCGGTGGCACTTCCAACATCTCCGGTCACATGAACGGCCACGTACGTGTCCTGAACTGTGCCGTTATTGCTGTAAGCATTAACCGTCATGTTCCCGCTCGAACTAAATGAGCTCATCAAATAGTAATTCGGACTCTGCGGAGTGCCAGCCGCTGGAGGATTGATTGTTGTGTTTCCGGTTACCGCTGAGGGAGTGGAAACATAGCTCCATCCGGAAGTGTCTGGCATGTAAAGCGGGGGAAGACTAAATGGAACGTTGTTGTCGATGATTCCGTAGATCGAGCTGGTTTTCTTCGTTACAGCTCCGCCATTCGTATATAGGTTCCCCCAAATGCTTCCCATGATGGTCGCGATCGAGGTATTGATTTCGACTGTTCCCGAAAGCGCATCGACGTAACGCGGATCGCTTGGATTGAACCGAACACTGGCATCGTACGCGCCGACCGAGGACCGATAACTGTCGATATAGGCGGCAGAACCAAGTCCGTAAAATGTTCCGCCGGCTTTAATCGCGGCTTCGAACGGAGTGATTGGCGCGGCGATGAGCTCGACTCGGCGCGTTACCTGAGGCCGCATAACAGGCACCAGCGCTTTGTTGAGCCCATCGCCGTTCGGACCATAGGTCGCGACGAAATGATCATAATTGAAATCGATCTTACGAAGTAAACTATCGCCGCGATTATTTGGGCCCATGCGATCATCCATTCCGACGCGCTTCAGGCCATTGACGGGAGCAGTTCCGTTGGTTCGGACGCGGTACCAAGGATTTCCATTGGCGTCGTAATAAAAGAGATCGACTCGAGCGCTGGTCGTCAGGCTGTCGTTGCCGTAGGTCACCGGAGAATTGGTGTAAACACCGCCCGAATAGGTCCAGCCGGAGCCCTTGCCGCTGGTCCCGGTGAACGCATGCGTTGGATCGAGAATTGTTTTGCGAACTTCAGCATAGGCGATGTCTCCACCCGTCTCGGCCGCATCGAGCGATTCTTTCCAGCTGCGCACCTGGCTCGATGCAACATTGTATCGGGTCATGCAGTTGAACAGCACATTGCCGCCGATGATCGACACGACAAGGATCGTGCACAGGACGCACAGCAGCACGTTGCCGCGCTCGCCAGAGAGACTCGTGAATCGCATTGCCTGGGCCCTCTTTTCGCTTAGCCGCGGCGTTTGTTGCGCAGATAAGCCGTGCCGTAAAGGCTCGTCCCAGTGCGTGTCGCAGCGCTGCCGCTTGAGCTGAAAATCGGAGCGAACGTGACCGAAGTCTTGGCGTATTCAGTGTTCGCCTGTTCAACGTCCGTCGTCGACGGAACCAATTGATCGGTGCTGGAAGCGATAGTGGTCACTACTCCATTCTCAGTGCGCGTAATTGAGGTGCCGCTGATAGAATACACGACGGTGGTCGTCGATGGGCTGTAATTAACCTGCCAACCATTCGTATTGTAGGAAATCGTCGGAGTGCGTGGCGTGCCGACCAACGACGGATTGGCAATTGCTTCTGGATCGCCCGATTGAATCAGGTAGTTGGGCAAGCTCATCGTCACGCTTTGCAGATCGACCGAGGTCGTAACAATGAGTCCTCGTTTCACATCGCGGTTCAGATAGTCGATGATACGAATCTGCTGCATGTGGGTTGTGAAATAGTTGTCGACCGCGTTGAAGCTCTTTTGCAGCGAAACGCTGGAGAGGATCGCGGCCAAGAGGACGATGGAGCTGAGGCTTACACTGACCAGCATTTCGCTGAGGGTGAAGCCGGCGTTTGATTGTGAGGACTTGAGTTTCATTTTTTGGTTCCGTTTGAGATAACTGTGCTGGTCTGTTCTGAACGTGCCCGACCACCGAGCATGTTCCATGAGGTTGAGACATCTACTTGGACCAGGGTGGTGCCGAGGCTGGTCGCGGTTGAATCCGTGGTCACCGTTCCGTCTGACGTGCGGGTAAACTGAGTGACGCCATTCGCTGTGGGGTAGGCGGTGATCTTCACTACTTCAGTCGCTTTTTTACAAAACTCAGAACCGTTGGCTGGGGAGGCGGTGAGAAGTGACTGAACAGTGCTAGTTGTGGTTAAATCAGTGAATGACAGATTGCGCAGGACTTCGCAGCGATCATGTACGCTCTGAAGCGCAGCAATCGATTCCTTGCTGGCGTCGATATAGCGGAGACAGACGGCGTTGAGCTCGAAGACCGAGGCGCAAAAAATACCAAGCAAGAGAACCGCGACCATGACTTCGGGGAAGGTCATTCCGGTCGTTGCTGTCTTTCCGAGTTTCATTGTCTTCGATTCGACGTAGAAAATCAGCAGAGAGCATGCCGATTTCTCACAGCTGCGATAGTTATTTTAAAATACGAGAAATTATCATAATTTATCGCATAATTGAGAGAATCCGAGGAGCCCCCTGAGAAACATGCGATAAGTTTTTGAACACTACCGAATTGGGCAGCTTCCATTCGCAAGGTTCGAGGTCACTTGCTATCTGGTGCTAAATACGCGAGATAGTTCGCACCCGACTCCGATTTGTCGGACCCAATTCGGGCTGTGGCTCAGCTTGGTAGAGCGCCTGCCTCGGGTGCAGGAGGTCCAGGGTTCAAATCCCTGCAGCCCGATAGCTATTCGATTTGTTCGCAGATCCATTCAAAGGTCGAGATAGAACGCGGTTGAAATCTGATCGGCTTCGTGTTTGGATCGGCAATCTAGAACGAGACGTATGGGTTCTCTGAAGAAACGACGGAAGGCGAAAATTTCAAAACACAAACGCCGCAAGCGCATGCGAGCGAATCGTCACAAGAAGCGCTTGCGATATAAAGCCTAGCTTGTCGCGCTCGTTAGGCCAGCCGGGATGTTTGCGCACGGCGCGTCGCGCGACTAGAATCGGCAACATGATGGAGCCCAACCTCCGCGTAAGGCGGATTCTCCATCAATTCCTGGTCGGGCTATTTTTTCTTAGCCTCGCCTCATCTCTCGTCGCTCGTCCACGGTCGACCGCGACGGACGTCCAAACATCTCCGAAGCCGGCGCCTGCGAAGAAGGCCTCTTCGCGACAAAGTGATTCGGTTTCGATAACTCCGGCCAAGGATCTCGTGCTTCGCAGCGAAGGGGGGCAAAAAGCCGACGCCCTCGCGCATTTTGTTGAAGGAATGACCTTTGAGGAAAACGGCGAAATGGACAAGGCATTGGCCGCTTATCGGAAGGTGCTCGATGTCGATCCTGGCCAGGCGGAGTTGGCCTCGCGCGTGGCAGTTCTGCTGACGCGCCAGGATGACTATCCGCAGGCGATCGACATTCTAAAAGACGCCGTTAAAGCTAACCCGAAAGCGACCGAGCCTCTCCTGCAGCTGGCCTTCATCTACACGAAGTATATGCACCGGGTCGATCAAGCGATCGACTACGTCAACAAAGCGATCGCGATCGATCCGCAAAACATCGATGCCTACGAGCGTCTCTGCGAAATCGCTCTCGCCGCCGGGGACGAAAAGAAAGCGATCCAAACGCTCGATCGCGCGGCGTCGACGAAGAGCGATAACGCCGCATTCTGGGCGCGGCTCGGTAAACTTTACGCCGCGATTGTTTTCAAACAGGATCGCCCTGCCAAGCCGGAGGACATCGCCCGCGTGAACGACATTTTCAAGAAGGCGGCGGAACACGCAGGCGAGGACAGCAAGGTGGTAAAAGACGTGGCGGATTATTACGCATCCACTCAGCAAATTAAGGAAGCGATCCCGCTATACCTGCGGCTGCTCGAGCTTGAGCCGGACGACACCAGCGCGCGCGAAAAGCTTGCGACCGGTTTCGTTTTAACAAATCAACGCGACAAGGCCATTCAGATGTTGGAGCAAATCATCAAGGAACATCCGGAGAAGTATCAGCCGTATGATCTTCTGGCAGGGCTATTGGACGATACGGCGCGTGCATTGGAACGGGACAAAAAGAGCGACCAGGCGAAGGCTGCGTTTGCCAAAGCAGCCGCCAATTATGAGCAAAGCCTGATTGTTAATCCGGGCCGGCCGAGTCCCTACCTTCATCTTGCCGAGCTTCTTCTCGGTCCGTTGAAAGAGCAGGACAAGGCCGTGAAAGTGTTGACCGAAGCGCGGCAACGTTTCCGGCAAACTCCCGAGATCCTCTATTATCTGGCGATTGCTTTGCGCGAGGCAAAGCATTCTCAAGAAGCCGTGGCAACGTTTGAAGAAGCATTGCATGAAGCCGAAGCAGGAGGCGCTGAGATCGCCAACGCCCGATTCTATTTTGATTATGGCGCGGCTGCGGAACAGGCGGGTCTCTACGACAAAGCCGGCAATCTTTTTCGAAAATCGATTGCCGTCGATCCGAGCAACGCGGCCGACGCCTACAATTACCTGGCTTACATGTGGGCCGAGCACAACATGCACCTCGATGAAGCCGAACAAATGATAAAGCTCGCGTTGCAGGCGAACCCGGACAACGGCGCATACATTGACACCCTCGGTTGGCTCGAGTTTCGCCAGGGAAAATTGGAACAGGCCTTGAGCGATCTTGAGCGCGCCGCGAAAAAATTAACGCGCGACGATCCGGTTGTGCTTGAGCATATCGGCGACGCTTGCGCGAAGTTAAACAAATCAGCACAAGCCTTGGACGCCTGGCAAAAGGCGCTCAACCTCGATCCAAAAAACAAAATGCTGGCGGACAAGATCGAGAACGCGAAAACCAAAATGAGCAAGGGCGAGACGCTCAATGCAAACCCGTTCCACTAATTTGTCTTGGCTGAAGTTTGTCTCGATCACAATCCGCGCCGGAAATAAGTTTATGCCATGAGCGCATACCCAACGGACTGGCAGAAGAGAACAATGTGGGCCGCGCTCACCGCACTCTTCGTTGTTCTACTGATTGTTATCGCGGGCGCAGTCGTTTACGTCGGCGCGAACCTGACCAGTTTTCTTCAGCCGATTCTGATTCCAATCGCGGTCGCCGTGATCCTGGCTTACTTGCTCGATCCTTTGGTCACGGAGCTTTGCCGCCGGAAATTTAGCCGCACGTGGGCCATCGCGATAATTTTCGCGAGCGTTCTCATCGCGCTCGGCGGTTTGGTTTGGTGGGTCGTGCCGACGATCTCGATGCAAAGCGCGAATCTGGCGCGCGACCTTCCGAGCTACACTCAGAAAGCTCGCGACCGCATTGTCGATGTTATCGTTCAATACAACCGCATGGTCGGCGGAACGACCCGCGGCAAAGCGGCTTCGTCTGGGATTGTAAACTTTCTCCTCGGCACGCCGCCGCCGCACCATTCTCCGACTCCGGCGCCGACCGCTTCAGCGGAGCCGGGGGAATCGCCATCACCGCAAGGAACTGCCGCGCCCGTCGAATCGATCTCAGCGGCGCCGGCAAAGATTAGCTCGGCCGAGCGACAGCAACTGGAAGCGAAAGCCGAAAAGATAATTCCAAATCTCGAACGCTACCTGCCGACGCTCGCCGAAAAACTTTGGCAGATTGTTCAAAAGAGCATCGGCGGATTTCTCGGTATTACCGGCTTCCTCTTAAGCCTGATTATGGTGCCGATCTATCTCTTCTTCCTTTTGAAGGAACGGCCGCGAATCGAAAAACGTTGGAAGGATTATTTACCGATGCGTCCCTCGCCGCTGAAGGACGAAATCGCGGATGCGCTTTTGGAAATCAACAGTTACATCATCGCTTATTTCCGCGGTCAGCTCCTCGTGTGTCTCGTGGACGGAACGCTCATCGGCAGCATTCTCACGCTTTACGGACTGAACTTCGCGCCATTAATCGGTCTCCTCGTTGTCATCCTGACCATGATTCCCTACATCGGCATCGTGATTTGCTGGGTGCCGGCAGTCTTGATCGCCGCCTTTCAATTCGGCGATTGGACGCATCCGATCGTCGTCACGATCATCTTCATTGTTGTCCAAAATCTCGAAGGCATGTTCTACGCTCCAAAAATCGTCGGCCAATCGGTCGGTCTCCATCCCATGACCGTCATCGTCTCGATCTTCGTCTGGGGATTGTTGATTGGCGGATTGCTTGGGCCGATTTTGGCCGTTCCGTTAACTGCGACGATCAAAGTGCTTCTTACCCGTTACGTCTGGGGGCCGCGTCAGCGCGAGCGCGCGCGTGGGCATATTGAGGACGTTCCGGTTGTTCAGGAAGCCAAAGGCAAAGCATAAACTTCCTCAGGTTGGCCGGAGGAGGTTGCATTCTGGCGAACGGGCACGGATAAAGTATCGATGCCGGAAAAAATCAGACGCGTGCGACGTAGAAGGCGCAGCGGATCTCTGCCGGGCGTCGAAACGTTGTCGGATTTTCGCCCGCACTTGTCGCCCGCACGACTGGGAATGTTCGTTGCCGGCGCAATTCTAGTACTGTTGTTGATCGTTTTCGTCGGGATTTACGGCTCCAAAGCTTATTCTCGCTGGAGCGAATCGCGATTGCTGAAGCGCGCGACGGTTGCGCTCGAACAAAAGGATTTCGCCGTCGCAAATCGATTGGCGAAAAGAGTTTTGGAACACGATCATGATTCGCTTCCCGCGTTTCAAATTCTTGCCGAGGCCACTGAAAAACAAAATTCCGAGGAAACAGTTTCGTGGCGTGCGCAAATCGCCCGTTTGCAACCGGACAACATCGACAGTCAGCTCAATCTTGCGTCCGCGGCTCTGCGTTTCGGACAGATCGATCTTGCCCGAAAAACTCTGGAGCGTGTCGCGCCACAGGCGCAGGACTTGGCCGCTTTTCACGTTGTCTCCGGCTGGCTCGCGCGCGCCGAAGGAAATTTTGCTGAACAAGAACAACAATTCTCGATCGCGGTGCAAAAAGATCCGAAGAACGACCTCTATAAATTCAACCTGGCTGCGATCCAGATCCATTCCTCGGAACCGGAAAAAACCTGGCGAGCGCACGGAATCCTCGAGCGACTCACCCAAGTTCCGGAATTTCGCGCCGGCGCCCTTCGCGCATTGCTGAACGACGCGGTTGATCGCAAGGACGTCGAGGCCGCCGACAAATTCGCGCAGCAGCTCCAAATGTCGCCCGAAGTCAGCTTCAGCGATCTTCTCCTCTGCTTGAATTTCTATCGCAAGCTCGACGCCAAAAAGTTCGACACCGTGCTCGAAAAGGTGAAACCCGTTGCGGCCCGCAGTCCCGGCGATCTCGGAATGCTGATGGATTGGATGGATGGCAACGGGCTTTCGGCGGACGTGATCAAATGGATGGACAAATTGCCGCCTTCCGTCACTTCCAAGCCTCCGGCCGCAATCGCAATAGCGGCTGCCTTCGCTGAACAAAAAAGTTGGTCGCGTTTGCGACGCTGGACCCGAAGCGAATCATGGGGCGACGATGATTTCCTTCGCCTTGCCTATCAGGGATTCGCTTCGCGACAATCGCGCCAATCGAGTGCCGACGCGGAGTTCGACACGCTCTGGAAGGCCGCCCTTCACGCCGCGGCCGATCAACCGGAACGCGAAGTCCGCCTCGCGCGACTCGCCAGCAAATGGAATCTGCCGATTGAAAGCGAAGAACTTTGGTCGCGCCTTTCCAGAAATCCCCCGAGCCGCCGCGAAGCGCTCGATGCGCTTTACAAACTTTACCGCGCGAACAACGACGCAAAAAAACTCTACGACGTGCTTCAGCGTCTGCATGACGCATCGCCGAACGAGATCGGGATCACTTCAAATCTCGCGCGCCTCGGGTTGAACATTGAGCAGAACACGAAACAAGCGCAAACACTCGCGCAGCAAGCGCATGAGCGCGCGCCCGAGGATCCGAATTGCGCCATCACTTACGCGTTCGCGCTTTATGTTCAGGGCCGCACCACCGAGGGCTGGGAGATTTTGCAGAAACTTCCGCCGGAGACTTTACATGACCCGCACAACGCAGTTTATGCCGCGATCCTGCTTCTCGATTTAAATCAAGCCGACCAGGCAAAGGAATTCATTCAGATCGCGAAAAAGGGGCCGATCTACGCCGAAGAAAAACGTTTGCTCGAAGACGAAGTGAACAAGGTGGCCGGCATTTCTCCGACACCAACGCCGAAGCTAACTGCTACGCCGACGCCGGCTCCTTCGACCCCCGGGCCCGAAGAATCGTCATCGCCGGACGAAAATTGATCGTTCAATCCTTGTAAGGATCAACAATGTCGCGGCCGGCCATGGCGACGCCGAGCGGTCGAAGCGTATGCAAGATTCGGATCGTTCCGGCGTGCGCGTTCAAAACGTTGGGCAATCGTCGATACGCTTGCGGCGCTTCGTCCAGATCGCCGCCGCGCAAAATAATTCCGCGATCGTGCAGCCATTTCATCATTTCGTCGTGGCGCACGAGGCCTTCCTGGCGAATTCGTTTCTTGCCAACTTTGACAAATTTTCCTTTTGCCGCTGTGCGCGACATGATTCGCCCCGCGCCATGAATGGTTGAGAACAACGCGTCGCGCGAGGCCGGCGAATCGACTCCTTCAATGATCACCGCGTCGTCCCCCATGCTTCCGCCGACAAATCCTTTCTGGCCAGGAAAGGCCGGCGTCGCCCCCTTGCGGACGACCCAGAACTCGTCGCCATCATGTTTTTCACGCCAGGCAAAGTTGTGATGGTTGTGCACCTCTTCCAGAATCTGCGCCCCTAAAATATTTTTCACGACGTGGCGCGCGACTGCTTCGCGTCCGGCATACGCGTAACGTCCGGCCAAATGCATTCCCGCGAGATAATCGTGACCGATCTCTGATTTTTCTTCGACCACCGTTGGCGGCACGTCCATTCCATCTTTTCCGCCGGCTGCTTTCAAAAAATGAGTTGCCGTTTTGTGGCCCAGTCCACGCGACCCAAAATGCACGCCAACCCAAATCCGGTCCTGCTCGTCCGCGAAAAGATCGACATAATGATTTCCGCCGCCCACGGTGCCGAGCTGTTCGGCCGCCATCGATTTCAAATCGCCGATCGGTTTGATTTGCCACGCCGGATCTTCGAACAGTTCGTGTTCGACACGCGTTTTGCTTTTGCGTCCGATCCCGAACGAAATGTCGCCTACGACGTCGTCCATGATTTTGTCGATCTTGGGCGCGAGTTCTTCGCGTTTCGCGTCGGTCAGAATTGCCAGATTGCCGCAGGCGATGTCGAACCCGACGCCGCTCAGCGAGATTTTATCTTTGTAAGCGACAACGCCGCCAATCGGTTGCGCGTAACCCTTATGGCCATCGGCGCAAAGCACGCCGCGCTCACCGCCGGTCGCGACACAGGTTTCGATTTGCTTGATCGTCGCAGCGTCGTGCTCCCCGAAAATCTTCGTCGATCCGCTCACGCGGTAACGTACAGGTAGCGGCGATTGACCGCAATCGCCATGGCGGTTCGGTGAACCGCCTCTACCTAAGAGATTTCTTCGCGACGATCTTCCACTTTTTGACGTCGGCACCGTCGTGCACCGGCAAGGTCAACCGCACGGCGGCGATTGAGTCGAACACGACCGTGCGCAAAGGCAGATGTAGGACTTTCGCCATTTCCTTTTTCGCCGACTTAGACATTTTTTTGTAAAGCAAGCTCACATGCGGGTCGGTCGGCGCTTTCGCGCGAGATTTTGTGGCGCGGCCCAGATCGGTCACCAATTTTCGCAGGGCCGGACTCGATTTGAACCGGGCGAACAATGTTTTCGTAAATTTGGGCGAAAATGAAACGCCACGCGTGCTTAAGCGAATCGGGCGCGTCCGCATTTGTTGAAGGACCCTCCCGGGTGAGTGTCGATCTTTTTGGGTTAGTAAGACTGTCAGATGAGGTTCGAAGTCCGGCGCTTTAAACTCGCGTCGCAAAATCCGAATGATGCTGCAAAACAACTCGCGCTCTGCTTTCGCGGGAAGCAGCCAGTAGACAGTGGCGGATTTCTTCATTCCTCGGGCAGGGTTCGGGAATTTAAAGGACTAATCGTAAATCATCTGCCGAGTGG
>Ga0126380_10000077_pt1 | contig 22728 bp, 21 predicted proteins | sample PanSoiMetPlot_26_FD_92544 | JGI IMG/M metagenome (GOLD analysis project Ga0126380, IMG submission 92544) | Tropical forest soil microbial communities from Panama - MetaG Plot_26 | ecosystem: Environmental > Terrestrial > Soil > Tropical forest > Bulk soil | place: Panama | collected 2016-02-17
ACCGTTGATCGAGCGGACGGCCCGCAAGGTCGGCTACCCGACCTGCGTGTCTTACGATGTGGACTCGCTCGACTACACCGATCCCGGACCGGATGCCGTCGTGGCCACCGTGCTCGGCTCGGTGCGCCAGGGGTCGATCGTCAGCATGCACCTCGGGCACCCCGGCACCGTGATCGCCAGGCCGGCGATTTTGCACGGTCTGGCCAAGCGCCGGCTCCGCCCGGTCACCCTGACCGAGTTGCTGGCCACATGACGCCACCTGGCCGCTGACACAGCCGGGCACGGTCTGAGCCGGAACACGGTGGCTCCCCGCACTGGCTGTCAAGACCCGCTGTCATCGGCCTGCGTCAGTTCCACGCCTGCCAGCCTCAACCGCGCGGGGCCGGTCCGCACGCCCGCCAGCAGATACCTCGCGGCAGCCAGCGAGATAGGCGTCACGTTGCCGCGGTCGCCGCCGGCGGCGGCATGCTCGACGATCTGCGCCGCCAGCACGTGCACCTTGACCCCGGTGCGCTGGGATATCCGGCGCAGCAGGCCGAACGCCTCCTCCGGCCCGCATCGCTGCTGGGCCATCACGATGCCCTTGGCCTGCTCGATCACCGGCATGGTGTCCATCCGGGCTCGCAGCCGGGCGAACGCCGAGTCGCGCAAGATCTCCGCCCGCGGCCGGCCCCGGCAGACCTGCTCCCGGGTCGCTCGCGCGCGGGCCCTGGCTTCCTCAGACCTTCGCCGCAGAGCCCGGGACTCCAGCCGGACTACCTCGAAGCGCTCCGCATCCATCGCGTGGCGTCTCCAGAACCTGGATCCACAATGGTGACGCTACCCCCGGCAGGCGAGCCTGACTAGGCTCGCCGGCCGGCGATGATGGCAAGCCACGGCGTCGTGCGGCCGCGGCCCTGGCACCATGTCGCTCCGGCGCTGGCGACCCCGCCGCATTGGCGCCCGAGTGTCGAAAGCCGGAGGTTAGCCCTGCCAATGGTGCCGTCCCCCACCTGCCGAGCATTCGGTTCTTGTTGACACGCTGCACCGAGGGCACAACACTGGTCGGACGGGCTCCCTTGAAACAGTCGCCAGACAGTCTGCCTGCTGTTTCTTCCTGTATGGTAACCATTGATTCGCGCCACTGCGTAATTAGCTCATAACCGAGGGTGAAAGCTAAGAATCAAATTAGGAAGCAATCTGACAAAGGGAGGGCTTCATGCCACTTCGAAGCCATTGTCACGGCAGCGTCCTACGGCGGGCACGCGCGGTAACTGGCGTGGTCGTGCTGGGGGGCGGCCTGCTTGGCGCCACCGCCGTCCTGGCCGCCACGCCAGCGTCGGCTATTCCGATCCCGCCGTCCACGTCGAGCTGCACCTACAACGGCAGCCCGGTAGCGTTCGGGGCCAGCAATACCACCGGGACACCGGTCACCGTCGCCTGCACCGGCCTGCCGTCGAACACCCTGCTGATCGTCGCCCAGACCAGCCCCCTTGCCGGGGTGATAAGCCCGTCATCGTCCGCGACGCTGGAGGCGGACCTGAACACGGGCACGGCCGTCACGACGAGCGCCACCGGTACCCTCAGCGCCACCATCACGGTGACTGCGACCGGAGGATCACCGGGCTTCTCCGCCCCCGACAAGAAGGCGGTCTGCCCGCCGACCCAGGCTCAGGTGAACGCCGGCCTCACCAACTGCGTGGTGACCGTCGCCGATCTGGCCACCACGACCGGGCTCAACTTCGGCAACATCATCTATCCCACCCAGCCAACGCCGCACCGGCCAACCCTGGCGCTCACCCCCAGCCACATCGGCACGGGCGGGGGGACGCTGACTGCCAGCGACAAGGCCGGCGCCTGCCCAACGCCGGTCAAGGCCACGAGCAGATGCTGGTGGGGGGCGGCCCTCGCCGGGGCGCCCAACCCGGCCGCCGGTATTCCCGGCTTCACCGTGCCCATACACGGCAAGCCAGCCAGCAACACCCTGGCGGCCAGCCCAGCCCTTTACTGCGCGAAAAACGCCACGGCCCCGGCTTGTGCCGGTCTTCCCGCGGGCACCCTGATCGGCCCGCATCTGAGCGGGACCATTGCCTACCCCCACTCGGCCACGGTGGGCCGCCACGAAGTGGTAGCCCTCGAACCTAACACCACGCCCGCCCCGGGCAATGGCCCCAGCAACACGGTCAGAGCCAGGGCGTTCGTGTGCGTCACCGACCCCGCGCACCCGTCGTGCTGAATCGCCTAGCGAGCTGACCACCGGTGAAACCCCCGGCAGCGGCTGCCGACCGGCAGCCGCTGCCGGCTTCCGGGGCGGGCGGGCCAGTAGCCGCGGTCTAGCAGCAGAATGGCTGCTGGTACGTTCCCCCGATCACCTGCTAGGTCGTCTTAACCGCGACGGCACCGGTGGTGACCTGGGTGCCGAGCCAGTCCAGCAGCAATTGCATATTGGCCGCGGTGATGGAGTGAGCGTCGCAGCCGTGGCAGATGTGGTGGAAGGTCAGCTGCACCCGCCCGCCGCCATTTTGCTCAGCCGAGGTGACGTATCCCTCGATGGTCGCAACCGTGGTGCCCTGCTTGGGATCGGCTGGGGTCCGGGTCGTGTACACATTCAGCGGCGGGATCGTCAAGAAGCCCGAAGGCTCGGTCGCCCTGGCCGCGCAGGTGGCCCGCGCAGATGGCCGAGCACCGCCACGCGGCTGCCCGGCCGGGGTGCCGGGATCGCGGTACTTGGCGTCGCCGGCACCCTCGTAACATCCGATCACATGTGCGAAAATAGCCGGGTGGCCCGGAGCCCGGGCGGCGACCGGTGAGTGTCACGCCGCCGTACGGTATCAGGGCTGATGATGGCATCAGCGGGAACGACGAAACGAGGAGGCAACGATGCCAGGTGAGATCGTGCACATCGAGATCCCGGCGGACGACACCAAGCAGAGCCAGGAGTTCTGGGGCTCCTTGTTCGGGTGGAAGTTCCAGGCAAACCCCGGCCCGTTCGAGTACCACACGACGCAGATCAGCGGACAGCAAGGCGCGGCGATTACCAACATGGAGCCGGGCAAGCGCGGTACCCGGCCGTACTTCGCCGTCGACGACATCAAGGCGGGCGCGGCGCGGGTGCAGGAGCTCGGCGGGGAGGCAGGCGAGGCGATGCCGGTTCCGGGCATGGGCTGGTTCTCCAGCTGCAAGGACCCGCACGGCAACGACTTCGGGCTCTGGCAGACCGACCCATCAGCCCCGCCTCCGGCGCAGTAGCACGGTGCAGTAGAACCGCCTCACGCCTGCGCTTAGCCGCGCTCGGTCATGGTGGCCAACCGCACTGCGCGCGCCGCTACCGGCTCGCCGCAGGCTTCGCACACGACCTTGGCCGAGAGGCGGTGACCGCACGCGTGCTCAAACACCATCGGCGGGCCATCGAGGCCGGCCAGGTGCTCATCACCCCAGCGCATCAGCGTCAGGATCACCGGGTACAGCTCCCGGCCCGCCTGCGTCAGCCGGTACTCATACCTCGCCGGGTGCTCGCTGTATTGCCGCCGCTCCAGGATCCCGGCACCGACCAGCGAGCGCAGGCGGGCCGCGAGCGTGTCCCGCGGCGCCCCGATCCGGCGGACCATCTCATCGAAGCGGCGATTACCCAGGAAGACCTCGCGCACCGCGAGCAGCGCCCACTTCTCCCCCACGATCTCCAGCGTTCGCGCCACGGAACACTCCCGCGGCTGGGTTGCTACTGGTGCCATACGCCAAGGATACCTTGTCAGTCCGAAAACTGGACGCAGTAAGGCCGGGGATTGTATGGTGAGTCCAAATTCCGGACTGACCTAGGGATGATCATGAGCGTCCGCGGTGCCGAGACCAGCGTCCAGCCCACCCACGCGCCGGGCCCGGCCGATGCCGGAAAGCCCGGTCCGGCGCGCCGGACCGCCCGGCAGGTGACCGCCATCGTCGGCGTCCTGGCTCTGGCGGTCTTCATGTCCAGCTTGGACCTGTTCATCGTGAACCTCGCGTTCCCCTACATCGGCCGCGACTACCCCGGCACCAGCCTGGCCTCCCTGTCCTGGGTGCTGAACGCGTACACGATCGTGTTCGCGGCCGTCTTGGTGCCGGCCGGGCGGTGGGCGGACCGGGTCGGCCGCCGCAGGATCTTCGTCATCGGCCTGATCGGCTTCACCGCCGGCTCAGCGCTATGCGGCCTGTCCCCGGGCGTGCCTGAGCTGATCGCGGCCCGGGTCATCCAGGCTGCCGGTGCGGGCTTGATGGTGCCCGCCTCGCTCTCGCTGCTGCTGGCCAGCGTCCCGCTGTCCGGGCGGGCCAAGGCGATCGGGACCTGGTCGGCGTTCGGTGCGCTCGGCGCCGCTCTCGGGCCGGTGATCGGCGGCGCCCTGGTACAGCTCAGCTGGCGCTGGGTGTTCTGGATCAACATCCCGGTCGGCCTGCTCGCCGTACTGCTGGCCACCCGGATCGTGCCGGAGAGCAGGGATGAGCACTCCCACGGCAAGCCCGACCTGGCCGGCGCCACGCTGCTCGCCGCCGCCGTCGGCCTGGTCGCGTTCGCCCTGGTGAAGGCGCCCTACTGGGGATGGGGCTCGGCCCGGTACATCGCCGTGCTGACCGCGTCGCTCGCGTGCGGCGCCGTCATGATCTGGCGCTCCGGCCGTCATCACTCGCCAGTGATCGAACTCGGGTTGCTGCGGTCACGCACGTTCAGCGGCACGTTCGCCGCATCGATCCTGTACTACGCGGCGTTCGGGGCGTTCGTGCTGAACTCGGTCGAGTTCCTCACCGGCGTTTGGCATTACTCGGCGATCCAAGCGGGCCTGGCGATCGGGCCCGGCCCGCTGATGGTGCTGCCGTTCGCCCGGGTAGTGGCCCCCCGCCTGGCCGGCCGGCTCGGCGGGCCGGGCCGCGTCGCCATGATCGGCTGCCTGGTCAACGCCGGTGCCATGGCCCTCTGGCTGGCACAGATCCAGGCCCAGCCGGCCTACCTGACGCACCTGCTGCCGGCCCAGCTGCTGGGCGGCGCTGGAGTAGGCCTGGCAATCCCATCGCTGCTCGGCGCGGGCAGCCTCTCGCTCAGCCCGGACCGGTTCGGAACGGGAAGCGGAATCCTCAACATGGCCCGCCAGGTCGGCACGGTCCTCGGCGTCGCGGCCCTGGTCGCCATCCTGGCAGGCGCCGGCCCGGAGCCGATCACCACCTTCCGGCACGCGACCGTGCTCGTCATCGCGTTCTTCACGGCGGCCGGCCTCATCGCCGCGATCATGCTGGCGAACAAGGCCGGCTCGGTGCCAGCGCCCGCCGCCGCGGCGGCCGCGGCCCCGGCGGAGGAAAGCCGATGAGCAAGGCCGAGCAGCCTGACCAGCCCCGGCACCCCGGCCACTGGGCAGAGGCCGGCCAGCCGGAGCAGCCCGAAGCACGGCGGGCGCCGCGGCCACCAGCAACCGCCTGATCGTTCCGCCCGCCCAGCCTCAATCCATCGCGCCCGACCGGCCCGGTTCGAGCGTCCGGGTACGGAACGTGCCCTCACTCCACACGGGCGCCGTCGCCGGTAACCGGCGTACCTGGCCCGGGATCGTTGTGCGGGTTTGGCGCGGTCTTGCGCTGCGGCGGGCAGGCTAGGGGGAAACGGTCACGTGCGCCGGGAGACGTTATGGGACAAACCTTCAGCCTGGGCCGGATATTCGGGATCCGCGTCGGCGTGAACTGGAGCGTGCTGGTCATCGTGGCGCTGCTGGCCTACGGCCTGGCGGCCGGGGAGTTTCCGGCTGCTGCCCCGCGGCACCCGGTGGTGGAGTATGTGATCGCCGCCTTGCTGACCGCGGTGGCCTATATCGGATCGCTGCTGGCGCATGAGCTGGCGCACTCGCTGGTCGCGCGGCGTAACGGCCTGGAGGTAGAGGGCATCACGCTGTGGCTGTTGGGCGGGGTGTCCCAGCTGAAGGGTGAGGTGAAAGACCCGGGGGCGGAGGTCCGCGTCGCCGGGGTGGGGCCGCTGGTGAGCCTGCTGCTGGGCGCGGCGTTCTGGCTCGTGGCCTGGCTGCTGCACGCGGCCGGGGTGGGCGGCGTGCTGGTGGCGGCGCTGGCCTGGCTGGGCGGCATCAACGTGCTGCTGGCGGTGTTCAATGTGATCCCGGCAGCGCCGCTGGATGGCGGCCGGTTGCTGCAGGCCGTGCTGTGGCGGATCACCGGGGACCGGTTCAAGGCTGCGGTCTGGTCCGCCCGGTCCGGGCAGGTGTTCGGCTGGGCCCTCGTGGTCATCGCGGCGTACCTGGTCCTGGTGCAGCGCGACTTCAGCTGGCTGTGGTTCGCCCTGCTTGGCTGGTTCCTGATCGGCGCGGCCACCTCCGAGAGCCAGCAGGCGGTACTGCAGTCCCGGCTGCGCACGGTGGCCGTGCGGCAGATCATGACCCCTGACCCGGTGACCGTGCCGGCCTCGGCCACGGTCGCCCAGTTCCTGACCGACTACCTGCCCTGGCACCGGCACTCCGCCTTTCCGGTGGTGGCCGACGGCCAGGCGGTTGGCCTGGTGAGCGTGCACCGGGTCAACCAGGTCCCGCCCGACGCGCGCGGCCAGACCACGGTGGGGGATGTCGCCTGCCCGCTGGCCGACGTCGCCCAGGCCACCCCGGACGAGCCGGTCGCGGACGTACTGCCCCGGATGAACGCATGCTCAGAGGGCCGGGCGCTGGTGTTCACCAGCGGGCAACTGGTAGGGATCGTGTCCTCGGCAGATATCAGCCGCGCCCTGGAACGGCTCAGCCGCAGCCCCGGCCCGTTCGAGCCGGCCCGGCGCTGAGCCAGGCGCCACCAGCAAGGGGCTTGCTGGGCGCTCTGTCCTACTCCGCGATGCTCGACCCCGCGGCCGCCGAGTTCTATGGGTCCGCCCGGGAGATGGCCGCAGCGTCGCTCTTGTGGCGTACGTCCTGCACATGCTGTGGATGCACCGCCGGGGCCGGGCGGCAATGGCCTGATTCCCTTGTTCGCGCCCCGGGGGCAGAATGTCGTTGTGCCGCATGGGGCAAGCGAAGGTGGTCCGGCCGGCCCTCTTGGTCAAGGTCCGGCAGCCAATGAGCGCCACGCACCGGTCGCTGACCCGCCGGAGCTGCGGCTGACCGAGGAACAGATCGGCTTACTGCGCCGCGAGGGCGAGGTCCGGCGGGTTGCGGCGGGCGATGTCTTGTTCCGGGAGGGCGACCGCGGCTACGACTTCATCGCGATCCTGGCTGGCCGGGTGGCAATCGTGGATCACCAGGCCGGCACCGAACGGGAACTGGCGGCCGGGGGGCCGGGCGATTTCGTCGCTGAGCTTAACCTGCTGACCGGGGAGCGCTTGTTCACCACCGCGGTGGTGACCGAGCCCGGGGAGGTGCTGGCCGTTCCGCTCGCTCGGCTGCACGCGGTGATCAGCCAGGATCAAGGGCTTGGCCAGTGGATCATCCGGACCCTGTTCGCCCGGCGCCAGTGGCTCATGCAGATGCAGACGGGCCTGCGGATCGTCGGATCGCGGTCCTCACCGCAGACCCGCCGCCTGCTGGAGTTCGCCGTGCGGAACCGGCTGCCGCACGTTTGGCTGGACACCGACACCGATCCGGCGGCGGGCGTCGTCCTTGCCCACCACAACACGCCGGTGAGCCAGACACCGGTTGTCGTCATGCGCGGAGGCGAGATGCTCCGCCAGCCCTCCAACGCCGAGCTGGCCCGCGCGGCCGGCCTCGGCACGGGCCCGGCGGCGGGCGTGACCTACGATGTCGCGATCATCGGCGCCGGGCCGGCCGGGCTCGCCGCGGCCGTCTACGGCGCATCGGAAGGGCTGTCCACGGCGCTGGTGGACGGGCTCGCCGTCGGCGGCCAGATCGGCACCACCTCCAGAATCGAGAACTACCTGGGCTTCCCGGTCGGGATCAGCGGCGAGGAGTTCGCCCAGCGCGCCTACATCCAGGTGCTGCGATTCGGGGCGTCGATCGTCTTGCCCGCGACTGCGACCGGGCTGTCCGGCGACGCCGCCGCCCGGGTTATCCACCTCGACACCGGCGGCAACCTCACCGCCCGCTGCGTGATCATCGCCACCGGCGTCACTTACCGCGAGATCGACGCCACCGGGCTCGACCGGTTCGCCGGGCTCGGCGTGTTCCACTCCCCGCTCGGGGTTGACGATGAGATCCGCCCTGGAGCCCCCGTGGTGATCGTCGGCGGCGGCAACTCGGCTGGCCAGGCGGCGATCTGGCTGGCCGGCCGCGGGCACCCGGTCACCATTGCCGTCCGCGGCGCCGACCTCGCCGAAAGCATGTCGCAATACCTGACCGAGCGCATCGCCGGCCGGCCGGATATCGAGGTGCGTCACCGCACCAGGGTGCGCGACCTGGCTGGCTCGCGATGGCTGGAACGGGTCGAGGTCGAGGATCTCACCACAAAGGCGCGTGATGCTTTGCCGGCCGCGGCCCTTGTCGTCCTGGTCGGTGCCGAGCCACACACCGAGTGGCTCGCCGGATCCGTCCTGCTCGACGACGACGGCTACATCGTCACCGGGTCGGCGCTTGGCCCCGACGCACGTCACCAGTCGCCGTGGACCGGCCGCCACCGGGATCCCTACCTGCTGGAGACCAGTGCGCCCGGCATGTTCGCGGCCGGTGATGTCCGCAGCGGCTCGGTGAAGCGGGCCGCCGCCGCAGTCGGCGAGGGCTCCATCGCGGTCCGGTTCGTCAGCGAGCACCTGGGCCGCCGGGCAGGCTTCGCCACCGCCGCCTCCGCCGACCGGCCGCCCAGGTAAGGTGCGCCTACCTGCTGCCCAACCCCCACGCTGACCGGCCCGGTCAGCCGGCTGAACCCGAAGGCGCCGACGCGCCCGGCGCAGGGTGGCCGAGGCCCCGGATGGCGTGTCATCGCGCGGTCAGGGCGTGGATGGCGTCGTTGAGGTAGGCGCGCCGGCCGGCCCGGGTCGCGGGCAGGACGCCGGGGGTTGAGTGGGCGAGCTGGCCGTGCCCGAGGTAGGCGCTGTAAGCCAGGAGCGCGCGACGGCGGGCTTCGGCCTGGGGAAAGCCGAGGCGCCGGAGCACCGTGGCGATCAGGTTGAGCCGGGTGGCGGTGACCCGCTCTAGCGCCGGCGCGACCGCGGGGTGGGTGGCGCTGGCCAGCAGCGCCGGGCCGACCCGGTCCTGCTCGGCGCGCTCGATCACGCCGGCCACAAGGCGCCGGAACTGGCTGGCCGGCGCGTCGGGGTCGGCGGTGATCTCCGCGACCACGTCGGTCGTTGTCTCCCGCTCCCAGCGCCTGATCGCGGCCTCGAGCAGCGCGCCCCGGTTCGCGAAGTGCCAGTAGAAGCTGCCCTTGGTGGCGCCCAGCCGGGCGGCGAGCGGTTCCACGCCCACCGCTGCCAGGCCGCCGTCCGCGATCGCGCCCAATGCGGCAGTGACCCAGTCGTCGCGGGTGAGCCGCCGCTGGCCGCTTGCTTTCTGCTCCGCCATGACTATACGGTACCGTATGGAACTTCCATACGGCAGCGTATGGAGCTGAACCGCAGGGAGGCACGATGAGGGCCGGCCGGTACGACGTGATCGTGGTAGGGGCCCGGGTGGCCGGCGCGGCAACCGCGGTGCTGCTGGCCCGGCAGGGGCTACGGGTGCTGGCGGTGGACCGGGTCTCGTTTCCCAGTGACACCATCTCCTCGCACCAGCTCCAGGTACCGGGCGCGGCGCTGCTGCACCGGTGGGGCCTGCTGAGCAGGCTGATCGCAGCGGGCACGCCGCCTACCCGAAGGGTGCGTTTCGACGCCGACGGCCTGGTGATGAACGGGCGGTTTCCCGCGTATCAGGGCGTGCACGCCCTGTACAGCCCGCGGCGGACGCTGCTCGATTCGATCCTGGTCGAGGCGGCGCGTGCGGCCGGGGCGGAGGTCCGCGAGAACTTCCGGGTGACGCAGGTGACGGCCTCGGGCGGCCGGGTCACCGGGATACGGGGCAGTGCCCGCGGCCGCCCGGCCGTGACCGAGACCGCGAGCCTGGTGATCGGGGCCGACGGTAAACGGTCGCTGGTGGCCGGCGCGGTCGGCGCGCGCCAGTACCGCGAGCGGCCAGTGCGGTCGTTTGCCAGCTATTCCTACTGGGCCGGGGTTCCGGTCTCGGGTGGTGAGCTTTACCAGCGGCCGGAGCGCGCGGTGGCGGTCTTCCCCACCAACGACGACCTCACCATGGTCTACACGGCGGCGCCGATGACGGAGTTCGCGTCGGCGCGCGCTGACCTGGAGGGCCATTTCCTGCGCACGCTCGACCTGTGCGGCGATCTGGGCCAGCGTGTCCGCAGCGGCACGAGGGCGGAGCGGCTGCGCACCACGCCCGACCAGCCCAACACGTTCCGGTGCTCGCACGGGCCCGGCTGGGCGCTGGCCGGGGACGCCGGCGTCGTCATGGACTCGATCTCGGCACAGGGCATGACCAACGCGCTGCGCGACGCCAGCTACCTGTCCGCCGCCGTCGCCGCGGGGCTGGGCGGCAGCCGGCCACTGACCGGCGCGCTGCGCGACCATCAGCGCCGCCGCGACCGGGCCATTCGCAGCATTTACGACTTCACCCTCGGCCTCGCCGCCTTCCGCCCGGCCGCGCCCGGCCAGCGCCAATTCCTCGCCGCTGTCGCCGCCGACCAGCAGGAGACCGACCGCTTCCTCGGCGCCTTTACCGGCATCGTGCCACCCGGGGAGTACTTCACCCTCGGCACGCTGGTCCGCGTCCTCGGCTCGCGGGGCGTCCGCAAGCTCACCGCGGCCACGGCAGGCCACCTGGGGTAGCCGGGATTCTCGCCCATACCCTCGGCCACGCCGGCCGCCCGGGCTGGTTATTTGCTGGCCCCACTTGCGTGCTGGTACTCGTCATGACGGCGGAACCAGTTGAGCGGGTCGTCGGGGCCGCGCGCCTCGTTTCGCCCTCGCGGCGCCCGGTCGAGCCACTGGTACATCCCCCAGAGGCCGTCCAGGCCGCGCGCATAAGCCGAGTACGTGTGGTAGACGGCCCCGTCTTCGAGCGCGAACGCGCTCATGCCAGGTTGCTCGCGCGTGTAGGTCGCCCAGTCGGTGCCCGTCGTTGCGGCCCACGCCTCGAACGGCCCGCGCATGTCCTCCGGCGGCGACCACACGGGCGACTCGCGGAAGTTGTACTCGAACGCGCCCGCACGCTCCTGCTCCTCGGTGAGGGCGACGTCGAAGTCGCCGTTGAAGTCGCTGCCGAACGAGGAGGCCCACGGAAAGCTCCAGCCCATCCGCCGCCTGTACGCCTGGATCTTCCCCAGCGGGGCCCGCGACACCGCCCAGAGCATCACGTCGTGGTTTGCCAGGTGAATCGCGAAGCCGTTGAAGCCATCGGCGATCGCCGAGCAAGCGGGACAGCCCGCGGTGTAGTCCGGCCCGAACATGAAGTGATAGATGAGGATCTGTGAGCGCCCGCGGAACAGGCCGGCCAGCGAGGCGCTCCCCTCGTCCGTCTCGAAGCGGTAGTCCTTGTCGATGCGGACCCAGGGCAGCTCTTGCCGCCGCCGGGCCAGTTCATCGCTGCGCCGCGTCAGCGCCTTCTCGTCCTGGAGCAACGCCAGCCGGGCGGCAAGCCACTCGTCACGCGTTCCGGTCTTGTGACTGGTCATTGGTTATCTCCTTCTGGTCGGTCGTCAGTTTGGCCTGGCTCGCGCCGCCGATGACCTCACATCATCGGCGGCGTGAGCCCGGGCACCGAGGAGGGCGCGAGAATGGCCCAGATGCCAAGTCCCGTGATTGCCAGCGCCAGCGGCACATCGACGGCGGCCTTGGGGGGCAGCAGCTTTTGGGCCAGGACCAGCACGGCGATCACCGCCATCCAGGTGACGCTCATGATCCCTAGCACGACCAGCATGGCCATCAGCCCGGCGCTCGAGCCGACGCAGCAGAGCCCGAACCGGAATCCGGAGCGGACGCTGTCTTGGCAGCGCCGGCGGAAGTGCCGCTTGAGCGGCGTGAGCTCGTAGGCACCGGCCGCGATCACCACGACTCCGGCGGCAACAGGCCCGTGCGGCCGGTACAGCGTGTAGATCGCGGCGCCTGCCAGGGCCCAGATGGCCAGGTAGGACCCGACAAACAGCGGCACGGCGCGGACCCCACCGCTGGCCTGGCCGCGCCTGAGTACCGCCGGGGCCGCGCCAGGCAGCATCATCGCCGCCATCATCACCACCCACACGGCGGTGAAGGACGCGAACGAGCCGAGACCGGTCGCCACCCCCATGTCCATCCCTTGCATCTGCCAGACCGCGACGACCCAGGACGCGGCGGCGAGCACGAGCGTCGCCGCCAGCGCGGCTGCCAGCGCGGGGGTCCTGGGGGCTGCGAAGGTGGGGGTGACTCCGTGATCAGTCATGATGTCCTCGGGTTTCGGGGATGAGGGCGGCGGCGGGCCCGCGAGCGGTCCGGTCGAGGTGGTCGGTCAGCGCGCCGAGCGGGGTGTCCCAGTCGCGGGCCAGCGCCGCCAGAAACTGCTGCGCCACCTGCATCGGCGCCGAGCGCACCCGGTACCGCACCCGGCGCCGCTCCCCCGGCTCGGCCGTGACCAGGCCGGCCCCGGCCAGCAGGGCCAGGTGCTTGGCGATCGCCTGCCGGCTGATCGGCACCACTGCGGCCAGATCCGTGGCGGTGGCCGGGCCGCCCGAGGCCAGCGCGGCCAAGATCGCGCGCCGGCTCGGGTCGGCTAGCGCCGCGAACACCTGCTCGGCGATGGCCTCGATATCAGGCGGCATCGAGGTAGCCGGCCAGCTCACCCAGCTCCTTGGCCCAGCCCTCGCTGTTGCCGTCGTAGGCCTTCTGGTGAGCGTCGTCGGGCAGCTGGGCGAACCCGGACTCGGTCACCGTCAGCCGGGTGCCCGCCCCGGACGGTTCGAGCGTGAACTCGACGTAGGTCCGCCGCGGGTCGCCATCGGGCAGCCCGTACACCGGCCAGGTGAACCCGAACACGGCCGGCTCCTCGGCCCGCTCTACCCGCATCTGGACCGTGGGCCCGCCGGCCCAGCTCATCTGGGCCATCCCGCCCGGGCGCAGATCGATCGCCGCCTCGTCGCCGAACCAGCCGGCCAGGCCCTCGGCGGTGGTCAGCGCCGCCCACACCACACCGGGCGGGTGCGCCAGCACCACGGTCCGCTCGATCCGATCGGGAAAACCCATGACAGCCTCCTATGATAGCAACTGAACGGTTGCCATCTTATGGCAACCGCCTGGTTGCGTCAATGGTTCCGTCCGGGAGCGCCAGGACCGCCGCCGGCGGGAGCCGCCGGATGAAACGCATGGGTTACCTCCGGTGTCGCGAAACGTTTCCGGGTACGAACAGGCCGGACGCGCACGCCCGGCCTGTCCGCCGATCGTTTGGCTGCTTAGAGCCCGAACAGGTAGACCGCGCCGCGGTTTGCGTTGTGGAACGGCGCACCCGCGAGCCCGGTGCTGCCGGCGATGCCAACCGCGAAGCCGAGCCGGTCTAGCCGCGCGCCGTCGGCCGCGGTGACCTTTTGGGTTTGCGACCAGCGCCCGCTCAACGCGTCGCCGGTGCGCTTGAACTCGTAGGCGGCGCCGGTGAAGTCGGCCGGCGCGCCGGCGGTGGCGGGGCGCTTGGCCTTGGTGGGCGCGCCGATCACGGCGGTGCCGCCGGTCAGCGCCACCGACTCGCCGAAGGTGTCGCCTTGCTGGTTGGTGTCCAGGACGAAGGGCTTGCCGTCGCGGGCGCTCAGCTTGGACCGGCTGGCCCACCGGCCGCCGGAGTGGACGAAGGTGTAGGCCGCCCCGCGGAAGGCGCCCTCTTTCGGGGCGAACGCGCAGCATCCGGGCGCGCCCACCAGGGCGGTCCGGCCAGACAGCGCCACCGAGCGCCCGAACAGGTCACCGTTTTGGCTGTCTGGCGCGGTGAGCTTGGCCCGCCGGGCGAACCCGCTCCCGGTGTCGGCAAAGATGTAGGCGGCACCGGGGAACACCGGCGAGTTCCGCGGCGCGCCGATGAGCGCCGTGGTCCCCGTGAGGGCTACATCCCAGCCGAAGTTGTCACTCGCCGCGCCGACGAGCTTCGCCGTCTGCGACCATGTCGTCGCCGAGCGCACATACTCGAAGGCCGCGCCGGAGTTGGCGCCGACGCCGGGCGCGCCGGCGAGCACGGTGCCGCCGGAGACGGCGACCGAGAAGCCGAAGAAGTCACCGGTTCCCCCGGCGGGGGCCTCGGTCAAGATCGCCTGCTGCGACCACCTGGTGCCCGACCGCTGGTAGATATAGGCCGCGCCGACCTCGCCGAGGGGGTCGCCGGGGAACGCTCCCCGGTTCGGTGCCCCGATCACCGCCGTGTCGCGGTCGAGGGCCACGGAGAAGCCGTAATTGTCCCGGGGCGCGGCGTCGCTGGCGCGCAGCTTGGCCTGCTGGGTCCACCCGGCCGGTCCCTTGACGAACACGTACGCCGCCCCGGTGCCATTGCCGGGGCCACCGTTGGCGGTGGTCGCGCCGACGAGCGCGGTGTTGCCGGAGATGGCGATCGAGGCGCCGAACACGTTCTGCGCGTTGGCGTCGCGCGGCAGCAGCTTGGCCTGGATCGCGGACGCGGTTGAGGCCGCGCCGGACTTGCCGAGCGCCTCCCGCACCGCAGCCCGCAGGCCCTTCGGCGCCTGGGCCAGGCTCAACTGGGAGCCGGGTGACATGGCCTCATACCGATGGCCGGCGAGCGAGCTGACCGCACGACCAGTGTTGGACGAGTGGCTGCCGGCGCCGGCAGCGTGGGCCTCCGTCGCGCCGGCGAGCAGCAGGAGGCCGCTTGCGGCTAGCCCCACTACAGCGCGCGACCACGATCTGCCGACGCTGCGCGAGGCACCGGCGGTTTTGTCATTGTCGTACACGATGTTCCTCCGTGTCGTGGTGGGCCTGGTGCCCACCGGCGCGACAATGTTCCCCAGCAGCCGCGTGTCCAGGTATCGGGCGTTTCCTGTAACCGAGCCCCTGAATTGATGGCTTCTGGCCTGGAGGCCAGCCGGGCCGGTGATCCGAAGTCTCCGCGTTGTTGCAGCGGCCAGCCTCCGGCTACCCGTGGCGTGAGGGCGAGTCCGCCGGGGCGGATGGCCGAGCCCATGATGGGGCTCGGCGGCGAGTCAGCTGGTGCCCTCGCGGACGATTATCGCCGTCAAGGCCGCGCGTGAGTGGACGCCGAGCTTGTCGTAGATGCGTGCCAAATGGCTCTCGATCGTTTTCTCGCTGAGATACAGCGCGGCCGCGATGTCCTTATTGGTCTTCCCGGCGGCGACGAGCCCGGCTACCTCCCGCTCACGGGACGACAGCGCGGTCACGTCGGCCCCCGCGCGTTTCCCCCGGGCGCGGCGCAAGACCCGTTGCCCCAGGCGGCGGAGTTCGCGCGCCGCGGCGTCGGTTTCCTTGGCGGCGCCGCAGCCGGCCAGCTGCGCCTGGGCGGAGCCGAGTTCGGCGACCGCGGCCTCACGTTGCCCGGCGGCCGCGAGCGCCCGGCCGGCGAGTAGGCGGGCGCGCCCGCCGATCAGCGGGTTGCCGGCCCGTTCGCCGATCTCGGCTGCGTCGCGGGCCAGCTCAAGGGCCGTCGCGACGTCGCCGCGGGCGAGCCGGACCGATCCGCGGGCCAGGCGCGCCGTGGCTCGGCGCAGTGGCAGCCGGGAGGTCTCGGCGCGGATTTCGGCGCGGGCGGACACCGACTCGGCCGCCTCGACCTGGCCGAGCGCGAGCATGGCTCGGCTGAGCAGTTCCCAGCCGTGGCCAGCGTGCAGGTCCAGCACGTCCCAGCCCGATTCGGCGTCGAACGCCTGCAGCTCGTTGACGGCGGCGGCCGGATCGCCGGACAGGTAGAGGGCACCGCCGAGCTGGATTCGCGCGGCGGGTGTCAGGAACCGATCGGTGCTCCGCTCCGAGCGGCCAACCATCTGGGTTGCGCTCGCGAGCGCGCGCTCGGCGTCGCCGGCCCAAAAGGCCGCCATCGCGTCGGCCTCGAGCGCCCAGGTGGTGCGCCAGTTGTCGCCGGGGAGCAGCGCGGTGTCGATCGCCGCCGCGGCGTCTCGCTGCGCCTTGCCAATCTCGCCTTTCAGCACGAGCGCGCAGGAGGTGACGCACAGCCACGGGTGGGCCATCGTGTCCTGGCCGGTGAGGCGGGCCACCCGGAAGCCGCGGTGAATATGGGTGAGCACGTCATCGAGGTGTTCCAGGCGCAGCGCCGCCAAGCCGATGTATACCCCGAGGTAGACGCGATGCGCCAGTTGCTCTTCGGTCAGCCGGCGCAGCGCGGCCTCGGCTTCGGCGAGGTCGGCGAGCGCGTCGTCGGTGCGCTGGCCGGCGCTGCCCGCCAGGCTCCGCAGCGCCGCCGCCAGCGCCACGGCCGATGTCTCACCACGCCTGCGCGCCTCGGCGAGGGCCTGGTCCGCGAGCGGCCGCACCTGCGCGAACTCCCGGTGCCAGTAGTGGTCTATCGCCAGTTCGAGCCGCAGCGCCCGGGCGCCAGCATCGCCGGGATCCTCAACCGATCGGAGCGCCTGGCGCAGGAGCGCCCGAGACTCGAACGCCTGGCCACTGCGCCGCCGCGCCTCGGCGAGCTTGGCGATCAGCTCAGCCCGCGCGCCCGGCCGGGCCGACGGCGCCAGCGCCAGCGCCTGCTCGAGTTCGGCCACCGATTCTTCGTCGGCGCCGGCCGAGGCCAGCGCGGCGGCGGCTTCACGCAGCAGCCCGAGCCGCTGGCTGGCATCGACATCGTCAGGCAACAGCCGCAACGCCGTGCGCAGCCAGCGGCCAGCCGTCAACGGCGCGCGCGGAGCTACGGTCCGTGCAGCGTCGATGAGCATCGCAATCGCGGCCTGGTCGCCCGCGGTCGCCGAGCGCTCAATGTGCAGGGCCGCCTCCGTCGCCGGCGCCCGGGAGGCGGTCAGTGCCGTGGCCGCGCGTGCGTGCGCGCCGAGCCGCCAGCCCCGCGGCAGCTGGTCATAGACGACCCGGCGCACGATCGGGTGGCGGAAGCGGAATCGCCACGGCGCGTCGGTGGGCCGTATCACGTCCACAGCGAGCAAGTCGTCAAAAGCGGCCAGCGTGACCGGCTCCGGCCGCTCGGCAATCGCCGCGACAAGCTGCGGCTCGAACGATTCACCGGCGATGCCCGCAGCGTCAACGACGACGCGAGCCTCCGCGGGCAGCCCGGAAAGCTCCTCGCGGATGGATGCCGAGACCGCCGGCGGCGGCCGCCACTCATCGGCAGGATTCCAGGTTGCCAGCCAGTGCCGCCCCTGGGCGGGCACGGCTGCACGCGACAGTTGTTCCAGGTAGAACGGGTTGCCCCCGCTTTGACGGTAAAGGGCGGCCCGCTCGTCAGCGTCCAGCCCGGGGTCCATCAGCGCTTCCGCCTGAGCCGCGGTCAGCGGCGCCAGCTCGATCCGCCCGCCATAGCCGCGGCGGGTCGCCTCGTCGAGCACCGCCGCGAGCAGCGCTGGGCGCTGACGAGCCGCCAGCACGCCGAGCACCGGCCCGCGGAACCGGCGCAGCAGGTGGGCGAGCACCTCGACCGAGGCGGCGTCGGCCCAGTGGACATCATCGAGCGCCACGACCGTCGGCTGGCGGGCCGCAAGCCACTCCAGAAGCTCCCGGATCGCATAATGCGTCCGATAGCGATCATCCTCCCCGCCCGGCTCCGGAGCGGGCGTCCCGTCGCCGCCGACCGAAGGGAACACCGCCGCCAGCTCGGAAAGCGTCTCAGCGCGCAGTGAGACACGCAGTCTGCTGCCGATCGACCCCAGATAGTCGTTGCAGGCGTCACGCAGCACCGCAAACGGCAAGTCCTGCTCGAACTCCGCCGCACGGCCAGCCAGCACCAGGTAGCCACGCTCCCTGGCCCGCCGCGCCAGCTCCAGCAGCAAGCGTGACTTGCCGATGCCCGGCTCCCCGACGATCTGCACGAACCACGGCTTGCCTGCACCCAGCCGGTCCAGGCCCCGGTCCAGCTCGGCCAGCTCGGCAGCCCGCCCGACCAGGACACGCGATCGCTTGCCGGCGGCTACCACCCGAATTGCCCCTTCGTCCCCCCCGCATCCGCGCAGCGGGCCGCCCGGGTCGACACCGCCTTCGGGGGCAAAGCGGACCCGATTCAGGGATCCACTTGCAGCAAACACCCTATACCCCGGCCCGGCTCCGCCAAGCATCCTCGCAGGCAGCGGCGGGCACCTGGCCCGCCCTGACATGGAGGAACTCATGCACGACCATGATCACACCGCCAGCGCCTCGCGGAGGACGCGCCGACCGTGGGCGCGTGCCGCGGCTGGTCTCACCGCGGCCGGCGTCTTGCTGGTCGGCGGGGCAACAGTCGCCTTCGCGTCGGCCGGCAGCAACACCCAGCAGTCCGGCTACGGTTCCGCGATCAAGCTGGTGGTCACCAACCCGAAGCCTGGTGACATCGCCGGCACCAGAGGCGACTTCACGGTGGACCTCAAGGCAACCGCGCTGAACGCCACCGGCAACCAGCAGTTGTCGGCCGCCAACGGTTACCGGCCCGGGCTGAACCTCCCCCCGGCGGCGACGTTCGGCCCGGCAAAGCCGGACCCGAACGCGCCGGGCCTGGTGGTCACGCTGTCCACCACCCCGCAGGCGGCCGGCGGCCCGCGCGCCAACCTGGCGGGCGTCTTCCAGCTGAACTCGGTGTCCCGCCACAGCGGCCTCATCCGGATCATCAACGACTGGGAGGTCGGCGTGCCGGGCTTCTTCGGCAAGGGCAAGCCGACCACGCTGACGGCTTACCTGGTCAAGGGAACCGCCCCCGGGATCGTGACCGGCCACGAGAGCCCGATCTCGAACGTCATCCACGAGACGTTCACGATCGGGCGCTGACCCCGGGCACGTACAGGCCGTCATTCGGCGCAACCGCGAGGGGAGGCCGCCGGCCTCCCCTCGCAGAGCGCCAACGGCGGCTCGCGTCCCGTTGCGCCCTCAACCCGAGCCGGCATCCACGGAGCGGTACTAACATGAACTACCCCGGACGCATCGAACACCAAGTGCAGCGCGTTGAAGAGCTGGTTTCCTGGACTGCCGGTGAGCGGCTCCGGCTTCTCTGGTACCGGCTCCGCCTGACCGTAAGTGAGATGAATAACGCGACCCGCCGGATGGTCGAGCTACAGATGCGGTTGCCGTGCGAGGTTGCGGATCAGGGCTGCGGGGCTATCTCGCGGCCAACGGTGAGGGCGGAACGCAGCTGATCCGGCAGTTCGTGCAGCGCGGCGTCCGGCAGCGTGCCTGTCGCATCGAGCACCTTGCTGAAGAAGCACCTGGCAGCCGCCGCGAGGATGACGCTGAAGATGTCGTCATCGCTAAGCCCGAGGTCGCGGAGCTCGTCGATGTCCTCCTGGGTGACCTTCTCGGCCTCCGCCGCGACCTTCCGCGCCAGCCGGACGACCGCCGCATCAGCCGCATCCAGCGTCTCGGTCGCATTGCCGTCGGCGATGCTCGCCACCGTTTCTGCCGGGTAATACCCGGCCGCAAGGATCCGTCCGTGCACGAGGCTGCAGTAGCTCGACCGGATCGCCGTCGCCGCCGCGACGGTCGCCAGCTCGTACTTGCGAGGATCCATTCCGCCGGTGATGGCATCTTTCAGAGCCAGCCAGCCCTGCTGCACATCGGGACGCCTGCTGAACGTGCGCGTGTAGTTCGCCACGTACCCTTGCGCGGCCAGGTCCTTGTCGTACAGGGCTTTGACCTCGCCAGAAGCGTCTTCGGGCGGGACTGTCTGAAGGTATGGCATCGCCGGTTCCCCTTTCCAGGTCCGACGCTACGCCATGCCAGGTGACCAGACGGCCCCATGAGTACGCGCAGCGGGGCGGGAGTGTGGGTTACCCCGCTTCGTCTGCGCCGATGTCGAACGCGCCGCCGAGCGGCACCGGCTGGTTATCGAAGAAGTCATGCGTCCCGGTCGTGCAGCCGGTCAGGCCCGCGCAGGCGTTCGTGCCGTTGTTGATGGCCGGTGATCCCGGTTGCAGCGTCCACTGGGTGGCCGGCCTGCCGGCCCCGTCGTAGCCGAGGCCGTTCACCAGCGGGTCGGTGTTGTAGATGCCGTGCGGTTCGGGGTTCGGGTCGGTGAACGTGCCGCCGGTGTAGAAGTAGAGGTTGTAGTCGCGTGCGCGGCTATTCAAAACGCTCACGTCGCCCAGGACATTCGGGATGGCCGAGGTGACCAGGTTGTTCTTGAAGATGCCGCCCGACTCATGGTCGCCACCGCCGGAGCAGCCGTCGCTGATGAGCCCGGCCGTCTGCCCGGTGCTGTTTATGTAGAAGGTGTTGCTGTAGATCCACGTGTTGACCAGCTTGCCCCCGTTCCAGGTGCAAAGGTAGATCTCGGAGTCGCCGGGCATCGCCGTCACCACACCTGACTTGAGGTAGGTGTGCACCGTGCCATCGCCGGCGCAAACGTTGTAGCGGACGATGCTGTTCGTGGTCGGGCCCCCCGACCCGAAGACACTGGTGCAATAGGTGCTGTTGGCGTGGCCGTAGTTGTACTGCATCGTGCTGTTGGCCGACCCGTAGTCGATGTCGTATCCGCCGCCGTCCACGCCCGGCGAATGGTTGTCGTAGGACTCGTTGCCCTGCCCAACCATGTTCTCCGAGGTCCACCACCACAGGCCCACTGGCGTGCCGGTCGTCACCGGCGGGGGCTGCATGCCGGACCGGTAGACCACGCTGTCCTGGATCGTCCCCTCGTGCGACATGTAGATAGCGATCCCGTCGCCGTAGGTGTCGTGCACGGTCGAGTTCTGGATGGTGATGTTCCGGCTCTGAATGGCCTGGTTCTGCGAGTCCCTTCGCCACCGGGTGTCCTGGTCGATCTGAACGCCCCAGACGAAGATGCCGCCCCACAATGTGGTGTCATAGGCGGTCACGTTGTCGACCAGCACGTTGCTGAAGTAGCTGTTGCGCGTGTAGGTCCCCGACGCCTTGGTCATGTCGGGCTCGACGATCATGCCAGGCGCGAACACTACGAGCCCGGTCCACTTGGCGTTCATCGCCGTATAGTCGCCGCCGGTCACGTGGTGGACAGCCAGGTTCTGCAGGGTGATGCCGACCGCGGGCGCGTCATGGTCGGTGGTCACAAGAACGCCCCATACCCTGCTGTTCTTGACCTCCAGATCCTGCATCGTCACGTACGAGGTGTCGAGCAGCTTGACGGCCCGGTTCTGGCCGGTGCCGTCGATGGCGGGCAGCGGGCCGGCACCGTAGGCGCCGATCGTGATCGGGCTGGAGCTTGTGCCAGACGAAGAAAAGACAAACGATCCGCTGCACGTGGTGCCGCGGTCGAACAGCAGGCTGTCGCCCGGGCCGAAGGCCTTGCCGTTGACGGTGCCCAGGTTGTTCCACGGGGACGCGAGCGAGCCATCGCCATTGGCGGCAGCGGCGCAGTTCACGTAGTAGGCCGTTCCCGCAGCGGCCGCCCGGCCGGCGAAGGTCAACGAAAAGGAGCCCGCCAGAACGGCTGAAACAGCGAAGAGGATGAGGGTCCTCGGCCAGCGAATAGCCATTGCGCATTCCTTCCTTTAGCCCCCGTTGCTTCCTGAGCCGGGCTCGACGATGCTGCGGCCGACCAAGGGCCTGATCGCGAAGTCCAGTTGCGCCGCCAACGCGAAGCCATCCCAGCGACGGCTGATGATCCCGCGCTTGTCGATGAGGAGCGTGGTGGGGGTTTTCGTGACCCCGTAGGCCTCCTCGAGCGAGCCGTCCTCGTCGCCGACCACCGCGATGGACGGATCCAGCGCCCAGTCGAAGGTGAAGTTCACCAGCGCGTCCCGGCCGGGCGGAGACGTCCCGGCGGCATCCGCGGCGTCGACAATGACCGTCCGCAGGCCGTAGCGGCGGTTTTGGGTGTCCATGCTCTTGATGAAGACGATCTCCGCTCGCGAGGGGTCATTCGCGGCGGTCGCCTCCGCCTGCGTGTTCAGAAACGAAAGCAGGACTGGGTGGCCGCGCTGACTGCCCAGCGAAAACGTGCCGGCTTTCAGGCTGGCGAGCGGGCGGGTGAAAAGCGGTGCGGGATGCTGGGCAACCGGGGGACGCATCGCCGGGCCGCGGCCCAGGCTCCGCAAGCCAACCACGAGTGCGACTCCGGCAAGCACAACGGCAACGACCGCACCGGCACGTCGTTTCGTAAAGAAAATGCGCTGATCGCGGCGCCCCACCACGCCCGGTCCTGGCCGGAGCAGGGCCGTGCCCCGGTGGTCGGGACGGTGGCGCGAAGGCATATGGTTGGCACCCGGTTCCGAGCACGATCGGCCACGCCGATTGTGCTCCCGCTCGCCGGCGACGTCAACGTCACGGCTCTGGTCCAGGCCAGCGCACAGTCGCCTGGCATCCTTGCCATGTCGTCACAGACAGCGACGTGCCTGCTCACCGCACTCTCGGAGAGTGGCTGGTGAGCAGGCATGTCGTCCCGCGGATACAGCGGCTAGCGGTTAAGACAGCGCCGTGGACGCCTCGGGAGCTTGGGGCTGCGTGACCGGGGGGACCTGGTCGCGGGCCTTGAAATACTCCTCGCCCTCGATGTTGATGCGCGGCAGGATCCGGCCGAGCCAGCGGGGCAGGTACCAGTTGGCTTTGCCCAGCCGGGCCATCCGCGCCGGCACGAGCAGGCAGCGGACGACCGTGGCGTCCAAGATCACGGCGGCGGCGAGGCCGATGCCGAACTGCTTGACGGTCGGATCGCCGTTGAGGACGAAGCTGCCGAACACGAACACCATGATCGTCGCCGCGGCGGTGATCACGCGGCC
>Ga0126380_10000078_pt1 | contig 22667 bp, 24 predicted proteins | sample PanSoiMetPlot_26_FD_92544 | JGI IMG/M metagenome (GOLD analysis project Ga0126380, IMG submission 92544) | Tropical forest soil microbial communities from Panama - MetaG Plot_26 | ecosystem: Environmental > Terrestrial > Soil > Tropical forest > Bulk soil | place: Panama | collected 2016-02-17
CATCCTCGCCTTCATGATCACGCCGATCGTGACCTCGCTGTCGCGCGAGGTGATCGCGACGGTGCCGGCGATCGACAAGGAGGGCGCGTACGCGCTGGGCGCGACCCGCCTGGAGATGATCCAGGGTGCCGTCTGGCCGCACAGCAAGGGCGGCATCGTCGGGGCGGTGCTGCTCGGCCTGGGCCGGGCGATCGGCGAGACGATCGCGGCAGCGCTGGTGATCGGCTCGTCGGCCACGATCACATCGCACCTGTTCGCCCCCGGCGACTCCATGCCCGCGGTCATCGCGAACCAGTTCGGCGAGGCCTCCGGGGTGTTCCGCGCCGGGCTGATAGGGCTCGGCGTGCTGCTGTTCGCGTTCACGATCATCATCAACATCATCGCCCGGGCGATCGTTGGGCGGTCCGCCGAGCAGGGGAGTGCCTGATGGCCGTCATCACCTGGCAGCAGCCCAACCTGCGCGAGCCAGCGGGCTGGCGGCGCAGCAAGAACCGCATCGCGACCGTGCTGATGGTGATCGCGTTCGTGCTCGCCGTGATCCCGCTGGTGTTCGTCCTGATCACGGTGGTCGCCCGCGGAATCAAGATCATCAGCTGGCAGTTCCTCACCAGCCCCATCCCCCCGCAGGTGGTGCCCGCGGGCATAGGCGGAATCGGGCCGGCAATACTCGGCACGTTCCTGATCGTGGGGCTCGCCACGGTCATGGCCGTGCCACTCGGGGTGCTGGGCGCGATCTACCTCAACGAGTACGGCGGCAAGGGCGTGCTGGGGAGGCTCATCGGTTTCATGTCGGACGTGATGACGGGCGTGCCATCGATCGTGATGGGGCTGTTCATCTTCTCGATCTGGGTGCTGCACTTTCAGTACTCGGGCTTCGCCGGCGCTCTCGCCCTGGGCTGCCTGATGCTGCCGGTGGTCATCCGCTCCACCGATGAGATGCTGAAACTGGTGCCGAACTCGCTGCGCGAGGGAAGCTACGCCCTTGGCGCCACCAAGGCCCGCGTGACGATGACGGTGGTGCTGCCGGCGGCGATCGGCGGGATCGTCAGCGGCGCGCTGCTCGCCATCGCCCGGGCCGCGGGTGAGACAGCACCGCTGCTCTTCACCATCCTTACAGTGGCTACCGCGAACCCGAACCCGTTCAGCGGCCCCAACACCTCGCTACCCTCGCAGATCTTCGCGAACGCGACGTCGCCGTACACCGGCGCGCAGGACCGCGCCTGGGGCACGGCACTGACCCTCATCGTGATCGCCTTCGTCTTCATGATCGCTGCCCGCATCGTCACCGCACGATTCACCCGGTACTCGCGCTAGGAACGTCATGGAACAGCCTGAGCAGGACATCGCCACCAGTCTTCAGCAGCCCCAGCCAGTGGCCGCACCGCAGGCGCCGCCGGTGCCCGAGGCGCATGCGCCGCGGGAGCCGGGCAGCACGATCTTCGATGCCGAGAAGGTGTCGTGCTACTACGGCTCCTTCCGGGCCGTCACCGACGTGTCGCTGTCCATCTACGAAAACGAGATCACGGCGTTCATCGGCCCGTCCGGGTGCGGCAAGACAACGGTGCTGCGGACGCTGAACCGGATGAACGACCTCGTGGTGGGTGCCCGCGTCGAGGGTGACGTACGCTACCGCGGGGCCTCGCTGTACGCCAGGGACGTCTCCCCGATCGCCGTGCGCCGGCGCATCGGCATGGTCTTCCAGAAGCCGAACCCGTTCCCCAAGTCGATCTACGACAACGTCGCCTACGGGCCGCGGATCAACGGCGAGCGCAACAAGGGCAAGCTGGACGAGATCGTCGAGCGCTCGCTGCGCCAGGCCGCGCTCTGGGACGAGGTGAAAAACCGGCTGAAGGCCTCCGGGCTGAGCCTGTCCGGCGGGCAGGCGCAGCGGCTGTGCATCGCCCGCACACTGGCCGTCGAGCCGGACGTGGTCCTCATGGACGAGCCCTGCTCGGCGCTGGACCCGATCGCGACGGGCGCCATCGAGGACCTGATGCGGGACATCAAGTCGCGGTACACGATCGTGATCGTCACGCACAACATGCAGCAGGCCACCCGGGTCAGCGACCGCACCGCGTTCTACTCCGTGCTCCGCAACGAGGAGAGCGACACCCGCACCGGCGTGCTGGTCGAGTACGGCCGGACCCAGCAGATCTTTGAAGATCCCCACGACAGCCGCACCGAGGCCTACGTCACCGGCCAGGTGGGCTGAGCCGGGCAACTGCCACGGCCCGGATCGCCCCGGCTGGCCTTACGGCTACCCAGGCGGGCGCTGCGCTACCCGGCGGCTTCGCCGGCTTTTGCGCTGGTCTCCGCCTTCGGGGTGCGGAATCTCAGCCACGAGAGCAGCAGCACCAGCGGCACCATGAGGCCACCGACGCCGTAGACGACGAACGCGGGCAGGCTCTCGATGTGATTGACCAGCCAGCCGAAGTTCTGGCCGAAGAAGCCGGTGATGAACGTCAGCGGCAGGAAGACCGTCGCCAGGACCGTGAGCTGCTCGATGGTGGAGTTCTGCCGGACGCTGACCCTGGTCTGCTCGACCGAAAGCACCGCCATGTTGGCCTGCAGCACCGTGCCGAGGACATCACGCTGCGTGGCCACCTCCTCCTCCGCCAGGAGCAGGTGGTCCTGGACGTCGCGCAGGTATGGCCGCAGCTCGCGGGCCAGGGTGGTGCGCTTGACCGTGGCGACCACGGCGAGCAGCGGGTGCACGGCGCGGTAGAAGTTGGTCGCCTCGTTGCGCAGCGAGTAGATCCGCTCGGTGGGCGCGACGCTGCCGGAGAACACGGTGGCCTCGACCTCGTCGATGTCGCGCTCGAGCCCGGCCACGACGGGCGCGTAGTCGTCAACGACCTCGTCCAGGATCGCCCAGAGCGCGGACGAGCTGCCCGCGGCCAGCAGCTCCGGCCGCTGCTCCAGCCGCTGCCTCGCGTCGCGCAAATCGCTCGCCACTCCCTGGCGCACGGTGATCACAGAGGTCGGCGAGAGGAAGACGGCGATGTTGCCGAACTCGACCGCTTCCGCGTCGTCGTCATATCGCGCGGTGCGCAGGATGACCAGCCGCTGGTCCTTGTCGTAGATCTCGATCTTCGGCCGCTGGTGAGAGCTCAGCGCGTCCTCCACCGCCAGCTCGTGCAGCCCGAAGAGGCGGCGCACCTGATCCATTTCCGCCTGGCTGGGCTCGAACAAGCCCAGCCATACGAAGCCACCCTCGTCCCGTCGGGTCGCTGCTTCCTCCAGCGACACCGGGACATCATTGCGCCGGTGGCCGTCCTTGTAGTGAGCACAGTCGACGATCATCTGGGCAACTCCTTGTCCGAGGCGAGAGCTGACATTCGCCGCCAAGCGCGATGAACCTGCGCGGTGGCAGGCGCCACGGCGCGCATCCGCACGGGCGCGCCGCCAATGCGTCGGGAACGCGACGAGTCACTCGGCACCGCCAAGGTATCCGCCTGACCCAGCCCGGCTATGAGGCCCGGCCTTCCCCGCGGATGACCACGACGGGGGAGGCTGCGTGGTGTGCGACCTTGCTGCTCACCGAGCCCATCAGGAGCGAGACGAACCCGCCGCTGCCGCGAGACCCCACGACGACCATGTCGGCGCCATGCGAGGCCTTGATGAGCTCTTCCGCCGGATCTCCCGTGACCACCTTCACGGTGACCTGAGGCGCCGTTCCGCTGATTTCGTTCCTGGCCCGCTCCACGATTTCCTGGATCGCCTTCCGCGCGACCTCGGGGTTATGGGGGTCCTCAGGGTAGGCGCGTACTCCCCAGTAAATGCCCGTAACCGGGCGAACCGGGTCTGGGCGGACCCCCAGGACTGTCAGCGGGAGCTGCTGCAGGGCGGCTTGCCGCATCGCCCACATAAGAGCACGGCAGGAATGGTCCGAGCCGTCTATCTCTACGACGATTCCAGGCATCTCTGCTCCTCAGGCTCCCGATCCGTTCCAATTCTATCCTGATTACAGTATAATTTGAAGCGCAGGCGAATAGGGCTGAGCCTCTCCCGGCGGAACGGCGGGCCCGGCTGCGCGGGCGGGCGGGCGCATAAGCGCGCCCAGGTAGTGAATTTCTGGTGAATCCTGCCGCGAGGGCCATGGTGGCGATAGGGCTGGCCTGTGGATACCCTGGCGGGGGCGTGGTCAGGAGCTGGATGGGGCTGGATATGACCGAGGGACGGCAGGCTCACGGGGATCACCCCGGCGCGAACAGGCCGAATGACACGAGCATGGTCCCGCCGGGCGTGTGGGTGGATGATTCCGACGAGGACGACCCGCTGCTCCGCAATGCTGACGGGAGCCTGGTCGACACCTGGCGCGAGGATTATCCCTACACCGAGCGGCTGGGCCGTGATGATTACGATCACGCGAAGCGCGTGCTCCAAGTGGAGCTGCTAAAGCTGCAATACTGGGTCCAGGATTCGGGCAGCCGCATTGTAGTGATCTTTGAGGGTCGTGACGCGGCAGGCAAGGGCAGTACGATAAAGCGTTTCATGGAACACCTGAATCCCCGCACCGCGCGAGTCGTCGCGCTTACGGTCCCGACCGAGCGCGAGCGAGGAGAATGGTATTTCCAGCGTTACACCGCACATTTGCCGACGGCGGGAGAAATTGTCTTTTTCGACCGTTCTTGGTATAACCGCGCCGGCGTCGAAAAGGTCATGGGATTCTGTACCGAAGAGCAGCATGAGGCCTTTCTACAGCAGGTGCCTCAATTCGAGCGGCTCCTGGTGCATGAGGGTATCGCACTAACGAAATTCTGGTTTTCCGTGACCCCCGGCGAGCAGCACACCCGGTTCGCCATCCGCCAGATCGACCCGGTGCGGCAGTGGAAGCTTAGCCCTACCGATATCGCACTTCTTGACAAGTGGAATGAATACACCGCGGCCAAGGTCACGATGTTCGAGCGCACCGATACGCCCGAGGCGCCCTGGACGGTGATCAAGAGCAACGACAAGAAGCGCGCACGGCTGGGGGCAATGCGCAGCCTGCTCGCCGGCATCGACTACGACCGCAAAGATCCGGACGCCGTCGGGCAGCCGGACCCGCTGATCGTCGGTGCTCCCGCGGACATGCGGGAAGTGGAACCCGGGCAGCAGTCCCCCACGCCGTTCCGGCCGCCAGGGCTCAGGTAACGCCGCCAACGCTCAGGTAATGCAAAGGCTCAGGTAACACGGCGGCCCTTCGCGGGGATGCGGTCCGCGCCGCGGCACGGCCGGCCGAGCGGCTCCGGCTCCGGCCCGGCAAATGCCGGGCAGACCGCCCGTGTCGGTGGCGGCGGCCGGGTCCGGCTGGTATGCACACATCGTGATGCCTATCCCGGTCCTGGGCGGCGAGTTATCCGGCCCCTGGTTCCGCGTCCGGTCCATGGTGGCGCGGCGGGGCGCCGGGTCCGCCGAACACGACTATCTCGACATCCTGCCCGCCGCGGCGGCCGCGGCCCGTGCCGGGCGGCCGCTCGCGGTCGGCTGGCTGTGCCGCGCGGCCGGCGCGCCGCTGGAGTTCATCACCAACGCCGCCCTGCCCGCGCCGCAGGCGGCCGGCGGCTGCGCCCTGCTCTTCCCGCCTGGCGCGCGGGGCGCCCCGGCCGCCGCCGACTGGGTCACCGCGTGTTGCGCGCTGGTCTGGGCGCCCTGCCCGGGGCGCCAGGCGCTGCCCCTGCTCAGCGAGCCCGCGCCCGCGGCAGGCCAGGAAACCAGGCAGCCGGGCCGGTTCGAGTCCGCGCTGGCCGCGGCCCGGAACAGGCCCTTCGGCTGGCTCGTGGTGGCCGAGCCCACCGGGCTGCTCGACGACGAGGTAGCCGGCCTACGCACCCAGGTGACCGTGCTGCGCCAGCATGACGAGGAAACGCTGCGGTCCGGCACCGACCAGGCCATACGCCGGCTGGCGGAGCTGGAGGCGTTCCGCGAGGCTGGCCTGTGGCTGGTGCGGGTGCTCGTCGGGGCCGGATCCGCCGGGGAGCTTGCCCGGATCGGGCCGGTGCTCGCCGGCTCGGCCGACCTGGCCCATCATCCCTACCGGCTTGGCATGGGCCTGGACCCGCGGCCGCTCCCCGAGGCGCTGGCGGCGCAGGCCGTGGACCCCGGGACGGAGGCTCAGGTGCCGTTCCTGGCCACCGCGGGCCTGCTGACCGCGCTCGCCGGGCTGCCGCAGCGGGAGGTGCCGGGGCTGCGGGTACTTGAAGCCGGCCAGTTCGACGTGACCAGCGAGACCGGGACCACCGCCGCCGAGGGCGTGCCCGGCACCGGGCCAGCGGTCAGCCTGGGCGTGATCCTCGACGCCCAGGACCAGCCGGCCGGTGAGTTCCCGGTGCCGCTGCCGACCCTCAACCGGCACGCGCTGGTGACCGGGGCAACCGGCGCCGGCAAGTCGCAGACGGTCCGGCATCTGCTGACCGGGCTGGCCAGGGCCGGGCTGCCCTGGCTCGTCATCGAACCGGTCAAGTCGGAGTACCTGGGCATGGCGGGGCGGCTGGCCGGGCTCGGCGCGGCCGGTGATGTCACCGTGCTGAACCCGGCGGACCCAGCGGCCATCCCACTGTCGGTCAACCCGCTCGCGCCGGAGCGGGGCTACCCGGTGCAGGCGCACATCGACATGGTCCGCGCGCTGTTCCTCGCCGCGTTCGAAGCCGACGAGCCGTTCCCGCAGATCATCGCCCAGGCGTTGCAGCGCGTCTACGAGGCTGACGGCTGGGATCTGGTGACCGGGGGCAGGATGGCCGGGGCCGCGGCGGAACCGGCCGTCCCCTCGCTCGCCGAGCTGCAGCGCGCCGCCCTGGAGGTCATCGAGGACGTCGGCTACGGCCGGGAACTCCAGGCCGACGTGCGCGGGTTCGTGGATGTGCGGCTGCGCTCGCTGCGGATCGGCTCGGCCGGGCGGTTCTTCGAGGGCGGGCACCCCGCCGACATCGCCGGGCTGCTCCGGCGCAACGCGGTGCTCTGCCTCGAAGACGTGGCCAACGACGAGGACAAGGCGTTCTTGATGGGCACGCTGATCATCCGGATTGTCGAGCACCTGCGGCTGGCGGCGCGGGCCGGCCGGCGGGCGGGGCTGCGCCATGTGATCGTCATTGAGGAGGCGCACCGGCTGTTGCGGGCCGGGCGGGAGGGCCGGGCCAGCGGGCACGCGGTCGAGTTGTTCGCCGCGATGCTGGCCGAGATCCGCGCCTACGGCGAGGGCCTGGTGATCGCCGAGCAGATCCCGGCCAAGCTGGCCGCCGACGTGGTCAAGAACACGGCGCTCAAGGTGATGCACCGGCTCCCGGCCGCTGACGACCGGGAACTGGCCGGCGCCGCGATGAACCTCGACGGCGCCCAGTCGCGCCAGGTGGTGTCGCTGGAGCCGGGGGTGGCGGCGGTGTTCGCCGACGGCATGGACCGCCCGATCCGGGTCCGGGTGCCGTTCGGCGGCGACGCTGAGCGGGCCCGGCCCGGGCCGGCGCCGCCCCTGCTGTCCCGCCGCAGCACCGCCTGTGGCCCGGTGTGCACCGCGGGGCGAGCCTGCACCCATGCTGAGATCCGCGCCGCCGAGGTGCTGGCCGCGCCCCGGTCACCGGCCGACGCCTGGCTCCGGGTGTGGGTGCAGGCGCTGATCCTCGCCTTCCTCACCAACCGCGCGCGCCCGGCCGTGCCTGCTGCGCTCCGCCGCCGGTGGGACGGGCTTGGCGGCCGGGTCCGCGAGTGCCTGCTGGCCACGGTGGCCGACGCGGCGGTGGCCGTCCGGGCGCGAGCCCTGCGGCCCAGCTACGATCCCGCGCAGCTGGCGGCGAGCATGGCGCGGGCCGCGCGGTGCGCGCTCAGCCCCCGGGCAGGGCCACCGGGGACCCGGGCCGGCCCGGACTGGGTCATCCCCCAGGTGCGCTGGCTGCACGAACTGGACCGGCTCTGCCCGGCCGGGGACGAGGCACCCGATCCTGGCCAGTGCGCGCCGCCGCTGGACTTCCACCTGCCCGGCCTCGCGGACTGGCCGGGAGCGCGGGTGGGGCACCGGCTGCGGGCGCTGCGGCGGCACCCGCTGTCGATGGAACTGCCCGGGAACCGGCTGGCCGCCTGGACCGCGTTACTCGGCGAAGACGACCAGCAAGCCTTCACCGGAGACCTGGCCATCCTCGGCGTCGGGCTGCCCCCCGGCGCCCAGCTCGGCCACGCCGCCGCGCAGATGAACGCCGCGCCGTGGCTGAGCGAGGTGCTGTCCTGGCCCGGCCGGTTCGTGGCACCCGCGCCCAGCCGGCCGGCGGCCTGGCTCGCGGGGGAGGCGCGGCACCACAACCCCGGATAGCATCGTCGGCCATGGGCAAGCTTCCGATGCGCGCGCGGCTGGCCACCACGCTGGGCGGCGCCGCCGGGACGATGTCCCGGCTGGCCGGGCGAGGCGACGGTTCGGTGATCGGCGGTGTCATCGGCCTGCGCCTGGAGCCCGACCTGCTCGCCCTGTTGTCCGCCGGGCGCCAGATTGTCCTGGTCACCGGGACGAACGGGAAGACCACCACGACCCGGCTGATCACCGCCGCGCTCGGCGCGCTCGGGCAGGAGGTCGCCTCGAACGCGTTCGGCGCGAACATGGAGGCCGGGCTCGCCGCGGCGCTAGGCAAGGCACCCGACGCGCCGCTGGCAGTCCTGGAAGTGGATGAGAGGTATCTGCCCGCCGTCGTCACGGCGACAAAACCGCGGGTGGTCACGCTGCTGAACCTGAGCCGGGATCAGATGGACCGCGCTGCGGAGATTTGGCTGGTGGCGCGGCGGTGGCGGGATGTCCTGGCCGGCGCGCGCGGCTGCTGGGTTGTCGCCAACGCCGACGACCCACTGATCGCCTGGGCCGCCTGCGGGGCGAAGGACGTCATCTGGGTCGCCGCCGGCCAGCGCTGGCAGGAAGACTCCTGGTGCTGCCCGGAGTGCGGGTCGCACCTGCTCCGCGATGAACTCGGCTGGCGCTGCGGCGAGTGCTCGTTCCGCCGGCCGTCCACCCGGTGGGTGCTGGACGGGGAGCGGGTGATCGACTCGGCAGGCCGGGTGAGCGATCTGTCCCTGTCCCTGCCCGGCCGGGCCAACAGGTCCAACGCCGTCGTCGCGCTGGCGGTGGCCGAGGTGTTCGGCGTGGATACCGCGCAGGCCCTGCCCCGGCTGCGCGACGTGGTCTCGGTCGCGGGCCGGTACACGCGGCTGGCCCGGCGCGGGCGGCAGGTGCGGCTGCTGCTCGCCAAGAACCCGGCCGGGTGGCTGGAGGCGTTCGACGTGCTTGACCCGCCGCCGACCCCGGTACTACTGGCGGTCAATGCCCAGGTGCCGGACGGCAAGGACACCTCCTGGCTGTGGGACGTCGACTACCGGGTGCTCCTCGGCCGGCGGGTCTTCGTGTCCGGTGAGCGCCGGATCGACCTCGCGGTCCGGCTGGAAGCGGACCTGGTGCCGTTCGACCTGGTCGAGAACGTGGACGAGGCGGTGGCCCAGGTGGAAGGGCCCGGCCTCGACGTGATCGCCAACTACACGGCGTTCCAGCAGATCCGGATCGCCCTGGGGCGGGCCGGATAGTGGCGCGGGAAGGCGGGACAGAATGACGGCCGACGTTCCGCGCGGGCGCGGCGCGCACGCGCGCACCGCGAGCAGCCTGCGGCTGGTCTGGGTATACCCGGACCTGCTCAGCACCTACGGGGACCGGGGCAACCTGCTGATCTTGCAGCGCCGCGCCCGGCTGCGCGGGATCGAGGTGGAGGAGGTCCTGGTCAACGCCGACCAGGCAGTGCCCCAGCAGGGCGACATCTACCTGCTCAGCGGGGGCGAGGACCTGCCGCAGATCCTGGCCGCCCGGCGGCTCCGCGCCGACCGGGGCCTGTACACCGCGGCCGAACAGGGCGCGGTGATCTTCGCGGTGTGCGCCGGCTACCAGCTTCTCGGCACGGAGTTCGGGGGCGAGGAGGGCCAGCCGGTGGCTGGGCTGGAGATACTCGACATCCGCAGCGGCCGTGGGGAACGCCGCGGGGTGGGGGAGATCCTCGGTGAGGTCAACCCCGCGCTGCAGCTGCCCCAGCTGACCGGGTTCGAGAACCACCAGGGCGTCACCAGGCGAGGGCCCGGCGTGGAGCCGCTCGCCACGGTGCTGACCGGGGTCGGCAACGGCGACGGCACCGAGGGCGCGTGGGCGGGCCGGGTACTGGGCACTTACCTGCACGGCCCGGTGCTAGCCCGCAACCCGGCCCTGGCCGACCTGCTGCTCACCTGGGCGGCCGGGCGGCTGCCACCGCTCGCGGACCGCGAGGAGCAGTGGACGCAGCAGTTGCGCGACCAGCGGCTGGCGGCTGTGACCGCCGCCGGGTAACCCGGACGCGGCGGTCAGTAGACCAGGGCCTGGGTGGCATCGGCGGTCACCTCGGCGACGAACGTCGCTGCCCCGGCGATCCGCACGCCCTCAACGAGGTCCCGCTCGGTGATGCCACGGCGGGCGGCACACTGGGTGCACAAGGTCACGGTGCCACCGGCCAGGACGCTCGCGAGCAGGTCATCGAACGGAGGCGAGTGATCCAGCACCACCTCGGCCGCGCGCCCGGGCAGCGCGAACCAGGCGGCCTCACCGGTGAGCCAGAGCGACACGGCCACCCCGCTGGCGAGCGCGGCGGCGGCCACGTTCAGGGCCTGGCCGCTGCGCTCGGGCTCGTCCTTGCCAGCGGTGACCTTGATGACGAGAGTGCTTGCCGGCATGGGGCGAACCTTAGCGGGTACCGCCCCGGTCCGGAAATGTGCCCGGGTAGGGCGAGCGGGGAGCACGCATCCACCGCCCTCACGTGGCCCTTGGCTGGCTCTCGCGTTGCCGTCCGGACGTTTCCTCACGCCGGATGTCCACGGCAAGCTCGGCAGCACTCCACGCGGTTAGCAGACAGCCGTCCTTGGCCGCATAGATGCGCCTGGCGTCCGGCCCGCTGGCCGCGGTAATCCACGTCGTGCCGAACTCCCAGCCCACAAACTGCCGTCGAAGCTGCTCAAGGTCGTCTGTCATCTGTCGGCCCCTAAGATCAGGCTCGGTCGTTGCGAGATGCGACCGGGCCGCTCTCCGCCTGCAGCCTAGCTGACTTGATTATAGTTGACTAAGGTCGATTCGGCACACTCCTGGCCGGGAATGATCGCTCATGGTGGGGGACCGTGAGCATCAACCCGGATGCGGCCACGCCACTGTGGCGTCAGTTGGCGGCCATCCTCAGAGCCAAGATCGAATCGGGAGAACTGCCATCGGGCAGAATCATGCCGAGCGAAACGACGCTGACCCAGGAGTACGGGCTGGCGAGGGGGACCGTGGTCAAGGCCCTGGATGCCCTGGAGCGCGAGGGGCTGGTTGAGCGGGTCCAGGGCCGGGGGACGTTCGTGGCCGAGCGGAGAGGCTGACCTAGTTAACAGGGCGTGTCGTGCCGGGCAGTCCTGGATGCCGTTTAGCCTGGAACCGCTGGGGACTCAAGGAAGGCCGGTCAACGGCAGGACCCTCGCCCGCTACTCCGGGCGAGGGTCCTTGTGTTAGGCCAACCAACCGCGGGAGGCCCCTGTGCCCTAAAGCATATCGCAGGACAAGAATCGAACACAAGAGCGATACGCCGAGCGGGCAAGCCCGGTCGCGCAAGGCCCCTAGGGCAGTCGCGCCTGTTTGCCCGGCCTCGCCGGGAGCCGCCCGGCGAGCATCCATGCAGGATGGGGCCACCTCGGGCTACGGTGGGATACACCCAGATACCGGATGGGAGTGCGGCGCATGCTAGGGATGCTGAGCGGCGGACTGCTCACGGCAGCGTTCGCGGCGGTGGCCGGGTTGGCGCTCGTCGTGCTGGCGCGCCTGATCCGGATCAGCCGCCCGGGCGGCCGCAAGGCGCGCACTGGTGGCTGAGGCCGGGGCGCACTTGCCCGAGACCGCGGAGCCACATGCCGCCCTGGCCCCGATCTTGTTCCTGCTCGGCCGGTGGGAGGGCGCGGGCGTCGGCGGCTACCCGACGATCGAGAGCTTCCAGTTCGGCCAGGAGATCACCTTCAGCCACAGCGGCAAGCCGTACCTGTTCTACGTCAGCCGCACGTGGCTGCTGGACGCCGACGGCGTGCCCGGCCGGCCGCTGGCGATGGAGGCCGGGTTCTGGCGCCCGCAGCCCGAGGGCAAGATCGAGGTGCTGCTCGCGCACCCGACCGGCATCACCGAGATTTACCTGGGCGAGGTGACCGGGACCAAGATCGAGCTGGCCACCGACGTGGTGGCGAGCACCGCGTCGGCCAAGGAAGTGCGCGGGGGCCGCCGGCTCTACGGGCTCGTCGGCTCGGACCTTGCCTACGCCTACGACATGGCGGCCGTGGGCCAGTCCCTCCAGCCGCACATCTCCGCGCAGCTCAAGCGGGTCAGCCTGGGTTAACCCGCCTGGCCAGGTCAGCCTGGGTTAACGTGCCGGGCCAGGGCGGTGCGGCGGCGGGGCCTCATGCCCATCCGGCGCTGGAAAAGGAAACCCCGGGCGGCTCCCGCGATCGGTGCCCGCATGCCCGCGCACGCCTGCCGGGGCGCACTGAGGCGCCAGGGCGGAAACGTTCCGCGGGTTGCGAGGCCGGTCACGGGGACCGGCTGGACTAGGCCGGTCAGCCCGGGGGCCCGGTGTCTGCCGTGGATTCGCCGACCGCCGCCATGTGGCACGCGCACCAGCCACCAGGGCTGGCCCGCGACGGCCGAAGATCGTGCTGAGCGTTGCTGCCATGGGAGCACGCACTGCTCGCACGCCCCGGCGGGACGGCGGCTAGCTGACAGCCACCTCGCGAGTCCTACTGCCATGCATGCTGTTGGACCACCTCCTTTCCCGCGTAGACCGGAGGTTATGTCAGGGTGCCCCGCGCAGGCAAGGGGGTTATCCCCGGGCAGCCGCCCGCCGCGTCCCGCGGTGCCCGCCCGCCGCGTCACCGCGGCGCCCGCGCGCGGGTTACTCTCGGGCCATGACGCAGGCGTGGGACAACGCACTCCGGGCCCGTGGCTACCGCGTCACGCCCCAGCGCCAGCTGGTCCTCGCGGCGGTCACCAAGCTGGAGCATGCCACGCCCGAAGAAATCTGGGCCGACGTCCAGCAGACCGCCAGCGGCGTGAACATTTCCACCATCTACCGCGCGCTCGAACTGCTGGAACAGCTTGGCCTGGTAACGCACACCCACCTCGGGCACGGCGCGCCCCGGTACCACCTCGCCGCCGAGGCCGAGCACGTGCACCTGGTTTGCGCCGAGTGCGGGCGGATCACCGAGGTCCCCCCCGAGGCGGTCGCCCCCCTGGTGTCCGCCCTGGCGGACGACTACGGATTCCAGACCGACGTCGGCCACCTGACCGTGTTCGGCCGGTGCGAGTCCTGCCGGACTGGCACCCCGGCGGACACCGCCCTGGCGGACGGCACGCCGGCGGACGGCACGCCGGCGGACGGCAGCAGAAACGGCACCCCCGCGGAGCGTGCCCCCGCGGACGGCACACGGGACGGCAGCGCGGCGGAGGGCGCCCCGGCGGGCGGCCGCCTGGCCCACGGGCGCAGGCCCACCACGTAGCCTGGGACCCATGGACAGCCCATTGCTCGCCCGGCCCGGCGCGGTCCCGGCGCAGGGCACCGACGCCGGGGTCGCCGCGCACTACGGGGACCCGTATGCCGAGCAACGCGCTCTGACGCGGGCCGCCGGGCAGGTGGACCGCTCGAACCGGGACATCGTCCGGATCACCGGCGCGGACCGGCTGTCCTGGCTGCACAGCCTGACCACCCAGGACCTCGAGCACCTCCAGCCGGGCACCTCGGCGCAGGCGCTGGTGCTCAGCCCGCAGGGGCACATCGAGCACCACCTGACCCTGGCCGACGACGGGACCGCGCTGTGGGCGCATGTCGAGCCGGGCACCGGCGCGGCGCTGCTGGCCTTCCTCCAGTCGATGCGGTTCCTGCTCCGGGTCGATCCGGCCGAGGTGACCGGCGATTTCGCGGTGCTCACCCTGATGGGCCCGGCCCGGCCGGCCACCGCGCCGGAGGGGGCGGTGATCAGCATGGCGGACTCGTTCGGCGTGGACGTGGTGGTGCCACGGGACCGGCTGGGGGAGATCTCGGCGGCGCTGGAGCACCACGGGGCCGCGGTGGCCGGCCTGGAGGCGTACGAGGCGCTGCGGATCGCGGCCCACCGGCCGCGGCTCGGGCTGGATACCGATCACAGGACGCTGCCGCACGAAGTGGGCTGGATCGAGACCGCCGTCCGCCTGGACAAGGGCTGCTACCGCGGCCAGGAGACGGTGGCGCGGGTGCACAACCTCGGCCACCCGCCGCGCAGGCTGGTGTTCCTGCACCTGGACGGCAGCGAGGACCGGCTGCCCGGGCACGGCGATCCGGTTACCAGCGAGGGCACGACGGTCGGGTTCACCGGCTCGGTGGCGCGGCACTTCGAGCTCGGCCCGATCGGGCTCGGGCTGATCAAGCGGACGGTGCCGGTGGACGCGCCGCTGCGGGCCGGTGGCGTGTCGGCAGCGCAGGAAGTCGTGGTGCCGCCCGACGCGGGCGCGAACGTCGCCATCACGCTCAAGCGGCGCAGCGCGCTGGCCCGCCCGGGCAACTGACCCGGCGCCCCGCCCCGCCGGCCCCGGGTCCGGCGGCGGCACCCCCGGGGTTATCACCCGGCCCCGGCGGGTAACGTAGGCCGGCAGCAGGCGGGGCCGCCGGCCAGCGGCGGCCAGCCAGAGCCCCAGGGGGTGTACCGTGCTGCGCCGCGTTCTGCTCGCCGCCTCGCACAGCGGCCGAATGCGTCAGCTTGTCACCTCGGCACCGGTGGCCCGCGGCGTCGTGGCCCGCTATGTGGCCGGAGACGAGGCCGCCGACGCCGTCGCCGTGGCTGGCCGGCTGCACGGCGACGGGCTGCTGATCAGCCTGGACCATCTGGGCGAGGACACGCGCGATGCACGGCAGGCGGACCTGGCCACGCAGGAGTACACCACGCTGCTCGGCAGCCTCGCCGTAGCCGGGCTCACCGGTGGCGGCGCCACGGAGGTATCCGTCAAGCCCACCGCGGTCGGCCTGGGCCTGGCCGACCACGGCGAGAAAACGGCTGCCGAGAACATCTCCCGGATCTGCACGGCGGCCCGCGAGGCGGGCACCACGGTCACCGTGGACATGGAGGAACACATCCACGTGGACGCGACGCTGCGCATCGTGCGCACGCTCCGCAGCGAGTTTCCCGAACTGGGCTGCGTGATCCAGTCGCAACTGCGGCGCAGCGCCGCGGACTGCGCCGCGCTGGCCACCCCGGGATCGCGGGTCAGGCTGTGCAAGGGGGCCTACAACGCCCCGCAGGAGGTGGCCTTCACCACCCGTGCCGAGGTGGACCGCTCCTATGCCCGGTGCCTGCGCGCGCTCATGCGCGGCGACGGGTACCCGATGCTGGCCACGCACGACCCGCGGCTGATCGAGATCGGGGCGGCGCTGGCGCGGCTGACCGGCCGCGGCCCGGCGGACTTCGAGTACCAGATGCTCTACGGGATCCGGCCCGCCGAGCAGCGGCGGCTCGCCGCCGAGGGGGCCCGGATGCGGGTGTATGTGCCCTACGGCAGCGACTGGTACGGATACCTGGTCCGGCGGCTCGCCGAGCGCCCCGCCAACCTGGCCTTCTTCGCCCGCTCCCTGGTCACCCGCTCCTAAGCGTGGTTGGCCTGCGCCATCAGGCCAGCCCTGTACGGAGATCCGGATCCCGGTCCGCCGGCGTGGTTGCTCTAGCCTGGTTTGGTGATCGCGATTCTTGGTGCGGGCAAGATGGGCGAGGCGCTCATCTCTGGCCTGCTACGGGCCGGGCGCAGCCCCTCCGATGTGGTCGTGGTGGTCCGCCGGCCCGCCCGCGCCGCCCAGCTGCGCGAAACCTACGGCGTCGAGGCCATGTCCGCCGCGGACGCGGTCAAGGCCGCAGACACGCTGGTCATCGCGGTCAAGCCGCAGGACATGAGCGTGCTGCTGGACGAGATCGCCCCGCACGTGCCCGCCGACCGGCTGGTCATCTCGGTCGCCGCGGGCATTCCGACCGCCCTGATCGAGCGCAGGCTGGGCGAGGTGCCGGTGGTCCGGGTGATGTCGAACACCCCGGTCCACGTCGATGAGGCGATGAGCGTCATCTCGGCCGGGCGGCACGCTGGCGAGGAACATCTGCGCCGTGCGGAGGAACTGCTGCGGCCCGTCGGGAAAGTGCTGCGGATACCCGAATCGCAGCAGGACGCCGCGACCGCCCTGTCCGGCAGCGGCCCCGCATATGTGTATTTTCTCGTTGAAGCGATGGTCGATGCCGGAATTCTGCTCGGCATACCCAGGGCCACCGCGCTCGAGATGGTAAATCAGGCCGTCTATGGAGCCGCGACGATGTTGCGGGACACCGGTGAGCATCCGGTGATCCTGCGGGAGGCGGTCACCTCACCCGGCGGGACAACGATCTCCGCGATCCGCGAACTGGAGCGGCACGGCGTGCGGGCGGCATTTCTGGCCGCGATCGAGTCCGCCCGTGACCGCGGTGCGGAACTCGGTAGCGGGTGACCGTTACCCCCGATCTGTGCGCTGTCCGGCCCGCAGGTGTGAGTCCTGGGTGACGGCAGGAAGGCTGATTGGAGGGTTGCCCTTTTTCAGGCAGGACTTACGCTGGGGACGGAGGTGACTGATGCGCCGATTACGGCCAGGCGTAGCCAGCACTGTGTGGAAGAGGGCTACCGATGTCTGCTAATGAGACCCCCCTGAGTGACGTGAGGTTCCTGACGGTGGCGGAAGTCGCCTCGATCATGCGCGTCTCCAAGATGACGGTTTACCGGCTGGTGCACTCCGGGGAACTGGAGGCGATACGAGTCGGGCGCTCCTTCCGCGTCCCCGAACAAGCGGTCAACCAGTACCTCAGGGATTCTTTCGTCGCGGCGAGCTAACGGCATGCCTAGCCCGCATGGCCGGCGGTGCCGCACCGCCGCTCCCTGTGGCTGAGGGCGCCCGGCTGGGGCGGTAACCTATGCCGTTGGCGTGTAAAAACGTTGGCGTGTGCCCAGCCGGCGGGTATCGGGCGTGCGCAGGCATGCCTGCTGTCCCTGAACATCGAGCGAGGGTGGTGTCGTGGGCTCCGTCATCAAGAAGCGCCGCAAGAGAATGGCCAAGAAGAAGCATCGCAAGCTGCTGCGGAAGACACGCGTCCAGCGGCGGAACAAGAAGTGATTCACCCGCCGCCTTCGGGCAGCCGGCTATCGGGGCGATCGGCTGCGGGCGCCGGGCCAGGAGCAGGCCGGGATACCCCTCGTGGGACACGTGTGCGGCGGCCCAGGGGCACATTGCGGACAGGGGGAACGGTGCGCCAGCTCACGGCCGTGGCCAGCGGCATTCTCCGGGATGTGGACAAGGAAGGATCCGGCAGGCCGGCTCGCCGGGCGCGTCCGTGGCTGGCCACCGGCCGCGGCGTCGGCGGCAGCCAGGCCGCTGTGCTCGCTTGGGGCAGCCAGATGATCGCCGGCCCGCACTCGCCCGGCACCGCGGCCACCGCCGCGGGCCTGCGTGACCTGGTCGGCGGCGCGCTGCGCGCCGCGGAAAGCCACCTCGGCGACGGCGAGCCGGTCGATGAGTTCGGGTTCGAACCGGAGTTCAACTCACGCGTCCTGATGCCGATCTCGCGGTTCTTCTACCAGCGCTGGTTCCGGGTGCAGATGCGCGGACCTGAGCACGTCCCGGTGGATGGCCCCGCGCTGGTGGTCGCCAACCACTCGGGCACCCTCCCGATGGACGCGCTCATGCTCCAGGTGGGGCTGCATGACGAGCACCCGCCCGGGCGGAACCTGCGGCTGCTCGGCGCGGACATCGTGTACGAGATCCCGGTGCTGTCGGAGCTGGCCCGCAAGAGCGGGCACATCCGCGCCGCGCCCGCCAACGCGGCCGCGCTGCTGCGGGCCGGTGAACTCGTCGGCGTCTTCCCCGAGGGATTCAAGGGCATCGGCAAGCCGTTCGCCGACCGGTACCAGCTGCGGCGGTTCGGCCGGGGCGGGTTCGCCGCCACCGCGATCCGGGCCGGCGTTCCGCTGATCCCCTGCGCGATCATCGGGGCGGAAGAGATCTACCCGATGCTCGGCAACGCCAAGAGGGTCGCTGACCTGCTGCGGCTGCCGTACTTCCCGATCACGCCGCTGTTCCCGTGGCTGGGCCCGGTTGGCATGGTGCCGCTCCCGTCCCGGTGGATCATCGAGTTCTGCCCGCCGATCCCCACCGACTGCTACCGCCCCGGCGACGAGGCCGACCCGGCAGCCGTCGCCGACCTGAGCGGCCGGGTCCGGGGGGCGATCCAGCGCAAGCTAGACGACCTGCTTAGCGAACGCGGCCCGGCCTTCTAACCGGGGTCGCGCTGGGTGCCAGGCCACCCGAGATTCCTGTTCTCGCCTTATCATCCAAAACGGCCGGTTCGGCGTCCGGTATGTCACGATTTGTGGAGCCACTTCGGGTGATAAGGCGGATCTGGGTGCGGCGCTAGCGTGCTGGCCGAGGCCGGCGCCGGGCTTGGGGTTAGCGGGCAGCGCGGCGGCGCAGGGCGATCCCGGCGGCGACCCCGCCGGCCACTGCCCCCGCCCCGGCCGCGATGGGCAGGGCGATCAGCGTGGCCTTGCGCCCGGAGCGGAAGTCGTGGACCGGCCAGCCCCGCGCCCGCGCCTGGGCGCGCAGCCGGGCGTCGGGATTGACGGCGGCCGGGTGGCCGACGAGTTCGAGCATGGGAATGTCGTTCGCCGAGTCGCTGTAGGCGGCGCACCGCGTCAGGTCGAAGCCTTCCCGCAGGGCGAGCGCCTCGATCGCCGCCACCTTCGCCTCGCCGTGGAGCAGCCCGCCGACCAGCCGCCCGGTGTACACGCCGTCCACCGACTCCGCAACGGTGCCGAGCGCCCCGGTGAAGCCAAGCCGGCGGGCAATGATGCTGGCCAGTTCCACCGGCGTGGCGGTCACCAGCCAGACCCGCTGGCCCGCCTCCAGGTGATGCTGCGCCAGCTCGCGGGTGCCCTCCCAGATCCGGTTGGCCATGTCCTCGTCGTAGATCTCCTCGGACAAGGCCACGATGTCGGTCACCTTGTGCCCGGCCACGAACGCGAGCGCGGCTTCCCTGGCCGCATCGATGTGCCCGGCGTTCTCCGCGCCGCGGATCCGGAAGTAGACCTGCTTCCAGGCCATGTCCGCGAGATCCCGCGCCCCGAACATCTTGCGGGAAGCCAGCCCCCGCGCGAAGTAGTAGATCGACGCGCCGCGCATCAGGGTGTTGTCCACGTCGAAGAACGCGCCGGCCGACGGGTCGGGGATCGGCGGCGGCTGCTCGACCTGCGCGGCGGCCGCGGAGGCCGCGCCAGCCGCCTCCGGGCCGGTGCGGCCGCCCTGGCCCAGCAGGAGCCGCGGGCGGGCCAGGGCCCGGCGAAGCGCCGGAACCTCGTCGCGGGTACTAGCCACCAGCCGGCCGGCGCGCGTCACCAGCGCGGCTCGGCCCGGCACGATAGACCGGTCACCCAGCACCCGCATACCGGAATCCATGTTACCCGGGCTGGCCTGCCGCGCCTGGTCAGCGCGAGCGCGTGACGCCGCTGGTCAGGCTTCTGGGCCCGCGGCTTTGCCGGCGTCGTACGATACGGAGGGATGTCTATTTCAGTTGGGGCAGCGGCGGTCGGCGCGCTCGTCGCCCTGGTGTTTGCCGGGCTACTAGCGCGCCGGTGCATTCGCGCACCCACAATGGCCACCGTCGCACTGCTGGTTGCGGTGGCCGGCCTGACCTTGGCGCTTGGCGCGCAGGCGGGCGGTTACGCTCACGGGTTCGATCAGATTACCTTCCGGGCCGTGCAACTCGGCGCACAACTCATCGCGCCGTTGGCACTGGCCTGGGCGCTGGCCGAGCTCACCGGCAAGAGCATGGGGGCGAGGTTCGCCTCCCGGCTCGCGCTCGGCGCGGTGACCGTGGTCAGCGCGGTGGTGCTGGCCACCGACCCGCTGACCAACACGGGCTTCGGCAAGACCTGGCCCGCCACGTCCGTGCACTACCAGATCATCCCGAACGCGGTGCTGAAGTTCATCGCGGCGGGCACCGCGCTCGTGGCGCTGATAGCCGTGATCGTGACGGCGGTGCGGGCGCGGCAGCGCGCGGGCTGGCGGACGCTGCTGCTCGCGGTGGTGGCAATCGCGGTCGCCTTGCTGCTCACCGACCTGCTGCGGGTGAAGCTGCCGGCCGACTCGGCCTACGTGCTCATATGCGTGGCCGCGGCGGCGCTGGCCTGGTTCGCGGCCGTGCGGGCCAGCGTGGTGCGGCTGGAATCGCTGCGCTCCGGCGGGTACGCCTGGGACGAGGACACCGGCTCGTTCGTCAGGTACCACGACGAGGACACCGGGGACTTCGCCTACGCCGAGGACACCGGCGGCTTCCGGCGGTTCCGCGGCGAGACCGACGGCCGGGGCTGGTACAACGACGACACCGGCGGCTTCCGCCGGGACGTGACCGACACCGACCTGCGGGGCTGGTTCCGGCCGGGCGGCGAGGGAGCGGGCACCCGCCGGGACCCCGCCGACAGCGGCTACGGCATCGCCGGCCCGGCCACCGGCGATGTCGCGCACGAGGCATTGCCCGGCCAGCTCCCCTACGGCCAGGTTGGGCCGGGTCGGGAGCCGGCGGCCCGCGGCGCGCGCGACGAGGTCCCGAACGGCCAGAACGGAGCCCTGAACGGCGGCGGCTTCGTGGAGACCGGGGACGTGCTGCCGGCCCTGGGGGAGTACCGCCCGCCGCCGGAATCGCTGTCCGGCGAGGACACCTCCCGGCTCTACGGGCAGATAGCCATCTACACCCTGCTCGACGAGGCCGCCGAAGAGTTCGAGCGGCTCGCCTCCGAGGTTGTGGAGCAGGTGAAGGTCCGGGAGCCGGACACCCTGGTCTACGTCATGCACGGGGTTCCCGCCGCGCCGATGCAGCGCATCCTGTACGCGGTCTACCGGGACGAGGCGGCCTTTGACCGGCACGAGCGCCAGCCGTACATCCGCCAGTTCGAGGAGGAGCGGGAGCCCTATGTCCTGGCGACCAACGTGATCGAGCTAGGCGTCCGGCACGCGAAGTTCACTCCGCCCGCGGCCCCGGCCCGGCCCCAGCAGCGCAAGCGGAGGGCACGGCCGCGGGGCAGCAGTGCCCGCTGACGCGCCCGCCGCGCCCACGATCACCCTGCTCAGCCGCCCCGGCTGCCACCTGTGCGACGAGGCCCGCACGGTCATCTCCCGGGTCGCCGCCGATCTCGGCGTGCCCTGGGAGGAGCGCGATATCACCCAGTCCGAGCGTGACCTGCAGGATTACTGGGAGAAGATCCCGGTGACGTTGATCAACGGCGTGCAGCACGACTTCTGGCGGGTAAGCGAGCAGCGGCTGCGGGCGGCCCTGGCGGCCGCCGGGGCCCCGCGGGCCTCACCTAACCCGCGCGGCACGGCCAGCAGGCGGGCGTGAGGTGCCCGACTTTGTGCAAACGTTCACAAGAGCGTACCGTGAAACTGAAACTGGTCCTGTGGCGGCTCAGGCGCGGGCCTGGGGTGGCTTCGGGCCCCGATTCTTCAGGAGCACCGGCGAATGTCGCGCCGTCCGAACGCAGCCCCTGGAAGCCAGGGCATCCCCGAAGCGACGATCGCGCGCCTGCCGGTGTACCTGCGGGTCTTGTACGTCTGCGCCGAGCAGGGCATCGCGACCGTCTCCAGCGAGGAACTGGCGGCCGCCGCGGGCGTCAACTCGGCGAAACTCCGCAAGGACCTCTCCCACCTCGGCTCCTACGGCACCAGGGGAGTCGGCTATGACGTGGACTACCTCGTCTACCAGGTGTCTCGCGAGCTGGGCCTGACCCAGGACTGGCCGGTGGTCATCGTCGGCGCGGGCAACCTCGGCCGGGCGCTGGCCAACTACGGCGGGTTCGCCTCCCGCGGCTTCCGCATCGCCGCGGTGCTGGACGCCGATCCCACGGTGGTGGGCACGGAGATCGCCGCGGGACAGGTGGTCGGCAGCAGCGACGCGATCGAGGCGGTGGTGGCCGAGCGCGGCGTGTCCATCGGCGTGATCGCCACCCCTGCCGCGGCGGCGCAGGGGGTCTGCGACCGGCTGGTCGCAGCCGGCGTGACCAGCATCCTCAACTTCGCGCCGGTCGTGCTCATCGTGCCTGCGGGCGTGGACGTGCGTAAGGTCGACCTGTCCATCGAGTTGCAGATCCTCGCCTTCCACGCGCAACGGAGGTCGGACGTGCGCGTACCCGCCGGTGGTAAGCGCCAGTACCGGGGCGATGCCGGGCTGCCCGCGCTGGCCGGCCGCGCCGGGGAGTCGGTGACGGCCCCGTGAGCGTTCTGGTAGTGGGCCTGAGCCACCGCAGCGCCCCGGTCGCGATCCTGGAGCGCGCCGCGCTCACCGGCGACGCGCAGGACAAGCTGCTGCGCGACCTCATCCACTCCGAGCACGTCGCCGGCACGTTCGCCGTGTCCACCTGCAACCGGGTCGAGGTCTACGCCGAGGTCGACAAGTTCCACGCGGGCGTGTCGGCGATCTGCGAGATGCTCGCCAGGCACACCGGCGTCGCGCTGGCCGGGCTCACGCCCCACCTGTACGTGCACTACGAGGACCGCGCGGTGCAGCACCTGCTGTCGATGACCTGCGGCCTGGAATCCATGGTGGTGGGCGAGAGCCAGATC
>Ga0126380_10000079_pt1 | contig 22596 bp, 26 predicted proteins | sample PanSoiMetPlot_26_FD_92544 | JGI IMG/M metagenome (GOLD analysis project Ga0126380, IMG submission 92544) | Tropical forest soil microbial communities from Panama - MetaG Plot_26 | ecosystem: Environmental > Terrestrial > Soil > Tropical forest > Bulk soil | place: Panama | collected 2016-02-17
ACCGAAAATTGTGCAGGAGCGGCTCGGTCATCACAGCATCGCCGTAACGATGGACATCTACTCGCATTTGATGCCGAACATGCAAGCGGATGCGACCGCGAAGTTGGACGCCGCACTGAGAGCGGCTAAGAAACCAACTTGATTTTGTCGCATGCCAAAGCGCTCAAGGGCCCCATATCGGGCCCTTTTTCTTTGCTACCATTTTGCTACCGAATTGTTTGATACTGTGTGGATTAGACGATACGCGATGAACTATCGATAGCAGGAAATGTCAGATTTTCTGTACCCCTTGGTACTCGGTGGACTACACAATGCAGCAAGAAGAGAAGGCTGAGACCGTTCGATTAGTGTGAATTGCGCAACCGATAGGCCTGGATCTGCTACCGGATTGCTACCTTTTCCCAGAGTATCGTACCGGATCGTGCTCGCATCGTTCCCACGACGGGCCGCCAGGACCGATTAAGATTCATGCAGCGCGATTTCGAGACCATCGAGGGTGGATCACCGCTTCGTAGTCCCGATTGGGTAAAACGTGCACCCCCAAGCGTCAAAAATAAATTCCGGAATTCCCCAGGGGCCCCAACTCAAAATTTAAAATTCCGACTGAATGTCGAATTGGCGGGGAGCGGCGGATGTAACCGCACTTGCCAAAGCCGCGTCTGCGTCGAAGTCAGCATGGGCGCGGCCCGTCCCATCCATCCCAAGCGTCAGTAGCGTTTTGAAGGACTGTCTGCTGTCAAATCGCGCATGAGCCACGGTGGCTGTGCAGTTGCGCTTGGCGCATTCTTCTGCGGAGTAGCCAATGTCGGCAGGGGCAGATCGTGTGGGTAATAGGTCCAGTATATGAAAGCCGTAGCGAACAGAAGCGCCGTCAACACGCAGCAGAGGATCGTGCGTCCCAACGATAGGGCTGACCCAAAAAACGTGCAGACAAAAACCAGAGCTACCAACGAACAGACGTACGGCCAGTTCACGTTTGCCCAATCGATTGGCAAAGCCGCCAACTTGTCCATCCGAGAATCACCCTCGCCAAGTCACGGACTATAGCGCAAATGCCCGCGCTTGTGCCGGAGGCGTTTAGCGAGGGCGCGGCCTTTTTCATAGACGGACGTGCCCAAAGATCGGCTTAATGAGGGAGAGGCTTTGTGTTTTTTCGGAGCCGAGAGACCAAGTCGCCGAGCCTGATGAGGGCCGCGACGAGGAAGATCAGCGGAAGGCCTCCGCCGACAATCCCAACGGCTATCTTGATCGAAAGCGGATCCGTGATGCGGATGGCGTGGCAAAAAATGTCGATCAGCTTTTCCATATGGTTTCTCCCAGCGGAGTTGTATGACCAATGCAGTTATGCCCCAGGCGGCTTTCCGTTTGCGTCTTGAGGACATACCGAAAGTACGCCGGTTGCTCCGGCAGTTCCTAAGTTCCCCCGAGGCTTATGCTTCTCCCAGAGCGAGGCAATAGCTCCAACCCCGAGACGACCGGCACTGCCCGGGTGCCTGAGCTTATATGAAGGCAAGACACTGACGTGCCGCTAAGAATGCACAAAACGAAATTCAGGTGGAATGTATCCGCACGACGTGATGGCGAATACTTTCGCGTCTTTTACCGGCACCAGTATCAAATGGGCGTTGAGGAAACTCGCGACACGCACCGCTTCAACACACTTGCTGATGCTGAGAAGTTTGCTGAGACAATGCGGCAAGTAGAACGATTTTACCGTAACCCGGATTAGACAAGCGGGACTCGCTCGTCCAGCGATTTGGCTTTAATATCCGCACTCTGCGAACGTGCTCCGTCCGTCATCCCGATGACAAACATTCCGACGATGAGAACTGATGAGGCTGTACGTGTCATTGCTAGCCACCATAGCCCCAGTCCCACATGCACTACGATAGCACCGAGGGGCCATGCGGCGGCAGTTATCCGCCCGTATAATTTGGCGTTAAATGACCCGCGCCAGAGGCCATTCATCGCGAACACTGCTCAATCGGAATTTCCGCACCAAGTTCTGGTGCAGGACATGTCGGTGTGAGTGCAACAGAGGGCTGCCAGACCTGCCAGGGGCGCCAACGCTTCTTTCTGCGAACGGCACCCATGCACAGTGAAAAACGGTGCCGGTGCTTGCGGAAGAAGCCGGGCCCGTTCAAGCGAAATCAAGACTAACCCCGCTAAGTTATTGGGATAACACGCCCCCACCCAAGCGAGACGGATAAGGTTTTGACGCCTTTGCCACCAGGGGCATTACCTGCAACTAATAATTGCCGATTTCGTCGAATGACATAGCGGCAGTTCTTGCGGTTCCCCTTAGGTGGGCGGCATCATGTTGTTGCGTAGTGCCAGCGGCAGGCTATTAAACACGCCTGCTGTCTTCATGGATCTGTGTCGGCCCGCCAAGAGGCCGTTCCATCCGTTGTCGATTGCAGGCAACTAAAAATGGGGGACATTGAGTCTGTTGAGCAAAATCTCTATGAGACAGGAACTCGAAAAACCGAGTTAGAGGAAGACATTCGAACGCAAGAGGGCTCCGCCGTGAGCATTAATTTTATCGTTAAGTGGGTAATGGCTATCTACGGTTTTTCCATATTTGTTTGCATTCTATATCTCGGCTACCGCGGAATTTATTCCAATGAAGATGTGTTTGACAGTATTGCAGAGGTAATCAAAGTCGCTGTCGTTCCAGTAGTGACATTCGCCATTGGATATTATTTCGCGTGCGAACGCGGTCATGATTGATGTCTGTCATCGCCAGTCACGTATTGCTGAATAGCGCTTGTTGCAAATCGACGGCATGTAATCGACTGACGGTCTATTCTTGCGGTCATCAAAATCTTTATCGCCGGCAGGCATTGCTTGGTTCCGAGGTTGGTCTAGCCCGAATAGACTTGCTAACATCTTGTTGTGCACCTGGCCCATAACGGCATGAGACGAGGCGGCATTGGCAATACTCCCGCCTTGCCGAAACAACCTGGTTTTTCGGACCATTTTGTATGAGCGATGACAGCAAGATACAGCCGTTGTCGAAGGCTGAGACCGGCCGATTAAGACACTCGGGAGTTGCCGCCCCGCTGATCAGTCAGGTGACGCTGCTGCGCATCGTCATCATCCTCGGAGCACTGGCAGCATGGGAATTCCTAGCCCATTCAGGCTGGCTCTATCGAGACGTGGTTCCCTCGCTGCTGGCGATCGGTCGCGCCCTGATCAAGCTCCTTTCCGACCGCAACTACTATTTCAACCTTGGGGTCACCGCCGCGGAGATTGGCACGGCGCTCGCGATCGGAGGTTCTGCGGGTCTCGCGGTAGGCCTTTTGCTCGGCGGCAATCGATTTCTGTCCAAGGCATTCGAACCATATCTCTATTATCTCGGTCCGACACCGAAGATCATCTTCTTCCCGGTCATGATCATGTGGTTCGGCGTCGGACCTGAATCGAAAGTGGCACTCGGAACGCTCTCCTGCTTCTTTCCGGTTGCGCTCAATGTCGCTGCCGGGATGCGGCAGATTGACAAGGTCCTCATCCGCGTCGGCCACAGCTTCCGCGCCAGCACCTGGCAAATGGTTCAGAAGATTTACCTGCCCGCCATGCGCCACCCGATCATCAACGGCGTGCGTCTGGGCTTCGGTTTTGCCCTGATCGGCACTCTGCTTGCGGAAACCAAGCTGTCAAACAAGGGCATCGGCTTCCTGATCATCCAGACCTACAGCGTTTTCGACATGCCGGGCATGTACGCGATGCTTATCGTGTTGTTCGTTCTGGCGATTGGCGCCAACGCCTTGATCGGACGACTTGGCGGACTCGAAAGCATCAAAAGAAATTAAAAGTCAGGGAGGAGCGAGGCACATGCATCCGATCCGGACAAAAGCCGCTGCGGTGATAGCTGTCGTGATGTTTCAGGCCAACGTGGCTGCGGCCCACGACCTCGTTAAGATGACCATTGGCCAGCGCGGCAATTGGGATACCTCGATCACTCATCTCGGCGACAGGGCCGGAATTTTCAACAGACACGGCCTGCAGCTCGAGATGATCTACACGTCGGGCAGCGGCGAAACCTTGCAGCCCGTCATCGCCGGCGGCGTCGATCTCGGGCTGGCGGTTGGCACGCTGGGCGCCATCGCGGCCTACGCCAAGGGCGCCCCGGTGCGTATTATCGCGGCGCAGGCAACCGGAGCCGCCGACTATTGGTACGCCAAAAATCCGTCGATCAAGACGCTCAAGGACACCAACGAGCACACCATTGCTTACTCGACCAATGGGTCTTCGACCCACAGCGTGGTGCGCGCCTTCCTTGATGAATTCAAGCTGACCGCGAAACCGCAGGCGACAGGCAATCCCAGCGCCACGCTCACGGCCGTCATGACGGACCAGGTCGACGTCGGCTGGGCCTCACCGCCTTTCGGGCTCAAGGAAATGGAAGAAGGCAAAATTCATCTGGTCGCACGCGCGACTGATGCCACGTTGGTGCGCGGACAAACCATCCGCGTATTGGTCGCAAATGCCGACGTCCTCGCTAAGCGAAAGGACGTGATCGAGCGATTCATGAAGGCCTATCGCGAAAGCATCGATTACATGTATTCCTCCAGTCCGCAGGTGATCGCGGACTATGCCGAGTTCGCCAGGGTGTCTGAGCCGATGGCGAAGCGCGTGCGCGATGAATTTTTCCGGAAGGGCCTAGTCAATCCGGACCAGATCCACGGTCTGGATTCGCTCATGAGCGAAGCGGTGAATCTCAAATTCATTCCCGCTCCCCTCAGCAAAGAGCAAACCGCAGAACTTATTCAGATTTTGCCGCGCAAGTGAGGCGTACGAACGGATACCGACATGACAACCGCTGTTTCTCCGCAAGCCGCTTCCGCCCAGGCCGTTGAGCTGCCCAAAAACCGGGGCGCCTACTATGGCGGCGACTGGCACGAGCCGAAGGCCGGCCGCTATGCCGATACGATCAATCCCGGCACCGGCCAGTCACTCGGCAAGGTCGCGGAAGCTGGCGCAGACGACATCGATGCGGCCGTGGCGTCCGCAAAAGCTGCTTTCAACGAATGGCGACGTGTGCTGCCGCTGGAGCGCGCAAAGATTCTCCGGCGGATAGCGGAAATCCTGCGCCAGAATGCCAGCGAACTCGCGATGATCGATGCCGCCGACTGCGGCAATCCTGTCAAGGAGATGATCAGCGACGCGATGATCGCCGCAGCCCAGGTAGAGTTCTTCGCCGGTTTCGTGACCGAGATGAAGGGCGCTTCGATTCCGATGGGGCCCGACGTGGTGAATTTCTCCGTCCGGGAGCCGTTGGGCGTCGTGGGCCGGATTATTCCATTCAATCATCCGTTCATGTTCTGCGCGGGCAAATCGGCGGCGCCGCTAGCAGCCGGCAATACGGTGGTCGTAAAGCCGCCGGAACAGGCACCCCTTTCTTCACTGCGGCTTGCCGAGCTGATCGGGGGGCTGTTGCCGGCGGGCGCGTTCAATGTCGTGCCGGGGGGACGCGAGGCCGGACAGCGGCTGGCAAGCCATCCGGATGTCGCGATGATCGCATTGATCGGCAGCGTCCCGACCGGGCGCGCCGTGATGAAGGCGGCCTCAGATACGGTGAAGCGCACGATGCTGGAACTTGGCGGGAAGAATGCGTTGATCGCCTTTGCCGATGCTGATCCGGATGACGTCGCCGCTGCAGCGATAGGCGGCATGAATTTCACCTGGTGCGGACAGTCATGCGGTTCGACCAGCCGGGCGTTTATCCACGAAAAAATTTACGACGCCGTGGTCGCGCGCGTGAAGGAAAAGATCAAGTACTACAAGCCCGGGATTCCCACCGATCCGGCGACGACTATGGGCGCGATCGTGTCGAAGCAGCAATTCGATCGCGTCATGAGCTTTATCGATTCAGCCAAAAGCGAAGGTGCCCGGCTGATCACCGGCGGCGGACCGCCGTCGGACCCGGTGCTCAAGAACGGATTCTATATCGAACCTACGGTCTTCGCGGTGACAGAGAAAAACCGGATAGCACGCGAAGAAATCTTCGGACCGGTGCTTGGCATCTTCAAGTGGCACGACGAAGTGACGATGCTCGAAACGGTCAATGCGGTCGAATATGGCCTCACGGCTTCGATCTGGACTAACGATCTTAACCAGGCGCACCGCACGGCCATGGCGGTAAATGTTGGCTACGTATGGATCAATGAAGTCGGCAAGCATTTTCTCGGCGCGCCATTCGGCGGCTTCAAGCAGTCGGGCCTTGGCCGCTTGGAATGTTTCGAGGAGATGCTCTCCTTCACGCAGGAGAAGAACATTCACGTGAAGCTCAAACCGATGAAAGCCTAGCCGGGCGGATCGAACCCGGCATGCTTCCAGACGCTGCGATTTTCCGGCGCCGCCATGAATTTTACGAACGCCGAAGCGGCTTCGCCGGTGGAGCTATCGGTCACTGCCGCCCCGCCATAAACGATGTTCAGCTCGATACCCGCTGGCAGTGGTCCGACAATTGTCACGCCCTTAACGTTTGCGACCTCGCTCGCAGGATAAATGCCGATATCGGCTTGCCCCTCTGCCACGAGTTGCACGCCGCCCTCGAGCGCAGGCCTGTGCACGATCTTCTTCGCCACTGCCTCCGCGATTCCGAGTTGCTCCATTACTTTACCCATGTGTGTACCGCTCGGGGTTTTGCCGGGCGTGGCGTGCACGACCGAGCGTGCGGACAGCATCGCCTCACAAAATTTCTCCTTCGTGGAAATATCCGGTTGGGGCGCACCTTGTTTGACAACCACGCTGATACCAACGTTGCCGAAGGTTGATTCGCTATTGGCGCGCAGCTTGCCGTCCTTGACGTAACCGTCGAGCATAGGCACAGGCATCACCAGCACATCGGCCTTTTCGCCCGCCGCGATCTTCTCGCGCAAGGCGGTCAGCACGTCGTAGATGAAGACTACCTTGTTTCCGCTCTGTTGCTCGAATTTTGGCGTGAGCTGCGCAAAGACTTCCTTCGGCGCCCCGCCGCTCATCACCCTGACCTCGGTCGCTGACACGGACATGCTGATCACCATGGCGGTGGAAGTGCAATCAATGCTGAGAGTATCTTCATTCCGAATTTCTGCCGCCGCTAGAGCTTGAAGCTTTCGAGCGTGCCCGCATGAAACATTTCTTCCACCGTCACCGGCCGGGACGAGAGGCCTTGCAGATGGTGGTGGCGCAAAAAGGTCTCAAGCGTCTTGCGGTTTGACGCAACGCCATAGGACCAGAAATCTTCGCCCATCAGCGTCCGCGCTTCCATTAACCGCTCCTCGACGAAAGGCAACGTGACCTTGGTCGATGACGTGTCGGCAAGCTTTTCCAACGCGATCAACTTCGATCGTTCAAACGCCTTAAAGACTGCGCCAGGCAACCAGGGATGCTGTTCGGCAAGTTCCCGCCGCACACCGATAAGATGCATGATCGGAAAAATGCCGGTACGCTTGAAATAGTCCTTCGCGGCAGCAACAGGATCGGCAAACAGCCAGCCAATCTGCGGATGACGGCCAAAGCCGGGAGGCACGCGCGGACCAATGAACCCGTCGATTTCGCCGGCCTCCAGCATACTCGATAGAGTCCGCCCTTCCGGCGCGTTCTCGAGCCGCACATTTTTGGGTAGCGTGATGGCGATCTTTTCGGGTCGGCCCGCCTCCTCAAGTCCCCCGCGGATCCAATGGATGTCTGAAGGCTTCACGCCGTGATCATCTGCCAGAATCGCGCGCGCCCAGACGTTGGCCGTCAGTTGGTATTCGGGGACGCCGACCTTCTTGGCCTTCAGGTCAGCTGGCTTTTTGATCCGATCGGTACGCACATAAATAGCGGTGTGCCGGAATGCCCGGGACACAAAAGCCGGCACGCCGACATATGGGCAATTGCCTTGCGCGATTTTTACCGTAAAGCTCGACAGGGACAATTCGCAGATATCGAATTCGGCTCGACGAAAGGCGCGAAAAAAAATCTCTTCTGGATCGAGTGCCATGAACACTGGATCGACGCCGTCGATCTGGACAAGTCCATCGCTGAGCGGACGGGTGCGGTCGTAATCGCGGACCGCCACAGAAAGATTAAGTTTCGCCATGAAACCCCAAGGCAGAACTAGAACTGCCAGAATGTCATAGGCGAAAGCACGCCATAACGCAAAACGGCGGCCGGGCGGGCCGCCATTTGCGATGTTTAAGAAACGCGACGATCTTGATCAGCCGAAAACATCGGCCACAATGCCGTTATACCAGTCGACCGACTCCTTGTAGTTTTGCTTGCGAACATCCGCGGGTTCGCCTTTCTGGCTGACGAAGCCGGTGGTCTGCTTGATCTTGCCCTCGCCCGGTTCGTAGCTCGCCCCGATCTTGATGTCGTCGTCAGGCGCAATCAGGCTCCAGCACGTATTGGAATAGCGCGCCGGGAAAGCGCGCGATTGTGTGAGTTCGGCCCGGATAATCATCGCGGCCACCTTGGCCTGACTGTTGGCGGAGAAGGCCGATTTTGGCATATCGCCGGGGATAGCCGCATCGCCGACGACGAAGATATTGGTATCGACCTTCGACTTCATCGATTCCGGATCGATCGGACAATAGCCCGATTGGTCGGCGAGCCCCGCATCGCGCGCGATCTTGCCGGCCATTTGCGCGGGGATGACGTTGGCCAGCGCGGCTTTGTAGGTGGAAAGATCGGTTTTGATCTCGCCGGTCTTTGGATCGACACTCTTGATGCCGCCATGCATCTTGGGATCCTGCCATTCGATCACGCCTGGATAGTGCTTTTCCCAGCCTTCCATAAATATCGCTTGCTTGGAGAAGGTAGGCTTTGGATCGATGATGACGATTCTCGACTTCTTGTAACCCTTCTTTTTGAGCACGTGCGCAAACATGGATGCCCGCTCATAGGGCCCGGGTGGACAACGGAACGGGTTTGGGGGAGCCACCATCACGATCTGGTCGCCATCCTTGAGTGCGTTGAGCTTCTTCACCAATAATTCGGTTTGTGCGCCCGGTTTCCAGGCATGCGGCATGATTTGCGCGGCAGCTTCGGAATAACCAGGGACCGAATCCCATTTGAGGTCGATCCCGGGCGCGACCACCAGCCGGTCGTATGGAACTCGACTGCCCCCCGCGAGCCACACTTGTTTCCTGTCGCGATCGATCGAAGACGCCATGACAGGGACGACGTTAACGCCGCCCTTGCGCACTTTATCGTAATTATGCCTCAGCGATTTCAGATCGCGGAAACCTCCGACATAGAGGTTCGAAAAGAAACAGGTCGTGAAATTCTTCAACGGCTCGATCAGCGTCACGTCAATCGCACCGGCTGAGTCTTTCGTCACGTAGCGGGCAACCGTTGCTCCACCTGGCCCTCCACCTACGACAACAAGGCGCGGCTTGGCCTGGCCAAGAACCGAAGGGGCGAACAACGGCGTGGAGAGAGTTGCGAGCGAGGCGCCCGCAAGCAAATTAAAACTGCGACGCGAAATTTCAGTCATGGATCACCCCCGGTCTATTTTGGTTTCTTTGCAGTCTGAAAATAAAGGGCGAGCGCGGCAATGTCGTCGTCGCTCAGTCGGCTTGCGATGGTCTGCATAACCGGATTCGGCAACGCCTTGTCGCGATAGGCCTTGATGGCAGCCACAAAGCGCGTCTGACCCAGCCCGAATATATTAGGAATTGTACTGTCGGCTTTCGCAGTGCCGTGGCATGTCATGCACTCGGAGGAAAGGTATCGGCCGAGTTCGACGTCAATACCGTAAGCCGCGGGCAAACCGCCGACGATCAGCACAAAAGTCGTCGCGGCCGCGAACAGGCGATAGCGTATTTGCCGTCGGGCCCAAACCTGACCGGCCATCGCCTTCGGCATCATGCGCCTTTCCCCAACCCTCGGTGGCTGCGTAGTTTCGTCTTGTTTTGGCTTTTGCGCGCCAGCGACCAAGTGTCACAGTGCGACTGACTATTCTACTCTACGCCGCGCTTCTGCGTCTTTTCGTCCGGGGTCACGTCGATGGCTCCGGCACGGCCAATAATTTTTACCGGCCCACGGCAATCGTTCATGCATGGATTGGAATTCCAGAAGGCCTTCTCGCTGGTCTCGCGGTCATCGTCGAAGAATCCATACTGGTTCGGCATCTTGACCCGGCTCCAGGTCTCCTTCGACAGAACGAATTTGTCGTCGACGATATCGTTCAGGTAGAGCACATAGGCCGTAACGGCATAAAGCTCATCATTGCTGAGTGATTGCGCGTCGCCGAACGGCATCGCTCGGCGAATATAGTCAAACGCACTCGACAGGTAGGGGAAATAGGACCCGACTGTTTTCACCGGATCGTGCGAAGCGAGCGTCCCTTTGCCCTGCGCGACTTGCGGCCACCGCCCAGCGCTTTCCCCGAACTCGCCATGACAAGCAGCGCACTTGTCCATATAGATCTTTTCGCCGTCTTTCACCGAGCCGCTGCCGGAAGGGGCGCCCTGCCCGTCAGGACGAATGTCGATATCCCACCCGGCAATCTGCTCAGCCGTCGCGGCAAGACCGATGCCGTAATTGCGCGCGACGTCTTTTTTGGCCTGAGCCAACACCAGGTCGGCAGACGCAAGCAGCAGAGCGAGGCCGAGTGCCAATCTAGCCGACCTCGACATTCTCAACCTCCCCGTTACGCTTGAGCGCCCAGGTTTGGATGCCGTTGTTGTGGTAGATCGAATTTACGCCACGGATTTTCCGCAAGGCATCTTTGCTCGGCTGCACATATCCGGTGTCGTCCGTCGCGCGTGACTGCAGCAAGAGCTCCTCGCCGTTCCACTCGAAGTCGAAGTAAAACCGCACGCACGCCTTATCCAGCACGAGCCCATCGATCCGGGCATTGCGCCAGTTGCGGCCGCCATCAAGGGACACGTCGACGCGCTTAATTTTGCCCCGTCCGGACCAGGCAAGTCCCGAGATAATATTAAAGCCTTTTTGTTTGACTGGCGCTTGCGGCGACGGCGCGGTGATCACCGATTTGGCGTCCATGACGAACGTGAACTGACGCGCCTTCCCATTTTCGAGCAGATCCGTGTACTTCGCGGTCTCCTCGCGGGTGAACCAGGGCTGATCGCCCACCTTGATCCGGCGCAGCCACTTGATCCAGACATTTCCTTCCCAGCCGGCACCACGAGGCGGACCGGGTAGCCTTGCTCCGGCCGCAACATTTCGCCGTTCATGCGATAGGCGACAAGGCAATCATCCAGCGCCTTGTCGAGCGGGATCGACCGGTTCATTGCGGCGGAATCGCCGCCTTCGGACATGATCCATTTCGCACCCGGCCGGAGCCTGGCTTGCTCCAAAAGCAATTTCAGCGTTACGCCGGTATATTGAACACAATGTACCATGCCGTGCGTGTATTGACACCCGTTGAGCTGAGCACCACGCCATTCCATCCCGGAATTGGCAGCGCATTCGAGAAAATAAATCTTATTGACGGACGGAAGCCGCTTGAGATCGTCCAGCGTAAAGATTAACGGCTTTTTGACCATTCCATGCAGCATGAGCCGGTAATCGTCGGGGTCGATTTCGGCGATGCCGCCATGATGACGCTCGAAGCAGAGACCACTCGGCGTGATGATGCCGTCCAGCTGATGCAACGGGGTAAAGCTCACCGACGATTCCGGCGTCGCGGTAAGCCAGGGCACCGTGCGCCGAATGACGCTCTTTTCGTACTTCGAGGGATTGCCGTAGGCGCGTACACCGACGCCTTCGCCAAGTTGACGCGTCCAATCGGGGATATTTGGCGGAACATTCTTGGCATTTTCGGCCTGCGTCTCTGTTGCGCCGGCCGCCGCGAGCCCCGCTGCACCGGCCAGAAAGCGACGGCGGGTCGCACCTCTTGTGTTGCTCAGATCAGCCATCGCCACTCTCCCGGCAGATCGCAGCCCAAATAGCGGGTTATCACATTCTTTTTTATGAATGTAACAGGAACAGCAACTAAACCCCCGAAATTTTCACGCTTGTGTTTGGAAGCACGCGCACGTTTTTCTCGACTGCGACATGGCGCTCGACAAGCTCCCAGACTGGCGGTCCTTCGGTGCCTTCGTTCACGCTTGCCCAGCCGGCGACGATGTATTCCTTTTTCGGCTCAATCGCGCTGCCGGATTTTAGGTGCGTCATCGCCGAAATGCGTTGACCGATTGGTTTCGAAACATCAATGGCGTAGCCAAGACCCCCACAACGCACCATGTCGCCGCCCTGCTGATAATAGGGATCGGGATTGAAGAGATTGTCGGCAACGTCTTCGAGCACTTCCTTCAGGCGCTCGCCGGTTATGGAAATCCGATAGACCTGCGGATAGGTGATCGCCGTAGCATTGTGGATGTCCTCGACGGTGATCGCCTGACCCGGCAGCACGCTTGTGCCCCATCTGAACCCGGGCGACAGCGCGATCTCGGCATCGCGCTCTTTCAACAGCGCTGCACAAATCAGATCATCGAAGGTCCCATTGAAATTGCCCCGCCGGTAAAGCAGCGACTCGGTATGGCCAACCACGCGCGCGAGGTCTTTGGCGTAAGGCGCTCGCGCCTTCGCAATCGCATCGGCCATGTCCTTGTCCGGAGCAATAACATCCGCAAAAAGCGGGATCAGCTTGTAGCGGAAATCCCTGATTCCGTTTTGCACATCAAGATCGAGACGGGACACGAACTTGCCATGGCTTCCGGAGGCGACCAGGAGCGTATCGCCGACTTTGATGACATCGGGCAAGGCATCGTGTGTGTGAGCGGTGAGGATCACATCGATTCCGGAGACGCGAGTAGCGAGCTTGCGGTCGACGTCATAGCCATTGTGCGAGAGGAGCACGACCAGCTGCGCGCCGGCTGTACGCGCCTTTCCAACATTGGCGCGCACATCCTCCTCGCGGATGCCAAACGACCATTTCGGCATCATCCAGCGCGGATTGGCGACGGGTGTATAGGGAAAGGCCTGGCCCAGCACGGCAACTTTGACACCGCCTTTTTCGAACATTTTCATCGGCTCGAAGGCAGGCTCGTTCCACTCGGTGTCGCGGATGTTGAGCGCGAGAAACGGAAAGCCGAGGCTCTTGATCAATTCCTTTAGCCGCGCCTCGCCATAAGTGAATTCCCAATGGCCGGTCATGGCGTCAGGCTTGAGCAAGGCCATGCAGTCGACCATGTCGCGGCCTCGACTTGCATTGGCTCCGAACGAACCCTGCCAGGTGTCGCCGCCATCGAGAAACAGAACCTTGGCGTTGCCACGTTCGGCGCGAACGCGGTTGACGACCGTGGCGAGCCGATCGAGCCCTCCGATGCGGCCGTAAGTTTTGGCAAGCGCCTCGAAATCCTGACCGGTCAGCGCATAGGCTGAGGCCGTTTTTTCCGGAATTCCGAAACGCCTGAGGAAAGCCTCGCCGGTGATGTGGGGCGGCTGACCCTTCGCCTCGCCGACGCCGAGATTGACCGCCGGCTCGCGGAAATAGACCGGCAGGAGCTGCCCGTGAATGTCGGCGACGTGAAGCAGCGTCACGTTACCGAGCGCATCGAACTTGAGCAGTTCCGATTCGGCGACGCGCTGTTGCGCCATGGCCCGCGAGAACGCGCCATTACCAGCCAACAGAGCGGCAGTTGCGGCGCCGAGCTGAACAATGTCCCGGCGGGTGATCATGACGCGTCCACGTTATCAGCCTTCACAAGCCGCTTGCCTCCCGGCAAACCCGCGACGACGGCTCTAATGCCTGATGCCGGGCACGCTGAGCTTCTGACCTTCGTTCTGCGTGGCGAGATAAAGTTCGAGATCACCATACTCCTTGGCGTCGGGCGGCAGCTCATCGGCGCGAATATTGACCTGACACCACTGGAAACGCTGACGAATATCCCAAATTGCCAAGAGACTGGTGCGCCAGGTCGGGAAGTGATCGTACTGGCCTTTCGGCTCGCCGAGCCACTGTCCCCGGATCCAATGGTTGGCGGATTTGCCGTGACAATCTGTGCACGCCATGTTGAGCTGGCCGACCTTGCGCGCGCTCAATTCCTTGCCGCGCTCGATCGCCGCCTTGGCCTCCGGGCTGCTCGTGTCGATCTTGATCGGCGCACCATTTGCAAGAAAATGCAGATAGACCGATATCGCACGGTTTTCATCGGTCTCCATCAGCCAAGTCTGACCGGTCGTGGCTTTGGCGTGTCGCGTGACGAATTCCTCAACGCCCAGCACCTTGTTGAGCCGCGGTTCCCATTTTGGCATCGAAGCGGCCCAGGCCTTGAACGCAGCCTTCGGATCGCTGTGGCAGCTGTTGCAGGAAAATCCGGCTGAGCCTTTCTGCGTCCAGAGTTCCTGCGCCTTGTCCACGGCCCACATGCCCGGGTTTTCAATCGCATCAAGGTTGTCGCGCTTCTCAACCGGCGGTGGTCGTTTGCCAGGATCGTCGAGTTCGGTCTTGAAGCTGGCAGAGGACTTCAATGTTTTCAGGAAAGCGACGATGTCGTTGATTTCCTGATCGTCAAAGAGGCCATGACTGCCCCAGGGGGGCATCACCGTCTCAGGATTATAGACCCGCGCATCATAGACGTAATTGAACAGCCACTCGTCTTCCCGGCCAGCATTGCCGATTTCTGAAAGATCGGGCCCGACATCGCCAGGCAGATTGGCGCCCCCCGCTGGGCCCATGACGTGGCAGGCAAGGCACGAGCCGCCGCGATTGCGATCCGCGACCATCTCGGCCCCCTTCTTCGCATCGCCTGTGATCGGACCGGTGATCTTGCGCGGCTCCTTCGGGGCAGAAGGCTTCGCCAGGTTACCGATTGTGTTGTATTTCGAATAGTCGCGCGTCGGCCATCCGGGATAGCGCTTCCACGGTCTTGCCGATGCATCCTCCTTCAGCTCAAGCGCCGCCTCTTTTTTCGTAGCTTGTGCATGAACGCCGGAATCGCCGGCAACAAACACAACGCCAGCCAAAGCAACAACGATTGCCGCGCTTACTGCGAGAATTCCTCCGCGCGCCATTCGATCCTCCCCGCCCAATTGTTATTGGCCACCCGGCGCTTCTGCCCGGACGAAATCAAGCTCAGCTGACTGTTATCTTTTCCTCTGCCGTGGTGACGGTGCCATCGTCATCGGTCCAGGTGAACTTGAACGCGCCGCTCTCTTCTATTTTGGCGTGAAATTGCATGTAGGGATTTGCCGCAATCGCTGGTTCCATATTGACCGAGAACAGAGGCTTGCCGTTAAACTCGCAGGCAAACTTGTTGACGATCTTGCGCGGGATGGTTTGGCCATCCTTGTCCTTGCGCTGACCCGATTCCATCACGTGCGGCAGCAGCGTCTTGATTTCAATGACTTCGCCCTTCTTGACGTCAGAGGGAAGCTTTAGCCTCGGCTTTTCGGCCATAATTGTCTCCCGGTTCTTTTTCGATCAGCCGCCGCAGCCGCCGATGGTGACTTTCACCAGCTTCTGATTGGTGAAGAACTCACCTTTGCTGGTCTTTGCAACCACGATGATGTTCTGGGTGGCGGCAAGCCGGATACGGGTCGACGCCGCTGCCTTGCCCGACAGTGAGGAGAAGTGGAACGTGGCAACGCCGGGATTGGGATTGCCGTCGGCCACGACGATAACTTCGCTAACATAATTGTCGGCTGTCATCGGAGCGTCCACGGCAACCGAGAGTGGAACGGTGTTGCCGTTCTCGGCAATCTCGGGCAGTTCGATCGAAACCTTGCCGTTTGCGGGCGTCTTGCCCCCGGTAAATTGGTTGATCACGTCAGCCGCTTCCTTGGCTGCAGCCGAGGCACGGTCTTCCAAGCCGATCAACGTGAGCGCCGCTCCCGAGGCGCCAAGCGCCAAGGCGTCGCGACGGGATAATTGGTGCATGAATCCTTCCTCCAAGACGTTCGTAGGTCCTTCGAGTCGAAGATAGCTTTGCTACGCTGGCTGAGCAAATTATATTCGTAAAACAGAATATTCGGACCGTTCAGCTTGGCGCAGCCTTCAGGTAGTCGCGAAAGCTTTTGCTCTCATAGGCTTTCTCGCGCACATAGCGGAACATCGCGAGGAAATCGTTCGGGCGCATATAACCGGGGGAGCGGGCGACTTCGCGTTTGGCCGGCGGCAGGCCTTTCAGCGGCGCGGCCTCTTCCGCAAAAAACTGAAACGTGGGCGTAAAGCGCACGCCGTATTTCGCGGCCAATTCTTTTTCCGACAACTCGGTCCCGTCAAAATCGGTAACCTTTCGCGATCCAACGATGTTGAGCTGCAGCACTTCAAAATTGCCCTTTACATAGTCCGATATTCGCGGTTGCGCGAAATTGACAAGGTGGGTTTCCTTGCAATACGGACAGCCTCTCAGCTCCCACACGATCACAAAGCGCTTACCCTCCTTACGGGCTCCCTCGAGATCCTCGGCAAGGTCCAGAAAGCTTTCCAGAAACCAGGCCTGCTTGTAGAGACCATCGTCGGTCAGAATCGGCTGCTCCGCGCGCGCGCGAAAGGCCAGCAGCGCACCGGATGCTGCAATTCCGACCAGCAAGTTACGTCTCGCAATCACGGTCAGTTCTCATAAAACACGTGCGCAAATTGATCCGATAAAAAGGGACACAGGATATATCTAGGAACATTATGTGCGTCAAAATATGGTTGATGTCGATGACCTGCGTTGTTCGTATCGCATGCCTCGTTCTGACCCTGCTGGGTGGCACATTGACCGCCTGTGGCGAAGACCTCGATGACTTTAATGCGGCAGTGGAAGCGGCGAGCGCCCACAACCGGGTCGCCATCGGCTATCTGCGCACTGGCAATGCCGACCTCGCCTCCCTTGAAATCGATCGGCTTCGCGATAGCTGGATCCAGCTCACCGAGCGATTTTCCGGCAAGCGACCAAGCGCGTTTGAAGGCAACGCGCTCTACAGCGAACTGTTCACTGCCGTGAGCGCACGGCTCGTCGGCGCCGACATCATGCTCAAGACGGGACGTCTCGATAACACACGCGACGCGCTCGATGGCATTCGAGCTGACCTCTACGACTTGCGTAAGGCAAGTGGGGTTATCGTGTTGGCCGATTGCATCCGCGACGCCAACACGATGATGGATGCGCTCATGGTCTATAATGACCGCGGGCTTGACTGGGGCAATTCGGATACACGCACGTCCGTCGCTGTGAAGGCCGCAAACTACGCCGCCGGACTTGACCGTTGCGACGGAATAGCGAGCGAAGCCGTACGCGTTGCCCCCGAGTTTCGCCGACTGATTGATGGTGCCAAGGCAAGTCTGGAGCTTATACCGAAGGCGATTGCTACCCGCGATCCGGATCTGTTGCATCGTATTCTCATCGAACTCAGATCATTCGACAATCTCTTGGCATTCCGCTACGGCTGACGCCTTCACTCTGTTGCGTCGACATGCTTCGCTTCTGTGATATAAATTGCCTATCTTCGCGTTGGCGAAGTGTCCTCTCTTTGAGCGAGAGAAGAAGTTGGTCCGCGCTCGGCAAATCTTGAAATTTTTTTCTCGATGCGTCGCGTCCGGCGCAATATTGGTCGCCATTGCGATTGCAAGAGCTGGCGCGGCCGAACTTGTTATGTTCGAGCAGGCGGGTTGTGGATGGTGCGGGACCTTTTACCGCGAAATCGGGCCCGCCTACCCCAAAACAGCGGAGGGTCAGTGCGCGCCCCTGCGCCGCGTCAATATCGACCGTCCTGTGCCTCCAGATCTTTCCTTCATCCAGGTTGAGCGGCTCGTCCCGCTATTCGTATTGGTCAACAACGGCGAGGAAATTGGCCGCATCCGCGGCTATCCAGGCGAGGATCCTTCTGGGGGTTGCTCTCGGTGTTGACCAAAAAGCTTGATGCCGCGGCAACGGGTGAACAACGACAGAAAAAATCGTTGCGCCCGGAGGATTGATCATCGCTATTCGGAGAACGTTCTATCCATGGAATTGCATCGCCTGGAGGGCCGAACACACTCAAGCGAACTCGACCGCATGGTCGAAAATGCCAGGCGCGCCAGCGATTTTTTAAAGGCGCTCGCGCACGAAAGCCGGCTGATGATCCTTTGCATCCTTGCCGAGGGCGAGAAATCGGTGAGTGAACTGGAAGGTCTGTTGAACCTGCGGCAACCCACCGTATCCCAGCAACTGGCCCGTCTCCGAGTGGATGGCCTGGTGTCTACCCGGCGCGACGGCAAGACAATCTATTACAATTTGGCGAGCGAGGAGGCACGGATCGTTATCGGTGCAATCTACGACGTGTTCTGCCGAAAGGTGCGCAAACGTTAGCCCGGGCTTATGGCGATGGAAGGAGTTCACTGGTTTTTCCTGTTGCCCAATAGACAAGCAAGCCAACCCACTCGCGAGCGGCGGAATCAAATCGCGCCAGCGCTTCGCCAAACGCCATGGGCACCCCGAGGTCCGCACCCGAACCCGTGCGCCAGCCTACCGGATAAGCCTCGATCGGAAACCCGACTCGCCGGAAAGAGCCGACCGCGCGCGGCATGTGCTGCGCCGAGGTTACGAGGAGCCAGCGCTCACCTTGCCTCGGATTGGCAAGCGCTTTTGTGAAGGCCGCATTTTCGGCGGTGTTGCGGGAGCTCGGCTCCAGCAGAATACGCCCGCGCGGAACACCAAGACTGTCAAGCACCTGGTAAACGAACTCCGCTTCCGGCGGCTGATTGCCGAGCAGGCTCGCATCGCCGCCGGAATATACGATCCGTGCATTCGGAAAGACCCGCGCAAGCTTCCCCAAAGCAACGATACGATTGCCGTCGCCCCCGATTACCGGTTCGCCAAACTCACGCGACAGGCTGGAGTTGACCGCGCCACCCAAAACAACAATGCCGTCCGGCGTGCCGCGGTTTGGATTCCATGGTGGAAAGCGGCTTTCGAGGACGTGGATCAGCAGATTGCCGGTTGGCCACCAGCCCGCGACCGCAAGCAAGATGATGCTTGCCAATATCAGACCTGTGCCGGCTCGCTTTTTGCCGGTCGCCAAAAGCACGGCACCGACGATAGCGAGTCCGATCAGAATATTGGAAGGTAACAAGAGGAACGCAACGCTCTTGGAGAGCAGAAAGAACATCAGCGTGTCTTCTTCCAGCTCTCATATCGCTTTTTGTTTTCTTTGTTGGGCGGATAAAGCCCGGGCAGCTTCTGACCCTTCTGCACTTCCTGAACCAACCAGCTCTCGAGTAGTTCGTGCTCGGCTCCTTCATGCGCGACGAAATCCACAAGCTCCTTTGGGATAACCACCGCGCCGTCATCGTCCGCAACGATGATGTCGTCTGGAAAAATCGCGCAGCCGCCACAACCGATCGGCTCGTTCCAGCCTACGAACGTCAACTGGTTGACGGAAGCCGGCGCTGCGACGCCCGCACACCAGACAGGCAAGCCCGTCGCCAGCACGCCGTGCTTGTCTCGCATGACGCCATCGGTAACGAGCGCGGCCACCCCGCGCTTGACCATGCGCATACACAAAATGTCGCCGAAAATTCCCGCGCCGGTGATGCCCATCGCGTCCGCCACCACCACGCAATTCTCGGGCATGGCCTCAATCGCCCCGCGGGTCGATATCGGCTTCGACCAACTCTCGGGTGTCGCAAGGTCTTCGCGTACAGGAACAAAGCGCAGGGTGAAAGCAGGCCCCACCACACGTTTACCGGATAAGCCAAACGGCATCGCGCCCTCCATCCAGGAACGGCGAATGCCCTTCTTCAACAGCATTGTCGTGACGGTACCGGTGGTCACGTTGCGCAGGATCTCGAGCGGCGAACCCATGTTTGCCTCACGCAGGTTCCAATCCGAGCCGCTCGTCGCGGCGGCGCATGTATGAAACGAACGGCACGGCGAGTAGAACCATCCAGAGCTTGCCGATGATCTGGCCGATCAAGAACTCCAGCGACCCGAATGCGAGCCAAAGAAATACAATGGAGTCGACGACCAGTCCGACCACACTGGAGGCAATCACCGCTGCGACGAGCCGGCGGCGGGCGAGCGGCGTGTAAACGGCGAAGTCGGCGAATTCCGACAGCAGGAACGCCGCAGCCGAAGCAATCACCAGGGATGGCGGCGCCAAACCGGCCGAAATTGCCGCGCCCGCCACGATCGCGCCAATGCCAAATTCGACACCCAGCCGCCGTTGTACCAGATCGCGGAGCACCAGCGCTGCGCCGACCATGAGCACACCGGATGGCGCCATGATGCCGGGCGCCACCGGCACGAGACAAGGACCGTGGGAAACGCAGACGGTGCCGACATGCCCGATCATCCAGTTAGCAGCAGGAATGGTCAGACAAAACAGCACCAGAAAAATGCTGCCCTCGATGCTTCTTCGCTTTTCGTTATCCATCACGTCTTCCGTCTGATGAACTTTGCAAATCCTTCTGCCCTGAGCTGACAGGCGGGGCAAGTTCCGCACCCGTAGCCCCAATCGTGCCGTTGAGCGCGGTCGCCCAGGTAGCAGCTATGGCTGTCCTCGATGACGAGATCAAGGAATGCTTTGCCCCCGATCTGCTTGGCCATAGCGAAGGTATCGGCCTTGTCGACCCACATCAGCGGGGTATGGATCGTGACGCGCTTGTCGAGACCGAGGGACAACGCAACCTGGACGGCCTTAACAGTGTCGTCGCGGCAGTCCGGATAGCCGGAATAGTCCGTCTCGCACATGCCCGCAACCAGGTGACGGGCTCCGCGCCGATACGCCAATGCCCCGGCAAAGCAAAAGAAAATCAAGTTGCGGCCCGGCACGAAAGTGGTGGGAAGACCGCTATCGGCAATCTCGATGGCGGTCTCGCGGGTAAGAGCGGTTTCCGAGATCGCCGCCAGCGCGCCAAGCTTGATCACATGGTCATCGCCAAGGCGCTCGTTCCAGTCCGGATTCAGGGCCGCCATCTTGTCGCGCAATCGCCCCCGCACGTCGAGCTCGACGGCGTGCCGCTGACTGTAGTCGAAGCCGACCGTTTCCACGCGCGCGAAGCGCTCAAGCGCCCAGGCAAGGCAAACCGTCGAGTCTTGCCCGCCGGAAAAAAGAACCAGGGCTGAATCGGCGGAAATGGTCACGTTCGAGGCCTTAGCGTCAGTCCCAGCTTGGCGACCAGGTCCAGTCCACAATACGCCCGCCGCGATGCGCCAGACCCCTAATCTCGCGCATCTCGGCATCGCTCAATTCGAAATCGAATATGTCAAAGTTTTCCTTGAGCCGCTCTACCCTGCTCGTGCGTGGAATGACGATAATTCCCTGCTGAACGAACCAGCGCAGGCAAATCTGTGCCGCGCTCCTGCCGTGACCCTTGCCGATCTTTTCCAACACTTTGTTACCTGGGGCGCTGCCGCGCGCGATTGGGCTGTAAGCCACGACGGCCATCCCATGCCTGCGACATGTGCCGATGACCTTGTCCTGATTCAGGAAGGGGTGGCATTCGATTTGATCGCAGATCAAAGGCTCGCTCGAAATCCTGTTGGCCTCGTCAAGCAGTGCGACGGTGAAGTTCGAAACCCCGATGTGCCGCGTATAGCCTTCGCGTTTCATCTTTGCCATTGCGCCGAGGGTTTCCGCAAGCGGCACGCGCGGGTTCGGCCAATGGATAAGCAACAGGTCGATCACATCGACGCGCAGCCTCGTCAGGCTTTCCTTAACCGAACGCTCGAGATCGTGCGGTGCAAGCATTGTCGGCTGCACCTTGGTTGTCACCATGACTTCCGCCCGCAGCCCTGACGCGCGCACACCGTCGCCGACCTCGCGCTCATTGTCGTACATTTGCGCGGTGTCGATGTGGCGATATCCGATGCGAATGGCTTGTTCGGTCAGACGTGCGCAATCACGGCCGCGTAAGGCCCACGTACCAAGCCCTACAATCGGAATCTTGAAACCCTTGGGTTCGATCGTGTGCATTACTTCCTACTTGCCTCGCGTGTCGTTGGCAAAACCAAGCAGGAAGAGGGCTCGTCGACCTGTCTCACGGCTCCGGCAAGCGGCGATCATGGGGTTCGCCATGGTGCCCTCGAAATAGTCATAGATAAAGTGGCAAGTCTTGTCGCGTGACGCGATCCACGCGCGTTGCATCTCACGCAGCTTTTGCTGCTGCTGGTCGTCGAGCGCTTCGCGCAGGCGGCGAAAACTGTCGTTTAGGATGTTGTCCCACACCAATCTCTCGCGGTCGTAACAGGCGATCACTTCGGACGACAGCATCGAACCTTCATCCTTCACGCAAGCCTCCGACACGACACCAATGCAACTCTCCCATGCCCAATTGCGGCCGGTCTTCGCATCGATGCATTTCTGAATCACCGCAGTATCACGACTATCTGGCTTGTCGCTCTCGGCCAAAGCAGGCGAAACGCGATCAGCAAGGCAACCGCACCCGACACTGTAGTCGCGCGTCTCAAGCGGCGTCCCATTTCGGCGCATGCGGCGGATTAACCACGCGCATGTTGGTCACATTGAGTTTCTTAAGTTCGGCCATTTCGGCATCAGAAAGGCTAAAGTCGAATACGTCGATATTCTGTTTCAGGTGTTCTGGATTTGCCGTGCGCGGAATGGGGCAGACCCCCATCTGCACCAGATAGCGAAGCGACACCTGCGAGGCGGTCTTGCCGTGGGTCTTCCCGATGCGTTCCAACACATCCGCACCGGGGACCTTGCCACGCGCGATCGGGCAAT
>Ga0126380_10000080_pt1 | contig 22579 bp, 51 predicted proteins | sample PanSoiMetPlot_26_FD_92544 | JGI IMG/M metagenome (GOLD analysis project Ga0126380, IMG submission 92544) | Tropical forest soil microbial communities from Panama - MetaG Plot_26 | ecosystem: Environmental > Terrestrial > Soil > Tropical forest > Bulk soil | place: Panama | collected 2016-02-17
CCGTAGGTGGTTAGCGGGGGAAACTAAAACCATTACCGTTGCTAACTACCTACGCAAGTACCGCACTATTCATACCATCCACCCCTGATTTGCCTGTCCCCGTGCTGCTTTTCGCGTGCCTCACGGTCCATTACGTCCATCGTTCTGCGCATATACGGGCGCCATTCGGGGACTTTCCGCGCCGCTTCGGCCTGAATCTGGGACAGGATGCACAATATCTCGTACTCGCGGGCGTCATCGATCTCACGGTGGACGGCCTCCGGGTGCAGGTGAAGCGCGTACATTACCGCCTCTCCCCCTCCGATATTTTCCCAATATGGCCGCGATTTAACTGCCTTGGAATCCTGCCTCGTACCCGAGGTTGTACTGCACTGGGTACTCTGGATCGGGTGGCATCGGGCCCTGGATCTGTGCGTCCTCGTCCTCGCACAGCAGCTCCCGATCGGCCTGGCCGTCGGCGTATCCGTCCAGCCAGCGGGGCGAGTCGGGCTTGTAGGTGGGCTTGCTCGTGCCGCTCATTCCCATTGCCTCCAGTTTCCCCGCTCGTGCACGGTGGTCGTTTCGGTCGTGGTCCGGTGCCGTTCTAACGTCCCTTCCCGGTAGACCTGCAGCCCGTGGCGTGTCCCTGCGGTCGTGCTGGCGATGCTGCGCCGCGGTGCCCGAGCCCGGAGGCGGGGGAAGAACCACGGGAAGAAGAGGGGCCGCCAGGCGGGGTCGGGGTCCATCTCGTACTCCTCTTCCGGCAGTTCGGCGAGGTCCCAGTGCAGGCTTTCCCCGCCGAGCTTGACGCCCGAATAGGGCTCGGTCCCCTCGATCTGGATGCGGTCGGCGGGCTCGACCCAGGCGTCATCGGGCATGCTTGCCGTCACCTATCCGGCGTTCGGTGTGGCCGCCGTCACCGATCCGCGCACCTGAGCTGAGGAAGTTGCCCACGGCGAAGCAGATCACGGCGAACACGGGGATGCCGACCAGGGGATATCGGTTCATCAGTTCGATCAGCGCATCCATGCCGTCATCTCCCCCTGACCAGGCACCCAGCGACGAGCAGCGCCACTCCCACGGCGATCATGACGTGGTCGAACCACAGTGGGAACATGGCGCATCACCCATGGACTTGCAGGTTGGCTGCGAAGACTTGCAGTGAATGCGCTATCCCCGCGGGCCGGAACGGCGGGTAGGCGTAGGCGAGCAGCGCATAGAGCGCCAGCCACATGACTACTTTCCAGTTGATCTTGCCGCTGCCGCTCACTGCTGCCTGCCCCGGCCGTGATCCTCACCGGTCATGGCGATCGTCATCGCCTTAGCGGCCTGGTCGGGAAACCGCGCGTAAACCGCCTGGATGAACGCGGCGGCCAGGTCGGCGGGCATGCGCCACTCCGGCCCGGACCTGAGCCGCATGGGCGGCAGGGTCCTGATTTCCCGGGGCCCGCTGTCGGGCTGATGCTGGTCGGGAGTCGTCATCATCATCTCCTGAGGTTTGGATCGTTCGTTACAGGTATGGTAACGCCGAACCCGGCCCGTGTCCACGCCACGTGAACAGCACGGCGCCGCACGCCTGGCAGTGGGTCTCCACGCATCTCCCGTCATCGGCGACGACCAGCAGCACGTGCTTGCGGTCAGGACTTTCCCGGCACACTCCCAGCAACATCTGTGCTCCCACCCCTGGCCAGGGCCGACTTGACCCGGGCCACATCGGCGGCCATCCGTTCGGACCGCCAAACCTCATGCGCTCTCACGTCGCTGTGCCCGCGTTCCATCGCATCCCAGTAGGTGCCGTCACGGGGCGCGGCAGCGTCGGGGAACATCCAGTGATCGTGGTAGATTTCCACGTCGCCCAGGTAGTACAGGCAGTCCGCGGCCAGGCCCAGGTCCATCCACACCACGTCAATGCAGTAGTGGGCCAGCGCCGGTTCGGCCATCCATCCCAGCGCGTCGAGCACGGGGGCGGAGATGACGCACATCTCGGGAAAGTTGGGGATCTCCTGGTGGTGGCCATTCCAGCAGTAGGCGAACCCGCCGCCGTGCGCGTCCAGCGCGCCAGCCAGGTGCGTGTCCCAGCCGGGTGTCTTGGGTATGTGATCGTCCCCGATGGATGCGAAGTAGGAGAACTCGTGCCGCAGCTCGCGCCAGAGGACGTTGGTCCACTCGGCCAGGCCCTTGCGCGGCCCGGTCATGACGTAGGAGTGACCCGCCGCCCGCTTGCTGGCCTGGATCGACAGGTCGTCATCATCGAACGCGAAGACCAGTTGATAGTCGGTGCCGCACGTTTTCTCACATGCCTGCACCAGACGCGCAACCGACTCCGGCCGCCCGCGGGACGGCACCAGGATGGCCAGATCACGCATGAGGCCTCCTCAGGATCACGTCCAACTGGCCGCTGGCCGGGTTGAACTCGCACTTGTCCTTGACGAACGACACGCCCCCATACATCAGGTTCTTGGCCTGGTAGTGCAGCGTCCCCGGCACCCAGAAGTCGAAGCTCTGCTCCGTGAACGCACCATAGTGCGTGGGGTCGGTGTACGCGTCGACGCTGGTGTAGTAGGCAGTCTGCATGCGCAGCGCGGCGCCAGGGACGAGCATGCGGTGGCATTCGGTGATGAACCCCACCCGCAGCTTGGGCTCTATGTGCTCGAACACGTCGACGGCGCGGATCTCCTCGGCCGAGCCGTCCGGGAACGGCCAGGGCATTTCCTCAAGGTCCCACACCTCCACTCCCCGGCCGCGCAGCGCCTCGGAGGAGTCCACGTTGCACCAGCCTGGCAGGATGTCCAGGCCGCAGCCAAGGTTGTACCTCATGATCCCGTGGCCGCTCTGATCACGTCATCCCACCGTGGGCCCACCTTTTCCACGTCGTACTGGGCAGCGAACTCCCAGGCTGCCTGCCGCTTGTGCCCCGCGGACTTGTACGCAGCCTCATACGCCTTCAGGATCTCCCCAGTGAACGGCACCTTCCACTTGGCTGCGTGCTTGGCGTTCCAGTGCCATTGGCCCTTGACCAGCCACCCGGGGCCCACGAGTTGGCGGCCGGTCGAGTTGTCGCCCAGGATCACCGGTATGCCGCACGCCTGCGCCTCGAGCGCGGCCAGGCCGAACCCTTCCGCCATCGACACGTTGGACAGCACGTCAAGCGCGTTGTACCAGTTCTGCATGTGGTCCCCAGAGAGTGCGCCGCGCATGTACTCGTACCCGCGTGGGTAACGCAGCGCACCCTCCGGGATGTCCAGGTCCGCGGCGGCGGCAGCGGTGTTGAACCCGTGCATGAACCCGTGCAGGGTGTGGACGGCGAGCACGGCGTCACTGTGACGGCGCCGGAACCTGGAGAATGCCTCCATCTGCTCCCACAGCCCTTTGCGTTCCGGGTCGGTGGCGGTGGCGTTGATGCCGATCACGAACGCATCCTGGGGGATGCCGAACCCTTCCCGGATCTCCGCCTTGACCGATGGCAGCGCGTTCCATTTGGTGGTGTGGATGCCGTGCGGCACGTACCCGCACGCATAGCCCAGCTTGCTGATCTCCGCCTGCCCGAACTCCGACATGGCCACCGGGTAGATCCGGCCGGACGCCAGGTACCGCTGGTCCGTCTGGTCGACGGGTGTGCAGTCGACCGGCATCCAGCACGCGACCGGCACGGTCGGGAGCCGTTCCGGCGGCAGCCCGAACGACCACATGTCAAACAGGATGATCACAAGGTCGGGCTGGGTCGCGGCCACGTGACCGGGCAGCATCTCATCGGCCACGCCCTCCCCCAGGAACGGGGCGGTGGGCAGCACGGGCAGCCCGTCATGATTCCCCACGGCATACATCAGGCCGGTCCGCGCCGACAGGATCACCTCGTGCCCCTGCTTGGCCAGCCAGGTTGTCCAGATCGCGGTCTGGGTGCCGTACCCGGTCGGTTCCCACGGCGCCGCGCTGTGCCAGACGATCCTCATCCCAGTCCCCTCACCCAGTCGATGACCTGGTCGACCGTCACGTCCAGCGGCGTGGCCGCTTCCCAGCCCAGGACACGCTTGGCCTTGGCCACGTCCGGTGACCGGCGTTGCACGTCATGCGGGTACCCCGGTCCCGGTTTGATCCTGGTCTGGGTGCCGGGGCGGATCTTCTGCCAGATCATGTCGGCCAGCTTCACGACGGTGGTGGACTGCGGGCTGGCCAGGTTGAAATCCTCATTCCACGCCATCGGGTGGGCCATGGCATCACAGATCCCCTTGGCCAGGTCCGCGCCGTGGGTGAAGTGCCGGATCTGCCGCCCGTCGCCCAGGATGCCCAGCGGCTCATCTCCTGCCAGCATCCTGGCCACCAGATCAGGGATCACATGCGCCATGCCGTCGCGCGGATCTTCCCCTGGCCCGGCACAGTTGAACGGGCGCACGATCGTGTACGGCAGGCGGTACTGTTCCCAGGCAGCGCGGGCGTAACGTTCCATGGCGAGCTTCTGGAGACCGTATGCGGACCGCGGCGGCGGTATCTCCATCTCCTGCCCCTCGGCCGATGGCCACTCGGTGGCCGACTCGTACACCATGGACGATGACACCCACGTGACCTTGCGCAGCCGGTGGTGCGCGGCTGCGCGCATGCCAGCGTGGCAGGCAGCAGCGGTGATCGCGTCATTGGCGGCCAGGATGTCCAGCGGCCGGGCGTGGAAATAGGCGACCCCGCCGACCAGGGCTGCCCCCGCTATGAACTGGTCGCACCTCTCGAGCAGCCGCCCCAGCAGCCGCACATCACGGGCATCCCCCACGACGGGCAGGTAGTTGTCGTGACTGTCGTAGGAACGCCTGCCGGGCCCCGTCTTCGACAGGTTGTCCAGGCCGGTCACGTGATACCCGCGGTCCAGCAGCTCGGGGATGATGTACCCGGCCAGGAACCCGGATGATCCGGTGACCAGCACCCGCTCATCCATCACGGAATCTTCCGTTGGCGGCCTGCACCGCGGCCAGGAACTCCGCCTTGTACCCGGCGGCGGCGGCGGCGGCGATCATCGCGGCGAGATCCTTGGGCCAGCACCTGCCGCCGAACCCGGGGCCGAACCCGGCCATTCCGGTATGGTCCGGGTGGACCCGCCTGTCCTGCAGCCAGGCCGCGCGGACATCCTCCCAGCCAACGCCGTAACGATCACAGATGCTGGCCATCTCGTTGACGAACGTCACCTGGGTGGCCCAGTGCAGGTTGGCCGTGTACTTGGCCAGTTCCGCGACGACCGCCGGGCAGCCGCGGATCGGTCCGGGGAACACGTCCCGCAAGTGGGGGCGGAACCATGCCCGCGCCTCCGGCCTGCCGCCCAGCAGCATGAAGGGGACATCGGCCGACCGGTGCCAGGGCCCGCTCTTCCCTTCGTAAAGGAACTCCGGCGCGTACGCGACGAACCCCGTGCGCCCCACCTGCCGAAGGTCGGTGGCGCCGGGGGGGACCGTTGACCGGATGAGCACGGGCATCCCCGGGTCGAGATATGACATGGCGTCATCGATCTGACTCAGGTCTGCCTGCCCGTCAGGCAGCGCGGGCGTGCCGGTGGCGATGATGGCGAAGTCGCACGAGTCGATCGCATCGCCCGGAAACTTTCCATCGGTGATGTCGTAGGTGGCCCCGACGTGCGGGCCGAACATCTCCGCCTGACCGCGGCCCACCACACCCATGCCGATGATCGCCACTCTCATGGGCGGACCACCTGGCCCAGCAGCCGCAGCTTGACCCCCGACGTGCGCGCCTCGGTGAGGATCGCCCGCAGCCCGGCGGCCATCGACATGCCCGCGTCCCGCGACTCCGAATCGAGCCAGTCCTTGTCGGCCGGGTCGACCTGCGCGTAGATGGGAACCCGCCCAGCATCACGTTTCATATCACGATGATATCCAGGTGCTGGCGGTCAGGGGATGATCGCTGGCATGACGCCGGGGCTGGTAACGGTGGCGGGGCCGAGGTAGCCGGTGGATGACAGGCCAATGTTGTCCATCCAGAATGGCCCGTTGTTCGCCGATGGGGTGACGGGCATCCCGAACTCATAGGTGTCCATGGTGCCGCCGGTGTTGACGCTCGCCGCGGAAGTCTGCGTCTCGGTCGCGGTGGCGCTGGCCGGGTCGTTGAACTGCTTCAGTTCCACCTGGCCGGTGGACGCGTTGCCCGTCACGAACCCCTCAATGCGGAACCATGCGTTCAGCGGGACAGTCCCGGTGAATGTGAAGATCCGCGCCCCGGCCGCGTTCAGCACGGTGAGCTTGCCAGTGTTGTCGATGCACGTGTCAGAGCGGACCGTTGCCGATGACAGCCCGGCGAAGAACTTGTCAGTAAACGACGGGTTGGCCGTCAGGTACAGGTAGAGCCGTTACCAGACGGTCGTCTGGGTGCCCATCGCCGTGGACCAGGTGGCAAACACGGTGGATACGCTGGCACCAGTGGCGACCTTTGCGGCCAGCGCACCCTGCGTCTGCGTCGTGTCATAGATGATGCTGGCGCCGGTACCAATAGTCACCGAGTCGAACGCGTTTCCCGACCCGCCGCCGGAATTGGCCGCCGACACCGTAACTCCATTGGTGCCACCCTCAAACGAGTTGACCAGGGTCGTCATCAGGTGAACCCAAGCACGTAGCCCGACATCAGCCACTTGCCCCGGCCACTGTCGTAGATGAACGACAGCACGTCCGTTGTCCCGGACGCCGTCGACAGCGTCGGAGCGGGCAGCCCGGAGGAGAACTCATACCCCCCGGCGCCGGAATTCCAGGTGATGGTAAACGACCCGGCACCTGACTGAGTGACCGAGATCGTGATGCGCTGCCCGTTGACCGGGTTCGACGGCGCGCCCATGTTGCGGCTCGCGCCGATCGTGACCCGGAAGTCGTTGCCCAGCGCGGCATTGACGGCGATCGTCGCGGCGTCGGTGAGGGTGGCCACTGCCGGGGACAGCGCGGCGCCCATCGTGCCCCCGCTGGCGGCCAGCGCGTTGAACCCGGCCAGCGCGGTGGCCTGCCCGGTGCCGCCATCCACCACCGGAACGGGAAGGGTGATGTTGCTCCCGGTGGGGACGAACGGCAGGAAGCCCATCAGATCGCCCATCTCATGGCAGGTTCACCCCAAGGACGTTCACGGTCAGGCTGGCCGTGGAGTTGTTGATCGATGACTTGACGCTGAAAGCGATCGTCTTGACGGTCTTCGCGTCGACGCTGCCCACCATGGCAATGATCGTGTTCAGCGCGGCGCTGGTGGTAGTGCTGGTCGTGAACGTGGTCAGCCCAGCCTGGGTGTTGGTCGTGTTGTCGCTGAACGTCACAACCGACTGCAAGGTCACAGTCTCGGACCCGAACCCGGTTGTCACGAAGTTGACCAGGAACACCGAGAACCCGGTGAAGCCGGTGTCAGCGCCGATCGTGACCGCGTTGCCGAACACGTTCAATGTCGCGTTTGGTGTGATCGCCGAAGCGGCCTGCCGGTAGCAGGTGAGGGCCCCGCCCAGCGCCGACAGCGCGGCAGCCGCGGTCGCCTGCCCGGTGCCGCCGTCGGCGACGGGCAGCGGGACCGGCACGTTGCCCACGGTGGCGACGAACGGCAGGAATCCCACGGTCACATCAGGTATGCGGGCAGCGCGGTGTCTGCTATCTCGATGACGGTCAGCCAGGGCGACACGCTGCCGGTGACGCCAACTGCCTTGACGATCAGCCGCTGATTCCAGTTCAGCAGCAACTGCCCGGTCCCCATCTGAAATGTGCCCGCGGTGGAGAACACCAGCGCCAGGTTCGAGTCCGCCTGGCCGCCGCCGAGGTACACGTTGACCGAACCCGCGCTGAACGTCGCGCAGGTGAACGTCTTGACATCCCACCAGTACCCGGTCCGCGGCGACAGCAGCTCTGGGTAGTCGGCGGTGCCGGAGGACGTGGTGATCTGGGGGATGGTGATCCCGGGTATGGGGCGGATCGACTGCCAGAGCCGCTGCGTCTGGTCACGCTGCGCCTGCATCTGCGCGGCGAGGCTGCCGATGTTGGCGGACAGTTGCGCCATCGCCTGCACGTCGAACCCGGGCCCGGTCCCGTCCGGCCCAGCCTCGGCCACCTGCGCGGCGTCGGTCAGGAGGTCCGCGCCGATCAGGCGCCTACCCGGCATCTGCCGACCCGTCGCTGGCGGGCAGGTCGACCACGGCGGCCAGCTTGGGCACACGTGTGGTCAGGGATCTGGTGAGAAACCCGCCGCCCATCAGGTCTATGGCCATGAACGCGATACCTGCCCCGGCGATCAGGCCGAGCAGGGCCCACGCCCGGTCGCACCAGATGCATCCCTTGTCTTCGGGCATGGCGTCCCCTCCGGTGTGGCTGCCAGCCCTGCGGCGATCTTAGCCCCGGGGGGTGGCCGGAGGCATCCCGTCACGGGGGACAACGGGTTATGAGGGTGCGCGCCCCCGCCTCCGGCCGGGCATCCCCGGGGGGTGGATGCCTACGCCCCCCACGATAACCTTTCCGGTGCTAACTTCGGGAACATGACGCAGGCGGGGACGGGCGTGGGCCACGCGAAAATTGAGACCAGCAATGATGCGATCATGTCCAAGCTGCTGGAGATAGAGGCGATACTCGCGCCGCTGGTACCGCACATCCCCGCCGTGGTCGCCATGCTGGACAACCCCGCCGCCCGATGGAGGCTAAGGCGCAATGGCCGAACAGCAGACTGAGCACGAGCAGCCCGCGGCGCCGGAAGAGCCCGGCCACGACGGCACCGACGACGAACGGCTGTCCCGCATCGAGACCACCCTGGCCGAGGTTATCGAGTTCCTGAAAGGCGGCGGGCCGCCCACCACTGCCGAGGCGGAGCCTGAACGGGACATCAAGGCCGAGATGCGCGAGGCGATCCGCGAGGTGCAGGCCGCGGACAAAGCCAAGGCCGACAAGGCTCAGGCGGCCCAGTCGGTGCAGGATCAGATCGGCGAGTTGCGCGCCGCGATCGAACGCCAGCCGCGGGAGTACAAGAAAGCGACCCGCCGCATGGGCTGGGTGCTGGAGTCCGAGCAGTGACCGCGTTCAACCGCGGGTTTTGCAACCCCTACGGGTCGGAAAACCCGGACGGGCAGGCGGTCATGGTCGGCGGGCTGCTGAACGGCCAGAACCGGGTGGCCACCCAGTGGACGTGCGACCGGCGGCCGGAGTTCCGCGGCCGGTGGCGGTGCGACAACGGGCACCTCGGCACGGCAGTTGTCGAGTTGTGCCTGGAGCACTGGCGCGAGTTCACCGGTTCCCCGCTCGCGCCGATGAACCTGCGCCGCGACGTGCGGACCTGCCCGCGGTGCGCCAGCCTGGCCCCATCCCCGGAGGAGCAGCCCAAGGTGAAGGTCAGATTGGAGCCGGTCTCATGAATCTGGACATCAGGAAGTGGGCTGCCGAGCAGGGCATAGACCTGAACGAGCGGGGACGGCTCCCCAAGGCTGTCATAGAGCAGTACGAGGCCGCGCATCCCACCCCAGGTGATGGTGAGGGGCCGATGCTGATCGTGCCGGAGGGGCCAGCAGAGCCGCCCACCGGGCCCGCTGAGGCCCCGCCGCCCGCGCGGGCCGAGCAGCCGCCGGTGCCGCCGAAACGGCAGCGGCGCAAGATGTTCGCGGCCAAGGCCAAGGAGCCGGGCAAGACACCGGCCAAGCGGCTGCCCCGGATATCCACCGAGACCCTGGTCGGCGGGGCATGGTCGGTGTTCGCATCGTTCTTCGGGCGGCATCCGATGGGCGTTCCGGCCGCGCGCATGATGATGTTCCAGGCGCCGACGATCGGAGTGCTGGGCGACGATGCGATCCGCGGCACGTGGGCCGACCGGATACTCCAGCCCCTGGCCAGGGCGAGTGAAAAGGGTGAGATCGTCGCGGAGATCATCGGCCCGCCAGTGATCGTAGCGGCCTGCACCTACCGGCCGGAGTTTTACCCCGTCGCGCAGCCGGTCCTCAAGATGCTGGTCATGGGCTATCTCGAGCGGGCGGAACCGGCGATGGAGAAAATCCAGCAGCGGATCTCCCGGATGGAGGACAAGCTGGGCGGCGCACAGGTGGACGATATCCTGGCGTCAGTGTTCGCCGACATTGAGGTGCCCACCAGGCCCAGCGCAGCCGAGGACGCCGCGGTCAAACGGGCCCGGGGTGAGTGAGCCCACCGGGCTGGCACGGCTAGTGGAGGCGGCACCGTGGGAGGGCGTTTTTCTGCCCTGGTGGAAAGACGCGTGGGAACCCGGTCAGCACGTGGCGCTGATCGGCCCGACCGGGCAGGGCAAGTCGACGTTCGCGTGCGGCATCCTGAAGTTGCGCAAGTGGGTGCTGGCGCTTGATGCCAAGGGCGGTGATCCGACGCTGGCCGCGGGCGGATTCCAGCCGCTCAAGGCATGGCCGCCGCCGTCGAAGGTGCGGGACGAGATAGCGGAGGGCAAACCGGCGCGGCTGATGATCACCGGAACCACCCGGACCCGCCGCGACATGGACAACCTGGTCCACCTGATGCAGGAGGCGATCGAGGGCGCGCGGGCGGAGGGCGGATGGACGGTCTACGCGGACGAGTTCCAGATACTCGCGGACCGGCGCATGTTCGGGCTGGACGTGCCGGTAGAGCAGATGCTGATCTCTGCCCGTTCTGCCGGTTCGTCGGTCGTGACCAGTTTCCAGGCTCCGGCGTGGGTTCCCAAGGCTGGGACCCGGCAGGCGTCATACGTGGTGATGCTGAAGACCAACAGCCGCGACATGATCAAGGTGGTTGCCGAGGCGGTCGGCCGGAACTGGCACGAGCTGGCCGACGCGCTGGACGAACTGCCCAAGTTCCACGTGCTGGTGATCCCGCAGGACATCCACGCGCCCATGGTCTTGACCAGCGCGCCCAAGGTCGCATGATGGAACCATGCGCACATGGTGGCTGGCAGTCCTACCTGCCCTGGCATTACTGATCACGTTCAGCACCCACTTTCACAACGCGGTGCCGATGTGAGCAACAGCAACAGTTTCGGCGGGCCGCCGTCGACGCTGGCGTTCCCGTTCCGGCGCTGGGCGCACCCGGTAGGGTCGCGGTAGCGGGCCAGGCGCGAGTCCCCCGACCTTGCCTGGCCCGCCCCTACGTATCGTCCAGCGGGATGGCCGCGTACAGGTCCAGCCTGGGCGATGCCCCGGCCACGCCGAAACACTGGATCGATCCGTCTGTCTCGAACTCCAGCGCGGCCATCTCGAACGACCCGCCGGACACGCGTATCTGATTGGTGTAGGCCACCACCCGGTGATTGTTCCCCACCTGGTACCCGGACGGCAGCGACCCGGCAGCCCAGATCACCGTCCCATCGGTGGCGGTGCCCGGCACCAGATCCTTGAACGCCACGCCCAGCCACCCGGTGGGCAGCAGCTTGTATGAGGCGTGCCCGCCGACCGTCCACCCGCTGGACATGCCGCCCATGGGATGCCAATCGTCACAGACGATGGGGCAGTCGGCGGGGACGAATATGCCGGGCTGCCCGGCGGGTATCCCGGTCACGCCCGCCGACGCCGAACTGTCGTAGAACGTGAGCGCGGCGGGCGAGTCGGTGCTGACCCCCTCACCGGTGGTGATCTCCAGAGAGTTGCCGTTGGCGTGCGACGGGTCGGCCAGGATCAGAGGCGGGTTGTCCGGCGTGTCGGTGTTCTTGCTCCACGTCAGGAACCGGCCGAACATCGTCAGGTTGCGGCCCAGCGCGTCGATCGTCTCGACACCCGCGTTGAACGGGTTGCCGTAGGGGTCGGTCCCGCCGTTCGACATCTCCGCTATCAGGTTCCCCGTTCCCGGCGGGCCCGGCGCGTACACGAACACGCCGGAGTAGCCGGTGCCGGACACCACCACCAGGCGCCCCTTGAACACGCCGGACGCGCCGCCGGGGGCAAGCACGGCAGCGGGTGGGTCGGATATCTGGTCGGGCCGAGGGTCCAGGGTCATGTGATCATACTGACAGAACCGATTGCTCCCCGTAGACCTGCATCGTCGCCAGCGCGCCCGGCGTGGCGCCGGTCCATTGGGCCACGATGAACAACCCCGGCCACAGCGGCGGCACCGCAAGGCCGATCGTGTCGCCACCACCTGCGTAGGACTGGCCGCCGATCTGCGTCGACGGCGCCAGCGCGGAACCGTTCTCCAGCGGCGTCAGATACAGGGCACAGGTGGAGGTGTCCCCGGCGCCGGTTGAGGTGTTGATGGCGACCGCCTGCGGATACCAGATCGTGCCCAGCCCCATGGGCCCGCAGTAGATCGTCACCACCCCCGACCCGGGGACGGTCTTGGCCGCGTATCCGCCCGTGATCACGGTACGCAGCCCACCCTGATAGCGGCCCTGCGCGATGACCGGCGGCTGGTACCGCGCGAACCCGCGGTTGATCTGGGACTGGCCGCGGGCCACCGACTGCCTGAGCGGGCCCAGGCCGCGGACCACCTGGCCGACCCGCACCACCCGGCGCGGCATCCCTAGAACCCTGTCTCTTCCCGGGACGCGGGCCGTTCGGCCCGGCGGCGGCGGGTACCGGCCGCGGACTCCCGGACCGCTCCGCGGCCGGTACGCAAGTTGGTGTTCTCCCTCGGCTGGCCGACCCGCCACTCGAGAGCAGCGTCAGCAGCGGCGCCTGCGCGCCGATGCCGCCGGATGCCCCGCGCGGCGGCCGGGTAGTCGCCCCCAGCGCCGCGGACCGCAGCGCCGACCAGGACCCCGCCGGGGACCGACTCGGCCACTCCGGCGATCTTCTGCGCGGCGCCGGTCTTGCGGAACCCGGCGACGGCCAGCACTGCCGCCCCGCCGAGGGTGATCACCGCCCCGGCGCCGATCAGCAGCCCGCCGACCATGGCGCGCACGTTGGTTTTCGACAGCAGGCACCCGCCGCCCACCGACCCCACGAGCGGGATGCCAGCGGACGGGAACGACACCAGGCACGGCGACGAAGAGTCGCCCTGCACCTGGACACCCTGCCCGCCGCCGCCGCTGCTGCCGGGCCCCTTGGGCTTGCGCACGGGGTTGCCGGGGCCGGGGAGGCGGCCGGTGCGCGGGTCGGGTCTGTCAGGCATCGTCAGTACCAGTTGTTCGCTACCTCGTGCTGCCACGCGGCAGCCGGGGAGCCGTAGCGGGACTTCAGGTATCCCATCATCCACCGGAGTTGCTGGGTCGCGTCACCGGAGTTGGCCTTGCGGGCCTGTGCGCATGTCAGTCCGTACTGTGGGCCGTACTGATTGCCCAGCGTGCCGCCGGAGCAGGCGGTGCCGTGGCCGAGTGCCTGCGCGATGCCCAGCGCGCCGGATGTCGGGTTGACGGCCGAGGAGTTCCCGCCCGACTCCTGCCGGATCAGGTGCGTGAGCGCGTTCCACTGGCCGCCCCGTCCCCAGCCGTGGGTGGCGGCGACGGCGCGAATGGTGGCCGTGTTGGCGACGGTGGCCGACGTGCGCGGCGCGGGCCCGCCGGACCCGTCCCCGGCCGACCCGGCGGGCGGATTGGCGAGCACGAGCGCGGTTGTCTCCAGCCCTGCCTTGTTCCCGGTGGGCAGTATCTGCTCGTTCCCGGCCTTGGCCGGTGGCCACTTGCCCGCGTACCAGCCCACCGGGGCGAACACCTGCTTGCCGGACAGGTTGTACCCGCGGATCAGCGACCACCCATACAGGCCGGTGCCGTAGCCGAGCCACACCAGGCCGAAACCGAGCCACACCATGCGGTCACCTCGGCAGGAGGGTGGACTGGTCGTTGCGCTGCTTGCCCGCCTGCAAAGCGTGCCAGTACATGCCGTGCATCGCTATGGCGACGGCGCCGCCGCCGAGGATCGGCCACATTGCCAGGCCCTGCTTGTTGGCGACGATCGCAGCGAACCCGATCAGGCCGATCACCTGGACGTGGCCGAGCTTGACGTATTTCCACAGCGTGGCGGCGCGGTCCCCGGCGAACAGTTCCGTGGTCTGCGGGCTGGAGTTGGTGGCCGAGTAGGCGTTGTAAGCGGCGTCAGCGGCGGCCAGGAACAGGACCGCGGCCACGCCCGCGTTGCCACCCAGGGCGGAGAAGTCGGCCATCAGGTGAACCTGTACGGACGCTGCCAGGTGGACGGGTCGGTTGGGTCGGCCATCAGGTGCGGCTGCCGCGCCTGCACGGGGACGAACCCGCTGCGGTGGACGCGGCCCTTGGTCGGCATGGCCCGGTTGGCGTGCGGCACGGTCCAGCACAGCGGCGGCGGCAGCGACGGGTCGGTGCCGGAGTAGTTCAGCGCCATGTGCTCCCTGGTGACCATGGGTAACTCCCCGTTCTGGCAGCGGCGCACGTCTGGCCGGTTGCGGTATCTCATCCTGGCCTGCCCGCCGCATGGAGGGTGCCGTAGTCGGTGGCCGTGGTCAGGACCATGCCGCCCTGATTGGCCAGGAACAGAGGCGTCAGTTCCGACATGCGGGCCCCTGATTCGGCGGTCACGTCGATCGCCGACGCCGGGATCTCTGTCTCCGCTGGGACCGTCTTGGGACTGGCGTCATTGCGCTGCGCCCACATGGCGCGCGAACCGAACCGGCGCATGCCTACGCCCCTTCCACTGGGCCGTGCGAGGTGTAGTACACGATCCCCTTGCGGCGGGTGCCCGGATGGCGGGCCCACGCCACAAGCTTGGCCAGGTTTTCCTTGCTTTCGGGGCCCTTGCGGGACACTGACACGATGTGAGCGACCGACGTGTTGCGCGACTTGGCGATCTGATTCAGGGTCTCCTTGCCGGTGGACACGTGCCGCACCGCGGGCGACTTGCTGCCGCCGGTGGAGGTGCCGGAGTTGGCCGGGGTGGACTCGTCACCCTCCTGTGATTCGGACTGCTGGAGATTCTGGATCTCGGTCTGGATCGTCGCCAGTTGCCCCTGGATGTCATCGCCCACGGCAGCGTTGGCGTCCTCGCTGGAGGTGGCTGCGTCGGCGGCGGCCTGCCCGGACCGGCCGCGGAAGTACCACCATGCCAGCGCGCCCACACCGGCCAGGCCAGCCCACGCCCACCCGGGCAGCGGGCCGATCTTCCGTTGCAGGATGTTGCCACCACCCGCCGCCGGGGCTGCGGCGCCGGGGCCGGTGGGGCGTTCGGCAGCCGGTTCGCTCATCCGTTGCCACCGAGGGACGGGAACGCGGGCGTCGACGCGCGGTTGGCGACCTGGAACTGGCCGCCGAGCCGGGGACGGCCCATCATCGCCGCGGGTGGGCCCAGCGGGTTGACCGCGGGCAGCGGCATCTGATTGTCGGACAGGATGCTGACCGGGGCGTGTTCGGGCCGTTCGGTCGTGTTGTTCTCAAAGTAGATGCCCGGGTACCACACGGGCGCCGCATCGCTCGACCGGTGGTAGCCACCGTCCTGGGCCAGAGCGGTGGCATCCTGCGGCACCGCGCCAGGCCTGGGGGATGGGATGGCGGCGGTACCCGGGCTCCCGTTGATGATCCCACGGGAGGCGTAGTCGGATGCGCCGCGGGCCCGGATGGGGATGGCGGCGGCGCCCAGCCGTTCGGCCGGGCCCAGCGAGGTGATCGCAACCCGCGACATGGCTAGGGCTTCTTACCGAGGAGACCGGACACCGATGTCTTGGCCAGCGTGTTGATCCCATTGGCGGCGGCCGTGGTGCCCTTGGGATGCGTCACCAGGTCCGCGATGATGATCCCGACGACGATCAGCCCGGCCAGGCCAATGATGGTGGTGGGTCTGGTCATACCGCCTGCACTCCCGTCTTGCCGTTCGAACCGGAGGCGTTGCCCTGCTTCCCCGCCGTGGCCCCGCCTCCGGTGATCTGTGGCGCCAGGTTCAGGAAGGCCGCAACGTCGAACCCCCACGCCAGCGCGGTCGCCAGCCCCCTGGCCTGGTCAGACTCGGCCAGCAGCGCGAGCATGACGAACAGCGCCGAGCTTGCGAGCAGCATCCCCGGCATGGGCGGCGCGTGGGTGCGCTTGAACGCGCGATAGACGATGATCGTCTCGCCTACCGCCCATGCCGCTACCAGGCCGCCCATTGCCTGTTGCTCAGGGCTTGGCTTTGCCGGTGTTGCCGTAGCCGGAGAAGTGCTGAACGGCCCAGTACGCGCCGACGCCCAGCGCAAACCAGAACAGTGGGGAACGTGACATGCCGTGCTCCTATCTAGGCAGGGTCCACCAGATCCAGGCGAGCAGGGCTGCCGCGCTGGCACCGAGGATCAGCGCACCGAAACCTGCGGTGGTGTCCCCGGCGGTCTGACTTGAGTACACGCCGAACGCCGACTGGCCGACCGTGGCCGAACCGGGCTGGCTGGCCGCTACGGGCATGGTGCCGCCCGATCCGGTGACCGACCCGAAACCGCCGATGTTCAGGCCGAGACCTGCCACGGGCTCAGACCTTCCGTACCAGGCCGACGATCAGCCCGGCGAGGATCAGGCCGCCCGCGATGCTGACCATGAGCCGCCAGTCCATGACAGCCTCCTAAACTTCGGGGAGTCCCTGGATGAGGGCACCGGATGGGACTACCTGCCCGCACAGCGCGTTGAGCGTGGCCGGGGCGGTCGCCACGCTGCCCCACGGGGCGGCGGCGAACTCGATCTGTGTTCCCGGGTTGGTCGACAGGAACACCTCGCCGGTGTCGAGCAGCCCCTGGGACTGCTGATTCAGCGACTGCTTGCGGGAGATGGCGATCGTCCCCGATGGGCGCGTGTTCAGGTTCGTGGTCGTGTTGTTGTTGAACCCGGCTCCGATGCCCATCTGGATGGCGATGTCGTCATAGATCGACGTGATGTCGGAGTCGATCAGCGGGACGCCGTCGACCAGGAACCTGAGCCGGTTCCCCGCGCTGGGGAACGCGTCGACTCGGAACCCGTTGGAGTCCCGCAGGTCGGCTATGACCGTGGTCAGGTAGCCGCCGAGCCGCGGAAGCTGCACCTGGGTGGTGGCCGCGCTTCCGATGGTGGGGTTGGCCGGTTGATAGATCCACTGGCAGCTTGTGCCGATCCCGGGCGGTTCCACAGACACACCCTCGGGCAGCCAGTAGAAGTCCTGGTCGACCACGAACTGGAGCGTGGGCAGCAGCGACGGGGCCGAGGCGAAGAACGACCCGGACGCGGCCACGTTGAACTGGAGCGTCGGGAGCAGGCTGGCATTGGCGCTGGAGATGACGCCGTAAGCCTTGGCGAACTCCAGCGGCAGATACGTGGACAGGGTGAAGTTGCCCGCGCTGCCCGTCGCGGTGGACACCGCCGAGCTCGTCGGCAGGTTGATCACGTTGCTGGTGGTGTCCAGCCCAAACTGGCCGCCGTAAAGCTGGAGAAGCTGCAGGGTCTCATAGCCCGGACCGACGATCAAGGGGGTTCCGAAGCTGTCCTTGAGCTGTACCAGGGACGCGATGGACCCGGGCGTGTCGTTGATCGTCGCCAGAGTCGCGGTTCCCGTCCCACCGGAAGCGATGATCTTCACCCGGTAGCCCTTGGTGTACCCGGGCGCGGCCACGAGCGGGTTGGCGACCAGGCCGCCCAGCGCCACGCCGGTCACGTTGTACTGGGTGCGGCGGCCAGCCTGGGTGTGCCGCAGGAACGGGCCGCCCGCCGGTTCGACGGTCGTCTGAGGCTGCGGCCTGCCCGCCGCGACACCCTGCGTCATCTGGCTCACGTGATCACACTCACAATCTTCGCCGACTCGTGCGCCACCGACTGCTCAGGAGTCGTGGCCAGGGTTTTGTGAGCCCAGAGCTTGGCCAGCGCAACGACAGGATGCAGGGCTATGACCGTGATCACGATCAGTTCCATCGTGCGCCTGGTGGGCATGATGCCTCCGACTGGGCCAGGGAAAGTCTCGGCCTGGCACCCGGGCACACGGTGAGGGCTGGCGAGTCCGCCGCGATTGCGGGCGCCAGCCCTGGCCCGCATCATAGCGCTAAGATCACCGCAGCGCGCGGGCTGGCATGGGAGTCGACCTATGCCGTTCAGCCCGGACCCGCTGTCAGTCCGCTACGAAAAGGCCGCCGCGTCACTGCTGGGCCGGGCCATCGGCCGGATGCGGCAGCGGCGGGGCGCCATGCGCTGGGCCGTGGGCATCGTCCAGGCCGAGCCGGGGGAGTACCGGGAACCCGGCGGGCAGCGGCTCAGCGCCACGGAGCGGGCCTTTCAGCGCGCTTTGTACCGTGACCCCAGGGTCTACCACCGGAGCGGCAGCAAGGCTTACAGCCTCAAGGAGCCGGTGTGGTCGGCGCCGGTCGGCCGGACCCGTGAGGTACGCATACGCGTGTTCGCCGACACCTCCGGGTACCGGCATGCGGAGGGCCGGGCGTACCGGTCGTATGTGGCCAACCCGGCGCTGCGGTCCAAGACGGCGGTGATCCGCCAGTCATGACCTACAACCGGCGTGACCGGATCGGCCACTGGGTGAACAAGGGTGAGCCCGCGGGACACCACTGCCAGCATGCCTGCTGCCGCAACTACCGCGAGCACCCAAGGGACCAGCCCGTCATCCGGGCCAACCGTTCGCTGCGCCACCGGTCCGACGAGGACCTGGCCGCAGAATTTGCCCGCGTGTCCACCGGTGAGAGCGACGAGGAGAAACGGGCAACGGCCCAGGTGCTGCACGAGATGGAACGGCGGGACGCAGCGGAGGAGCGGCACCGGCAGCACCTGGAGGCAGTGCAGGCCGGACGGGCAGCCCGGAGCATGGAACGGGAAGCGGAGACCGAACGGCTGTACCTGGCCGCCGAGGAGTACACGCGCGGGAACTGGACCAACGTCAAGGGGTCGGCCCGCATGGTGTCGGACCGTGAGATTCTGACCGGCCGCCAGGATGTGTTCGACCGCTACGCGTCCGAGGAGGCCAAAGAGTTCTTCCGGTCGAACCCGCGGCCGACCGCGGCCTACTTCCGCGGGAAGGACACCAGGTACCAGGGCGTGTATACCGAACGGCCAAGGTACGGGAGCAGGCGCCGTGCGGCGTTCGCTGCCCGGGTGTGGCGCGCGTGATCATTTGATCATGGGTCCTGATGCGTGGGTGGCGCTGGCCGCGCTGATCGTGACATGCCTGATGCTGCTGGCCGGGATCGCCTACCGGCAGGGTGCCATAGCCGCGGACCTGAAGGAACTGCGGCGGCGCATGGAGGTGATCGAGTCCAAGCTGGATCACCGCAAGCCTGCCCGGTTAAGCTGGATGGTGCTGCTGGTCGTCATCCCAGTTGCACCCTGAGGGAACCCCCCGCGGTCGTGCTGCTGCACCACGGGGGGTTTTCTCATGCGCCCATTTGACACCCCAACGTGTTCGGGATTAGCGTACTCGTAACGAACACAACCTTGGGGGTTCGAGATGACGAACGACGTAGCCCGGCTAGTAGCCCGGCAGATGGCCGACGCCGAACTGGCCGCGGTCATGGAGCGGGCGGCCAGGCTGCTGGCCGCATACGACCAGCGTGACGGCCTGACAGACACGCACGACTGGGATCTGCTCCAGGCCGCCCGGCTGGCGGAGATCGTGCGCGAGCTTCTGCACCAGATGGGCCGGGAGTGACCGGCACCGCCCAGGCCAGGACCCGGCATCAGCGGGTCCTGGCCTACACCGGCCGCATGATCGACCTGCGGGACGCGCACCGCACGCTCGCCCCGGAGGACGGCTGTGCGGCCTGCTCCGCTGGGCCCGGCGAGTGGTGCGACCCGTGGTGCCCGGGGACCGGCGATGACGCGTGAGGAGTTCCGGGCCCTGCTCGCCGCCATCTGCGGCCTGCGGCTCCGCCCGGACGAACGGGCAACGATCGAGCTGGCCGCCGACCAGTATGCGGCAGCCGAGGCTGCGCGCATCTGCCAGCGGCAGCGGGAACTGGCCGACGTGCCAGACGGCAACGATGAACACTAGGGAGGGTGGCATGGGAATGGTGGCTGATCCTGGTCCCGATCGGATGGACGGCCCTGGCCGTGGCGCTGGGGCCGATCGTGGGCCAGTGGATACGGGGGCCCCGCGGTCCGCGGTCGGGCTGACCCCGCAACACCGCGCCCGACTCCAGCGGGTCAAAGACAAGATGTTCCGCGAATCCGGCCGTGATCACACGCACATAGAGGCGTTCGAGTACCTGCTGGCCTACTGGGAAGCGCGCGAAGGGAATGAGGGCCGGTGAGCCTGGCCAGCCGCAAGACTCGCGGCAGCGAGGCGCAGATCTGGCTGGCCGAACATCTGGCTGCCAGCGGGTGGCCCTACGCGGAACCGGCCGGAGCCGGGCGGCAGGGAGTGGACATCACAGGCACCCCGGGGCTGGCGTTCGAAGTCAAAGCCTCGCACGAGTTCCGGGTTGAGTCCTGGCTGCGGCAGGCGGAACGCGGCCGGGATGGGCTGCCGATAGTCGTCTACCGGGGCAACGGGCAGGGGCTGGCCAGCCTCGGCCGGTGGCCCATGATCCTGCGCGTCGACGCCGGCATAACACTGCTGCGCACCGCCGGATACGGAGGTGACCCGTCATGACCCTGGCCACGGTCCTGACCTGGGTCACGCTGGGGCCCATCATCATCCTGGCCGCGGTGGTGTGCGTGGCGTTCGCGGCCATCCCCATAGCCGACCGGCGCGAGCGGCGGGTGCTGCGCTGGGAACCGGGCGGCCCCGTGCTGCCCAGGACGCTGCCCCACCTGCCCGCACCGCGCTGGGCCGACCCGGACCCGGCCGCGACCCGTCCCCTGCCCCAGCACCTGATGCACGCGGCGCTGGCGGTCCACGAGCAACTGGAAGAGACCGACCGCATCAAGCGGCGCATACACGCCGCCTCTCCACAGAAGCGGCAGAAAGAGGAGCGATGAAGAGTTCGCACGAGTGGACACTGACGCTGCCGTATAGCGGTGGCTGGATACAGGTCTCAGCCAAGATCCCCGACATGGCAGCCATCAGCGAGCCCGACGCGAAATTCATCGACGCGATCCGCGAGCAGATGCTAGACGAGATCCATCGCCTCATCCTGGCCCGGAAGGAGGCTGCGGTGGCCGGACGCGAGCAGGCCGCCGTGGGGAGTACCGCTTCCCTGGCCTGTGATAAGCGGCAGTCATGAGTAAATCCATGTGGGATGCGTCCACCCCGCCGCCGAACGTGCCGCCAGGGTTCGACGCGGCGGCCGGGTACATCGGTGGCGACACGCCGCACGTGTGGACGCGGGACGAGTGGGCCAGGCTGGGGAAGCTGCCCAAGCTGCCCATATGGGTGCAGTCGGTCCCGACGACGGCCGCCCGGGCGCAGGCGGAGGCGTTCGTCGCGCTCGAGCAGCTTTACCACATCGGCTGCCCGACCGGCCACGCCGTGGCGCTGGACCTGGAGACCGCCGTCGACCCGGCCTACGTGACGGCGTTCGGCGCGGTGATGCGCTGGGCCGGTTTCCGCACCTGGGTGTACGGGTCCAGGTCAACCGTGTTCGGCAACCCGGCCCTCGACGGGTACTGGGTGGCCGACTACACCGGGGCCCCGCACTTCCCCGCGGGGCCCACGGTGCGCGCGTGCCAGTGGCAGGCCGGGAAGCTGATCGACCGTTCAGTCATCCGGTGGTGGCAGTGGCGATACCGGCTCTGGCGGTGACGTGTGCTGTACTTCGGGACGCCATCCACTCCCGCGATCCGCGCGGCGATGGACGCGGGAGAGTTCGGCTGCATCACCTCGCCCATGCAGGGCAACCTCATCCCCGCCAAGGCCGTCTGGTGTGCGGACAACGGCCGGTTCGGCAGGGGATGGCCCGGCCGGGACAGGTACCTCCGCTGGCTGGACACGCTGGAGCCAGCAGCGGACCGGTGCCAGTTTGTGGTGCTTCCCGATGTTCCGTTCGACATGCCCCGTTCGCTTGAACTGTCCATGTCATACCTGCCGGACCTGGCCAGGACGCCGTTTCCGATCGCTCTGGCTCTCCAGAATGGGGCCGAAGACATGGAACTCCCCTGGGGGGAGATCCAGGCCGTGTTCATCGCCGGGGATGATCAGTGGAAACTCGGCCACGCCGCTGTGACGCTGATCCACGAGGCGCTGACCAAGAACCTCTGGACCCACTTGGCCCGGGTCAACTCCGCCCGGCGATGGAGATTCGCCTGCGGGGTCGGGGCAGACAGCTCAGACGGAACGTTCTTCAGTGTTGCGCCGGACAAGAACCTGGCCCGGCAGCGGCGCTGGCATAGGCGGGAGACGCAGGGGGTGCTCATCTAGATGGGCGTGTCGGCGGAACCAGACGGATCATGCCCGTGGTGCGGGCTGGGTGCCCAGGCGTTTCGGCTGGTCATCCACGTTGCGTACGAGCACAACCCAGGCGTGACCGAACAGGGTGAAGTACCGCTTGAAAGCTGTGATCACAAGCAAAACCCCCCGGGAACTGGACACCGGGGGGCTGCCGGGCCACAATAGGCCTCACCTTTATACGTTGGCTATCTTACCTCGCCACCGTTCCATTTAGCCATGGATAAATGCGCTCCGGGACTGACACTCCCAGGGAAGCGGGTCAGAGCCGCCCCACCGGCCTGGCCAGCGATCGGCTCTGCGGTGGAGTGCGGCACGGGAGAAACAAGCGCGCCAGAGAAACAACTGGTGGCGCCCGTGCGAGGGTTGAGCAGGGGAAACCCTGGCCACTGGGTGGCCGCAGGGTCCAATGCGAGTGGATGGGCGACGGTCCGATCTCCGCTCGGGTCCGCGCCGGGCCGGCCTGGACGG
>Ga0126380_10000081_pt1 | contig 22549 bp, 22 predicted proteins | sample PanSoiMetPlot_26_FD_92544 | JGI IMG/M metagenome (GOLD analysis project Ga0126380, IMG submission 92544) | Tropical forest soil microbial communities from Panama - MetaG Plot_26 | ecosystem: Environmental > Terrestrial > Soil > Tropical forest > Bulk soil | place: Panama | collected 2016-02-17
CCCGACGTCCCGGCGCCGACGTAGACGATCCGTCCGCCGCGCTGCAAGGCTGGCACGGCATCGTCCACCGCTTTGGCGATCGCGCCAAGGGCGCCACGAACCGCCGCGGCGGCCTCGAGCTGTCCCTCATACATGGCCGCGATCATCTCGCTCGCGGACCAGGAATCGAGTTCGACGTAACGTGGGTCGATTTGCTCGGTGCGCATGACCCTGTCTCAGTTGTAGACGCGGCCGGCATTCGCTCCGCCAGCCCGACACTAGCCCTTCATGGCCGCACGGCGGGCGAGATGCAAGGCGCCATCCACTGCATCGCCCTCGACAGGAACGAGCCGGCGCTGGACATCGGGCGCGAGCCAAGGCTGCATCGAGGAGGCGAGCCCGCCCAGCAACGCGACGCGGGAAGCGCCGGAATCAGACAGGCGGCGCACCAGTTCATCAATATGTTCCGCGGCTTCGCGCACGATCCGCCGCGCGACAGGATCGCCGGCGTCGGCGTGCCGCATGACCAGGGGTGCGAAGGTCGCAAAGTCGGTTGCCGTCGCCCGGTCCATCCAGGCAACTGCCTCGAACGGATCGTTGTGGAAGCGCAACATCACTTCGCGTGTGAGACTGGTGCCCAAGATACGCTCGTCGTAGGCAAGCAATGCTTGGCGAATTGCGTGCAGCCCGAGATCAGCCCCGCTGCCCTCGTCCGATATGGGAAAGCCATAGCCGCCGACGCGAACTTCGCGTCCCCCGACGACGGCAAAGCCAACGCTTCCCGTCCCGACGATGACGATTCCTCCGTCTCGCGCGCTATGCGCGCCGATGCAGGCGATCGTCGCGTCATGAGCATAAATGACCGAACGGAAGGGGTGCGGCCGCAGCACGAGCTGCTCGAGCGCGCCTTTGCGGCCCACTCCGGCAAGGCCGACGCCGGCATGCACGGAGCTCAGCGCGTCGCCGCCAACCCCGGCTTCCTCGAGCGCGACACGACAGGCTTTTTCCACTCCGACAAGCGCGCGATCGACTCCTAGCCGCAACGTAGCGGGTCCGGCAATGCCGCTTCCGAGGAAGCGCCCATTCCCATCCTCGATACGCGCGCGACAGCCGGTGCCGCCGCCATCGACCCCGGCGAACAGGAGACCAGCTGATGCTGACGCCGTCATCCTGCGACCCGCCGGATGTCGGCCCCGCACTGAACCAGTTTGCGGTCGAGGGACTCATAGCCGCGATCGAGGTGATAGATGCGATGGACCGTCGTCTCGCCTTCGGCGGCCAGCGCCGCAATAACCAGGCTCACCGATGCGCGCAAATCAGTGGCCATCAATTCGGCACCATGCAGGCCCTCGACCCCACGCACCAACGCCGTCGAGCCTTGCAGCGAAATGTTGGCGCCGAGCCGTCCGAGCTCGGGGACATGCATGAATCGGCTCTCGTAAACGGTTTCTCGCACGACCGATGCACCTGATGCGATAGTCATCAGCGCCATGAACTGCGCCTGCAGGTCGGTCGGAAATCCAGGGTAAGGCTCGGTCGTTATATCGATGGCCTGCAAAGGGCCGGAGCGAACGACCATCAGGCCGCGATCGGTAGGCCAGAGCTGAACTCCGGCGCTTTCAAGCGCCGCGCCGACCGAGCCGAGATGCTCCAGATGCGCGCCGAGAATCTCGAGATGACCGCCGGTGATCGCAGCGGCAATGGCATAAGTCCCGGCCTCGATGCGGTCGGTAATCAGGTCGTGGCGCGCGTGTTGGAGAGCGTCAACACCTTGCACCAGAATGCGATGCGTCCCCGCGCCCTCGATGCGCGCTCCCATCGCGATCAGACAGAGCGCAAGGTCGCAGACTTCCGGATCGCGGGCGGCATTCAGGATTTCCGTTTCACCGTGCGCGACGACTGCGGCCATCAACGCCGTCTCGGTGGCACCCACGGAGGGCGATGACAATACGATACGGCTCCCGCGCAGCCGATCGCCTTTGGCCCGCGCCTGAATGTAACCGGAGTCGATATTCACGTCGGCGCCGAGCGCCTCGAGTGCCTTCAGATGCAGATCGATCGGTCGCGCGCCGATCGCGCAGCCTCCCGGCATGGACACGCGCGCCGACCCGAAACGGGCCAGCAGGGGCGCAAGGACCAGAATGCTGGCACGCATGCGGCGAACCATGTCGTATGGGGCCTGTGCGTTGCGGGCGCCTGATGCGTCCAGCACGAGTACCCGTCCGGGTCCACGATGGCCGAGCACGCCGAACTCACGCATCAGGGCCAGCATGGTGTCGACGTCGGTCACCTCAGGAACGTTTGACAACTCCAGCTGCGCGGGACTTAACAATGCGGCGGCAATCTGAGGCAGGGCGGCATTCTTGGCCCCACGGACCTGGACTGAACCCTTAATGCGTTTGCCGCCGCGAATGACCAACCGGTCCATCTGCTTGCTCTTTCTTCACCCGCAGGTGATGCCCTGTGTATTCGGCATTCTTTAATCTAGATTGGATTTGTTACACTACCAACGCAGCCTGTCGTGGCACATGAAACAGGGCGGAAATAATCCTGCAGCCGCCGGCGAACATGCGGTGCTGGCTGACCGCGTTTTTGACGGTCATAGCTGGCGCAACGGAGCCGCGGTACTCATCCGGGACGGGCTCATTGTTGGAGTCGGCACAAGGGCCGAGGTTCGCCCCGATTGCCCTCAGACCCGGTTGCCCGTCGGCGTCTTTCTGGCACCGGGATTCATAGACCTGCAGGTCAATGGCGGCGGCGGCATTCTGCTCAACGATCAGCCGACGGCAGATGGCATGCGGGCGATCGTTAGGGCTCACCGTCGCTATGGCACGACGGCCTGTCTTCCAACACTGATTACCGATACTCGCGAAAAAATGCGCGCGGCCATTGCGGCGGCTGGCTCGATCGCAGGCAAGGACGGGGTTCTCGGCCTGCACCTGGAAGGCCCCTACATCAGTCCGCGACGGCCCGGAGTTCATCGGTCCGATCGGATCGCAAACCCCGGCCCCGGCGACCTGGAGAGCTTATGCGATCTCGCCGCTGTCGGCAGCTCCTCCCTGGTCACGCTCGCACCGGAATGTGTTCCGGCAGGCTTTATCCGCACCCTGGTCTCGTCGGGCGTGCGGGTTTCGATCGGTCACAGCGAAGCGACAGCCACCATTGTCATGCAGGCCATCGAGGATGGCGCGACGGGCGTGACGCATCTGTTCAATGCTATGCCGTCGATGAGCGCGCGCGAGCCGGGGATTATCGGCGCCGCGCTGGCGGAACGCCGGCTGACGGCCGGCCTTATCGTCGACGGATTCCATGTCGATCCGGTATCGGTCCGCGCCGCGTTTGCGGCGAAGGGCTCCGACCGGATTGCGCTCGTAACTGATGCCATGCCGACGGTCGGTGCATCGCTCGACCGGTTCGAATTGGTTGGTCGAAATATCAGGCTGACTGACGGACGGCTGACGACGGAAGAGGGTACGCTTGCCGGCGCGCACCTGGATATGGCCTCGGCGGTGCGCAATGCGGTCAGACTGGCAAACGTCCCCCTGGAGGATGCGCTCCGCGCAGCTTCGTTGACGCCGGCGCGATTTCTCGGACTCGACAATGAGCGCGGAATACTCGTTCCAAATGCTCGTGCCGATCTCGTTGCGTTGACACAGGAGCTGGGTGTTGTCGCGACCTGGGTCGGCGGCAGCAAAGACGATGTGAGAGTCGATTAATGGTTTTGAATTAGCAGAGTCATGCCTGCGCTTGTCGCGGTCATCCACGTCTTCGGGGTCTGGTGGTAAAAGACGTGGATGGCCGGGACAAGCCCGGCCATGACGCCGAGGTGTTAGCTTCCGTAACGCAGATATTGCTTGCGCTCACCCTGCCACGCCTGCTCATCCGCTATCGCGAGCGCATCCAGATCTCCCGGCGCCGCCGACGCATCGTCGACCCATTCTCGCAGCAGCGGGCCGCCGTTGATGACATCGATCGGGAGCCTGTCGTGCTCGTACTCGTACGCGAAATCACGCCAGAGCGGATAGTCGGGGTACAGGCGCCGAATCGCCTTGAAGGCGAGCGCCTGGATACGCCAGGGCTTGAAGGCCTTGTGATCGTAGTGCGGGCTTTCGGTGTGGGTCTGCACGCCGTGACAAAGCTGGCCCACATGTTTTTGAAACGTGGGCTCGAACCCGCACTCGCGCAAACGACAGCCATCGAGCCACCGCGGAGCAAGTGCATTCATCTCCTTTATGACCGCCCGCGCATCGATATCGGGCGCGCCGAACAATTCGAGCGGCCGCGTCGTGCCGCGCCCTTCCGAAAGCGTCGTGCCCTCAAGCATCACTGTCCCGGCATAAGCGCGCGCCATCCACAAATTCGGCGCGTTGGGACTGGGATTGATCCACGTGCGGGCACCCAACGGCCAGCCGAATCCCGGCTCGGCATCGGGCTGCCAGCCTTGCATCTCGATCACGCGGTAGTCGACATCGAGCTTGAGCGTCCTGACAAACCACAAGCCCAGCTCGCCGAGCGTCAGTCCGTGACGCATTGGCAACGATCCCGCGCCGACAAAACTTTCCCAGCCGGCACGCAACGTCAGACCCTCGACAGGCCGACCCACAGGATTGGGGCGATCCAGCATCCAGACGGTCTTGCGATGTTGCGATGCCGCTTCGAGAACGTAGCGCAGCGTCGTGACGAAGGTGTAGATGCGGCAACCCAGATCCTGCAGATCGACGAGCATCACGTCGAATGTGTCCATCATCGCATCTGTCGGCTTGCGCACTTTTCCATACAGGCTGAACACCGGGATGCGAAGGACCGGGTCGATGAAATCGGGCGACTCAATCATGTTGTCTTGCTTGTCGCCGCGCAGTCCATGCTGCGGGCCGAACGCAGCGCTGATTTTGATGTCACCGCACTTCGCCAGCGCATCAAGCGCGTGCGTCAAATCCTCCGTCACCGAGGCGGGATGAGCGAGCAATGCCACCCGCTTGCCTGTAAGCGGGGCACGCAAGGTGCGTTCGGCGACTAATCGATCGATGCCAAATTTCATGATTGCACGGCCGGAGAAAACTCATACGCAAAACAGTCCGTATGATGGAAGTCCGGCTTGCCTGCCGGATGTGCCAGCGCCCAATATGACTTGCACCCGCTCGTGTCCTCGATCAGCGCCGACAAACCGAGGCGCCACGGCCCATTGCGCGGCAATTCAGGGAGGCGGCCCAATTCGAGCGAGACTTGCAGCGTGTAGCAGTCATCGTTCGAATTGACTTCGATCACAGGTGCGTTGATCTCGCTTGCCACGCGCATTCCGGTTCGATAGCTGCTGAACCGATACGCTGCCCATTGTGTCGAAGGCGCAAAGTTGAATTCGTAATAGACCGCTCCTGCTGAAGCGCGGACAAATGCCTCGAAGCAGGTGTGTTGCCAAAGCTGATCGCTGCGCGACGTGGGCACGACTGGCGACATGCGAACCTCGTTCAGCTTGCCGGTCACGATATAAGACAAAAGCAAGTTGTCGGCGTGCAGTTGGTCGACAACAACCTCAACGTGCGCCGGCGCGATGCAACGGGAGTCCGGATGAAGCCTCAAGGATCGGCGCATAGTCGGCATTTTATCGGCCGGCTGTTTGTTGTCACATGCTGTCGGCTCCAAGCACGCAGAAGGCGTCGTTTGTTACTTCAACAACGAGGCATGGCCGGATTGCAGTGAAGCAACCTTGACGGAAGTTGCGCTCCTATGGACAATAAATGCCATTGAAACAATCGGCATTATGGGGGCGGAGGGGCTTTTGAGTGCTCGCATCCTTTCTGTCGGCGCTGTTGTCTTGATCAGCGCAGCGATGTTCACGGACGCGCCTTGCGCGGCGCGTGAGAATGTCAGTTTCTCCGGCTATTCCGCTGGAACTATCGTGATCAAGACCAATGAGCGCCACCTTTATTATGTCACTGGCGAGGGCAAGGCGATCCGCTACCCGGTTGGCGTCGGCAAAGGGGGTATGGCTTGGTCCGGACAAGTTTCGATCGATGGCAAATACATCAGCCCGGCCTGGCAGGCGCCCGAATCAATCAGGAAAGACTATTCCCGGCTGCCGGCCGTCGTTCCGGGCGGCAGCCCTTCGAACCCGATGGGTGCGGCAGCCCTGACACTCAGCGGCGGTGGCCAGTATGCCATCCACGGGACCAACAATCCGGGATCGATCGGCGGGTTCGTCTCGCACGGATGTTTTCGCATGTACAACCAAGATATTATGGACCTGTACGCGCGCGTCAGCGTGGGTACGCCGGTTGTTGTCTTGCGATGAGTCTGGGAATTGGCGGGAAATAAAAACATGAAATCGCGCGCATTTACCTCCGCGAGGCTCGGCGTCGTTATTGCCACATTGTCGCTGATGACGTTGCCGGCCTCGGCATATTGGCAGTTCATAGAAAGGCCGCCGGGAGCCGAGGTGAAGCCGTCGCCTCGCTACAGCACCCAAAAGCAATGCGAGGACGCCCTCAAGAAAGCCGAGGCCGCCTTGAAGAAGGCCTACCCGGACCGTTTTCCACTGGTCGGAAGCTGCGAAGAATTTCGCTGAGGCCGGATCTGTTCTCGTTCCGCCTGTATTTGCGGGACATCTCGCCGATTATTGAGGAGTGTGACTTTTCCGCACTAGCCGCAAATCACGGACGGCGATAGTCATTTAAGGGTCTACAGCGCAAATAACTGGGGAGCGTTATGAAAAAGTTCCTAGTCGTTCTATGCTCGGCCGTCCTAGCCTTCGGCCTCGCGGGTTGCTGGGGAAAAGGAAAGGCGCCGGTGGGAAAAGGTAAGGCCCCGGTTGTTCAGACCCGCGGCTAAACCTTAGACGCGCACTAATCGTTCGGGGTCGGCGTTTTTGCCGACCTTTTTGGGGCGTTGGGTCGCGAATTCGGACGCTATTCCAACGGGGGGTTTGCGGTTGTTCTGTGCGCCTAAAACGGCAAAGAGTTGCCGGCAGAAAGGCTGACATGCGTAACCCTTATCAGTTGGCGCGGAGCGTTCGTTTCCTGGTAACCGTGAGTTTAGTCGCCATCCCCCTCGGGTTGATGGGCTCGCCGGTTGCTGCACAGGACCCGGTCGCCCCGACTCCGAGCTCCCCCGAATCGGCACCGCCAAAGCCGACCCACGCCTACAGGCCGTATTTCGTCGAATTTCGCTCGCGAGCAGCCGCGAGCTATGGCCACATGTACGTGCTTTACGGGCAGCTGAATGGTCAGGGCGAAATCATAAAAAGTGATATCGCCGGGCTGCATCCGAAAGGCGATGGCAACGACTGCGAAAATTGCAGTCTCATTCCGTGGACGGTGGGACATTTTCTATTTGTGCCGTCCGAAACCGGAGCGAGTGACGGCGATCTCGAGGAAAAATACGTAACCGGCCGCTACCGTGTCATGCTGGACGCTGCCGCGTTCAAAAAAGTTGCCGCCTACATCAAGGAGAAGAAGGACGAGAAGCCGTTGTGGAACGCGCTGGTCAACAACTGCGTCACCTTCGGAAACGATATTGCCGGCTACATGGGGCTGAAGACGCCTTCGGGAGCCAATTTGCTGAAACCCGAGGTCTACATCAACGACCTTCGTGAGATGAATGGCGGCAAGCCGCAAAAGGCTCTCAGGTTCGCCGCGCCAACTGCGGCAAGGCCGACGGCAGCGCCGGCGCAGCCCGCGCCGAACAAGCAGAAAAAAGAACCGGTCGCGTTGGCGCCTTCACCGGCGGTCGAGGTTTCCGGCGCCACGCGCTAGCCGCCGACGCGGTCATGGCCGGACTTGTTCCGGCCATCCACGTCTTTAACCCTCGCAACGCGTGAAGAGTGGATGCCCGCAACAAGAGCGGGCACGACGCCGAGTTGTGGCGCTTTTACGAACTCCGTTCATCCCCGCGCAAACGGGAATCCATCTTTATAAAAAGATTCGGTTCTCGCTTGTGCGGGGACGAGCCGTTGATTGGGCAGGTCGAGGATCTACTGCGTTCATTCCCGTGCAAGCGGGAGTCCAGAAAACACGCGACGTTATCGCTTGCTACCCTGGGTCCCCCCGCTGTCGCGGGGACGATCGGCTTTGGGTTATGACTTACTTGCCGATATTCGGATTGAGTCGCTTCGCCTCGGCTATATCGGCATCGCCTCCAGCCTTGTCTCCCATCCGCTGCCTGTCGAGACCCCGGTATAAATAGAAATCGGCATCGTTCGGGTTCAGCCGGATTGCCTCGCTGTAATCCGCAATCGCGAGGTCATATCTGTCCTTGTTTTCGTAAGCGACGGCACGATTGTAAAAAGCGATGGCCACATTCTCTTTCGCTTCGGTGGCTGACTCAATGAGAGCGCTACAGCTTCTGATTTGCGTATCCCAATCGATTCCCGGATTTCCTGTACAAAATTGCCAATGCGAAGATAGTTGTGCCGCAGCGGACATTGTCGTTGCCGCAAGCGCCATGCTGAGCGCGTGCAGACGCATCGCAATTGGCACGGAGGCTCTCCCTTTCGGCAATTCGACAAAGTTCGATAACATATCTGTTTTTAGGAGCGCATCACAGGTACGCTCGTGACGGTCTGGTTACGATGACGGCATTTGACACCATGGAATTGCGGCATCTTCGATACTTCGTGGCGGTCGCCGAAAAATTGCATTTCTCGCGCGCGGCCGAAGAGCTCAATATTTCAACGCCGACACTCAGCCACCAGATTCAAGCTTTGGAGCGCATGCTGGGCGCGCAACTTCTTTCAAGAAAGAAGAAGAGTGCTGTTGCGCTGACGCACACCGGCAAGCGGTTCCTCGACGAAGCACGGGCAACCCTGAGACAGGCGGAAAATGCGGAGCTCGTCGGGAAGCGTGCCGCGCGCGGCGACATCGGAACCGTCGCCATCGGCTACATATTGTCGGCGAGCTGCATGGGACTGCTGCCCGACCTGATTGGAAACTTCCGCAAGGCAAACCCGGGCGTCTCGCTGCAGATTGTGCGGATGGAAACCTTCCCGCAAATGAAAGCGCTGATTGACGGAATTCTCGACGTGGCATTCATCAGGGCGCCGCAACGGTACCCCCTTGAGCTCACGGGCTTTGTGATCGACCGCCATCCTTACTATGTCGCAATCCCTGAAAGCCATCCTCTGGCCCGACGCAAGCAAGTCACCCTCGCGATGCTGGCCCAGGAGCCATTCGTCGCCGGCTCGCTGGAATCGGAAGTCGGCTTTTGGGGCAACCTCGGGGCGATCGCGAAGCCGGGCCAATCGGTCCGCATTGTGCAGCGAACCAGTGACATCTTTTCCCTGCTCACCTTTGTCGCGGCCGGAGTCGGGCTGGGGATCATCTCGGCGCCTATGCAGAGCGTCGTCGTTCCAGGAATCGTCTATCGAAAGATCACAGGTGCTCTGCAGGAGGCCGAGATTGCCCTGGCGTATCGAAAAAGCGAGAGTTCTCCCGTGGTCAAGTCATTCATCCAGCAGTTGCGGGCGAGAGCACGGATACATTCGTAGTTATTGGATCGGCGCACGAGATTGACCCATAGTGTGTCGCAAAGTTCTTTCCGGAGATGACGTTAATGCATGACGCGGGCGTCCGGCTTCCGCTCCTGCTTCAGCCTGTTGCCCTGCGCGGCATTTTTGCCCGCAATCGCATTGTCGTGTCGCCGATGTGCCAATACCATTCGATGAGCGGCGGCCCGACCGACTGGCATCTCGTGAATCTCGGCAAATACGCCATCGGCGGCGCGGCCATCGTGTTTACCGAAGAAACCGCGGTGGAGGAGCGTGGCCGCAAAACCTATGAATGCGCCGGAATCTATTCGGACGATCATGTTCGCGCTTACCGGAGAATTACCGATTTCATTCGCGGCCAGGGCGCTCTCCCGGCAATCCAGCTCGGTCATGCCGGCCGAAAGGCATCGAGCGATGTGCCGTGGAAGAACTTCAAGCCGCTGGACGAGACCGACGCGGCACGCGGCCTGAAACCCTGGGCGGGGCTATCGGCAAGCGCGATCCCCGATCCGCGGCCGGGCTCGTCGATCCCGATCGCGATGTCCACGAGCGACATCCGCGACATGATCGAGGTCTGGCGAAATGCGGCAGTTCGCAGCGTGGATGCTGGTTTCGATATTTGCGAAGTTCACGGCGCGCATGGCTATCTGATCCACCAGTTCCTCAGCCCGCTGGCGAACCGCCGCAACGACAGCTACGGCGGAGATCTGAACGGCCGCATGCGGTTCGCTCTGGAAATTACCGAAGCGGTGAGGGCCGTGTGGCCGCAGGACCGGCCGCTGTTTTTCCGCTGCTCCGCAACCGACGGCCCGGAAGGTCTGTGGAGCATCGATGACACCATCGTACTGTCGCGCGAATTACGTGATCGCGGCGTGGACGTCATTACCTGTTCATCGGGCGGAATCAGCGGACCGATCAACACGGCGATCGTGCCGCGGCATCCGGGCTATCACGTCGCTTATGCGGATCGCGTGCGTCGCGAAGCCGGCATCAAGACCGTGGCCGTTGGACTGATCACCGAAGCGCATCACGCCGAGCAGATCCTGCGCGACGGACAGGCCGATCTGATCGCGCTTGCACGAGAGCTTCTTTACAATCCGCACTGGCCTGTTCATGCTGCGAAGGAATTGGGCATTGAGAACTACCTCGATGTTCTTCCATTTGCCCTTTCGTGGTGGCTCAAGCGCCGGGAAGAAGTGCGCCGGTTGAAGCCGAACTGAGCGCGCCGTCGACTTAGAACGACTGCGGAGAATGCCATGCTGTTGCGCATTATCTTTGCGGCGCTGCTCGTCGGGTTTTCGCAGCAAGCCGCGTTCGCACAGTATCCGACGAAGCCGGTTCACATTGTCGTTCCTTACCCGCCCGGAGGCGCTGTCGATGCTTTCGCGCGCGTGCTGTCGCAGCAGCTGTCGGATGTCTGGCGCCAGCAGGTCGTGGTCGACAATCGCCCGGGTGGCAGCACGATGATCGGCGCGGAGCAGGTCGCGAAATCACCGCCCGACGGCTACACGCTTCTGCTCTCGGCAGAACTGACCTTCGTGACCGTGCCGCATCTTTACGAGAAGATGCCCTATGACCCGTTGAAAGATTTTGCCCCCATCACGGCCCTCGTTTCTGCGACGCAAGCCCTGGTTGCCAACCCGTCGCTGCCGGCAAAGACGGTCAAGGATATCGTGGCGCTCGCCAGGGCGAAGCCGGGCGAGCTCAGCTATGGATCGTTCGGCATCGGCTCGACGGGACACCTCAATATGGAGGTGCTGCAGGCAATGACCGGCGTGCGTTTCAATCATATTCCCTACAGCGGCGCCGGGCCCGCGATGAACGACGTCATCGGCGGCCACATCAACTTCATGTTCGCGGCGCTGAGCATCGTCAAAGGGAACGTGCAGGCCGGCAAGCTGCGCATGATCGGAGTCGGGAGCGATCACCGCAGCCGTGAATTTCCCGACGTGCCGACAATTTCGGAGTCAGGCGTCCCGGGCTTCGAAGCAAAATCCTGGTTCGGGCTGGTGGCTCCGGCGGGGACGCCGGCAGACATTATCAGGAAGATAAACGGTGACGTGACCAAGGTGATCTCGGACCCGGCCTTCACAGAAAAATATCTCGCCGCACAGGGACTGGAGCCGATCGTTGGTCCGTCTGAAAAATTTGTGACATTTATTCGCGACGAAACCGTGAAATGGGGGAAGGTCGTAAAGGACGCAAATATAAAGATGACGAAGCAGTGACGGATCTGTCAGCGCGCGGCAGCTTATTAGCATTCGGGATCAAACGAGTTTTGGTTAACGCGATCAACGCGTGCTGCGCGTGACTTTGTTTCCTTTCCGTAAATGAAGTTCGCAATCAACATCCGTGGTGCGTTGTTCTTCGTCTGTTTGGTCGACGCGCGCTGCGGCTGGACTCTGCTAGGATTGCACGTTCGAAAACAGCTCCTGGTGATTGGCGATGTTCTGGTTCGCGAGCGCGACCAGCCGCAGATAGCGCACGACATCGATATAGGCTTCCGCCGCATCGAGCGCGATCAGTTCTGTGCGTTCGAGGACGCGGAATGCCGCAGCATTGACGCGCGCCGCCTGTCGCCAGATCTCGTGGATGGATGCAAATCCGTCGAACAGGATCTGTCGCACAACGACAGACATCTCCTTGCCGTCGAACCAGGTACCGTTGCCCGCCGGCGGTCGCCGCGCCTCCTGCGTGAATTTTTCGGGACCAATGCCTGAGTCCAGCCGCACCTGCGGCAAAAGGAACCCCTGCGCCTGGCGGAGCGTACTTTCCGTTGCTCGCCGGTTGGCCGAAGCCTCGCCGACCCCGGGGTTGGTCAGAACGGCGAGCGAAATTGCTTCGTTGATCGAAAACGCTCGGGGGCGGGCTTCGCCAGCGGCATAGGGCAGTGCGGCCTTGGGTGAAGAGGCGACCTGCGCGCGAGCCGCGAGGGCGGCGTCATGACTTGGTTGTCTCCTAAGGATGCTATCGGGATCCAGGCGCAGCGCGCCAACGGGTCCAATGACGTTTTTCGTCAAGGAGTCGCTGTCGGCCGTGCCGCCCTCTAAGCCGATATGACCCACCTTCCAACCCGCTGCCGGGATGAAAGAGAATGGCGCTATGTCGCCAGGCAATTCGGCTGTCCGTGTTACGCTTGTTAACGCCACCATCGACACGGTCGCAAGCAAAAACGCTTTCATCGTTTCTACCTGTGTCGGCGAGCGAATCAGTTTCAATCACTTGGCCATACTCCGTTACTCCGTGCGTCCTGTATTCGAACGACGAGCTTGCATTCGATGAATCATCTGAACGAAGGAAAACGCGCTCAACACACTCGTTGCACGCGGAGCATTTCAAACAAAAGTCAAATGATTGAACGCAGCGACATCAAGGCCGCCGCAAGAACAGGCGACAGAATGGCGTGAGGATTACGAACGCGCTTTGGCTGCAAGCCGCTGATGAAGGCGTGGCAGGTCAACAACCATGCGGGCGTGGGTGCCTCTGCCGATCTCTTCGATCTCGTCGCGAGCGCTCACATTGAATTCGATGCGGCGGCCATCCACTTTGGTGACGACCGCTTCAGCGGTCACACGATGGCCGGCGGGAGTGGCCGCAAGGTGATGGATGTTGACTTCGATGCCGACCGCGCTTTCGCCCGGATCAAGATAGTCCCGTACCGCATTCAATGCCGCGTTCTCCATCGCGGTCACCATCATCGGAGTGGCGAACACAGGGGGCAGCGCGGCATCCTTGAACTGATTGGCCAGATGGGCCGGCGAAACGCGCAGCGTGTAAGACTCTTTTGCTCCGACGGGGATCGGTCGCATCGCGTCATCTCCCAGGCCGGGGAACATGATTGATCGCCGGGGCCAGAATGACGAGCAGAATTCCGCACAGGGCTATCGGCAGAAAAGCCATGCTGGCAACCCCTGTCAGGTCCCACGCCAACCCGCTGATGATCGGCACAATCACCGCGCAGCTGTAGCTTATCGTGAACATTGCAGCCGTCACACGATGCACGTCATCGGCTGCGCTGAGAAGGGGCGGCAGCGCGAGCACCAAAATCAATATGATCGAGGCGGCAAACCCCTGCAGCGTGGCGGCCGCCACCACCCAGGCGCCGGTGCCGAACACGATGCCGGCGGTCGCGATCACGCAGAGCAGTCCGCACACGACATAGGGCCAAACCTTGCGTTCCAGCCGGCCGGCAAAGGCGAGCAACAGCATCGATGCCGGCAACTGGCCAATATTGAGGCCGATCAGGGCGGCGTTGATCCAGTCGTTTTGTCCGGTGTCCCGCAGATAGTCGGGAATGAAGGCATTGGTTGCAAAATATGTCGCGTTGATGGTGCCGAGCATGATGCCGAGCCGCCAGATCAATGCGTTGCGCCAATCGGGCCACCAGCGTCGCCTCGCCAGCATCGAGTCGTCAGGGGCGGGCGAGGGCGCCAACCACATGACCATCACTGCGATGATCGCGACCGGGATGCTCCAGGCCACAAAGGCCGCCTGCCAGCTGCGAACGATTTCCATCACCGGAAACATCAGCGCCACGGGCAGGATTTCGCCGATCAGAAGTCCATTCGTGTAAACGGCGGTCGCGAACGCGATACGATGCGGGACCCAGGCTCGGACGGCCGGCGGCAGTGTCACTTGCATGATGGCCACGCCGGCACCCATGGCTATCGTCATGGCATAGAGCCAGGCTACATAGAGCAGCGTACCGCGCAGTGCACCACCAACCGCTGTCATGGCAAGTCCGACCACCAGCGCGGCACGAATCCCGAGTCGAGCAATCAACAGCGAGCCTGGTACTGCCGCGATGGCGAACAGCATTGATGGCAGTCCGGTCAGAATGCCGATCTCTGTCGCGCTCAGATTCAACTCGTCGTGAATCATCGGGATCAGCGGCGGCACAGCCAGGATTGTCAGGCGCAGCGCGACGCCGGCAAGCCACAGCAGCAGGAGCGACGTGAGGATGTACGATTGGGGCAATTTGCCGCTCATGAGCGGTGCCGGTTTTGCGAACCTGCTCGATCGGCCAACTCCTGGCGCACCAGATCCGGCAGCGATTGGTTCGCCGAATTGAACTTGATCGCGCGGATACTGAAGGCCGCAGCCGCGGCAACGTCGTCATCCTTGTCGCCGATCAGGAAGCTCCTGCCGATATCGACGGGCCATTCGCGGACCGCCTGCTCCAGCATGCCGATGCCGGGCTTTCGACAGCCGCAAACGATCGCCAAGGGCCTGACGATGCCTTCAGGATGATGCGGGCAATAATAAAACGCATCGATATGGGCGCGCTGCTGTTTGAGCTCGCCTTGCATGTGCGCGTGGAATGCTTTGACAGCGGCTTCATCATAGTAACCGCGGGCCACGCCGGACTGATTTGTAATGACGAATACGTAGTATCCGGCCTCGTTCAAAAGGCGCACGGATTCGGGTGCGCCCTCAATCCATTCGAGCTGTTCGGGCCTGTACGCATAGCCGCGGTCGACATTCAGGACGCCATCGCGATCGAGAAATGCTGCCGGACGCGCCCCCGCTTCCCTGTCGGAGTGACTCCCTGCGGGAGATGCCTCGTCACTCATTGGCTTTTGCCAAGGACGTATTTTGCTGACTTGCCTCGCCGTCACCCGGTTGCGTCGCCGGACGGACTTGCGCACCGCTGAAGATCCATACGACGCCACCTGCCAGCCCCACCACGAAAACGGCCGCTCCAAAAAGAATCGACAACGTGAGGCCGTCACTTTCAGCCAGCCCGGCAAAGGCAAAAGCCGCGATCATGCTGCTCTCGCGAACGCCCCAGCCGGCTATCGATATCGGGATGGTCGAAATCAGCAGGACGGGCGGCAACAGAATCAGGACCTGTGCGAAGCTGACAGGGGCGGCGATGGCTTTAATGCAGCACCAGGCCGAGACGATCGTGAGCAAATGAATCACGATCGAGCATGCGATGATATAGCTCATCGACAAAGGTGAGCGGCACAAGGTTACGACGATACCCGACGCTGCCGATAAGTGGCGCGTCAGTACCCAATGATCCAGCCACGGCCGAAAGCGCGTGCCAATAAACACGAAGAGTATGCTGCCGGCGACCGCTCCAAGTCCGATCATCACTATAACCGTTCGGGCGACTGGATCGTGGACCAATCTCATCGTCCAGGGCAGACAGGCAAGGACGATCAAGGCCAACACCAATAAGCCCACGATCCTGTCAATCAGCACCGAGTAGGTCGCGCGCGCCCAGCCGGCCCCCTTGCGCGCAAGAAACCATATACGCGCCCCATCGCCGCCAACCGTCGATGGCAGCACTTGATTGAAAAAGGTGGCGATGAAGCTCAGTTGGAGCGCCGGTCCATATGCCAGCTTCGCGTCGCACGAGACTGCGATTTTTTGCCAGCGCGCGGCGAGAAAAGCGACCTGGACCGTCAGAAAAAACAACGCCAGCGCCATCCAGGCCGGCTGCAAGCGGGTTAGCCGATCGCCCAATGTGCTGATGTTAACCCAACGCAGCGAGAAATAGAGCAGCAGGATGGAGATAGTCGCTTTGGCCAGCAATAATAGCGTGCTGCGCATAGCGCAAAGCCCTGAGCTTAAAGTGATGATCGCGTTGGATGGACGGACGGCTTTCGCATGCCCCATCCGGCGATGCAAGTGGGGACTCGATGGAACTGCGTTAAACGGGACCTCAAAATGCGTCATTCATGTCAATCTGGTGCTGTGTTAGAACTCCAGTGAAGATCCGGGTTTCATGCATATTCAGCAGCGAATTTTGGTGACCGGCGGGGCGGGGTTTCTCGGCTCGCATCTTTGCGAGCGGCTTCTCGCCGAGGGCGGCGACGTTCTCTGCGCCGACAACTTTTTCACCGGCGCCCGAAAGAACATCGAGCACCTTCTCGACCACAAGCATTTCGAATTGATGCGGCACGACGTGACATTCCCGCTCTACGTCGAGGTCGATGAAATTTATAATCTCGCCTGTCCTGCCTCGCCCATTCATTACCAGCGCGATCCGGTGCAAACGACCAAGACCAGCGTCCATGGCGCGATCAACATGCTTGGCCTTGCAAAGCGCGTAAAGGCGAAAATCCTGCAGGCATCCACTTCTGAAGTCTATGGCGATCCTCATGTCCATCCGCAGCCCGAGGACTATTGGGGTCACGTCAATCCGGTCGGCCCTCGATCTTGTTATGATGAAGGCAAACGCTGTGCTGAGACATTGTTCTTCGACTATTGGCGCCAGCACAATTTGAGGATCAAGGTCGCGCGCATATTCAATACCTATGGTCCGCGCATGCATCCCAACGACGGCCGTGTGGTCTCGAATTTCATCACGCGAGCCCTGCTCGGTCGCGACCTGACGGTGTACGGAGATGGCACCCAGACCCGCTCTTTCTGTTATGTCGACGATCTGATCGACGCGCTGGTGAAGCTGATGGCAACGCAGGATCGGGTCACGGGCCCGATCAATATCGGCAACCCGAGCGAGTGTTCAATGCTCGAACTGGCAGACATGATCATCGAGATGACCGGTTCCCGATCACGCACGGTGCATCGTCCGCTGCCGGAAAACGATCCGCGTCAGCGGCGTCCGGACATTTCGCGCGCGCAGGACGTGTTGTCCTGGGCGCCCCGCACTCGGCTGAAGGAAGGATTGATCCAGACGATTTCTTACTTCGAACAGCTGCTGGGCGAGGACGACGTGCGTCGCGCCTTGCTCTCGAGCGAGGGCGGCTGATTCCGCGCGCGGCACGGTTTTGCCGCGAAAATGGACTGTTGCCCGCCCCGCGAAATTTGCTAGCTAAGTGATTGGAATCTGCCCATTTAAGACCGCTACAGAACGGGAGGTCTGTGGCGATTTGCTAGGATAATCACCGCGTCCGGCGACAAGGGGATCCATTGAACATCGCATCGACAAAAACGGCGCCGTCAGGTTCAAGCACCGCGAAGAGCGCCGACCTCACCGTCGTGGGAAGAGCGGGCCACGTCGGCATTCCGCTTGTCCTCGCTTTTGCCGAGGCCGGCCTTACCGTCAACGTTCACGATATCAATGAAACGGCACTGGCGACGTTGAGATCCGGAAAATTGCCATTTATCGAGCATGGCACAGCGCCGATTCTCGCAAGAGCGCTTGCCGGCAACAAGTTGATTTTCACCTCATCGCTCAGTGCGATCGGACGCAGCGGCCCCGTTGTCATCACCATCGGCACGCCGGTTGACGAATTCCTGAATCCCGTACAGTTGGAAGTTCAGCGATGCGTCGACAATCTGTTGCCGCACCTTGCCGAGGACCAATTGTTGATTCTCCGGTCAACGGTCTATCCGGGAACGACCGACTGGCTGCAGGACTACCTCCGGCGGCTCGGCCGCAGGAATAGCGTGGCTTTCTGTCCTGAACGCGTGGCGCAGGGCGGCGTCAAGGAGCTTCGCGAGATGCCCCAAATCGTCAGCGCCACCTCGAAGGACGCGGAACGAGAGGCCGCTGAAATTTTCAGACTGATCGCACCCGAGCTCGTCGTCGTAAAGCCGATCGAAGCCGAGTTCGCCAAGCTGTTCAACAACGCCTATCGCTACATCGAATTTGCTGCCAGCAACCAGTTCTACATGATCGCAAAATCGGCCGGCGCCGATTATCAGGCAATCATGCGCGCGATGAAGCAGAACTATCCGCGCGCGAAAAGCTTTCCCGGACCTGGCTTTTCGGCCGGCCCTTGCCTGTTCAAAGACACCATGCAGCTCGTCGCCTATGCGCGCAATCAATTCGGGATGGGTCATGCCGCCATGCAGGCCAACGAAGGCCTTGTGCTGCAGCTGGTCGATGATCTGCGGCGTTCGTACAGAATCTCGGAACTGACTGTCGGTTTGCTCGGAATGGCTTTCAAGGCCGAGATCGACGACACCCGCGCCTCGCTGAGCTACAAGCTCAAGCGCAATCTGCAAATGTGCGCGCGAAAGGTTCTCACCGCGGACCCGTTCGTGACGTCCGATCCTCACATTCTTCCGCTCGAGCAGGTCGTCGAGGGCAGCGACATCCTGATCTTGTGCACGCCGCACTCGGTCTATGCGGAGGCGGATCTCAAGGGCAAGCCCGTGGTCGACGTCTGGGGCTTTCTCAAGAACGCAAACATCGTCTATTGAACATGGCGTCCCGCGCGGAGATCTTCGCTGCCGCCTGTCATTGGTGGGTTTCTCCCGCCAACTGTCATGCGAGCATCGGGTGTCGAGGGCCGAGATGATCAGATTACCTAAGCTCACCTCGCGCCAAATCCTGATCGTCCTGCATGATCTGTTGGCCACCGCTGCCGCGATCGTGGTCACGTTCCTGATTCGCTTCGAGGATGCGGCACTCAACGAACGGATGCGCGCGCTGGCCCTGTTCCTTCCATTTTTCCTGCTCTACGCCGCGGTGGTCTATTTCATTATCGGATTACATCGCAACAAGTGGCGCTTCACGTCGATCCCGGACCTCTACAATCTGTTTCGGGCGTCGACCATCCTCGCCATGTCGCTTCTCGCGCTTGATTACATCCTGGTAGCACCGAATCTCTACGGTACGTTCTTTTTCGGCAAGGTCACCATTCTGCTTTACTGGTTTTTGCAGATGTTTTTCCTCGGTGGCCTTCGGGTCGTCTACCGCTATTTCCATTATGCGAGAACACTCCAGCGTGTGAGGGTTGCAGACGCGACACCCACATTGTTTCTGGGACGCGCCGCTGACGCAGAAGTGTTGTTGCGCAGCATCGAAAGCGGCGCGGTGAAGAAGATCTGGCCGGTCGGCGTGCTTTCACCGTCTGCGGCCGACCGAGGACAATCGATCCGCGGCGTTCCTGTCCTGGGCGATATCGACGATCTCGAGCGCATCGTGGCAGATTTGGAAGGGCGCGGTGAGCGGGTGAGACGGCTTGTTCTGGCTGCCTCAGCGCTCGCGCCCGAGGCGCGCCCTGAAGCGATTTTGATGCGCGCGCGCAGGCTCGGTCTGAACACGAGCAGGTTGCCAGCACTCGACACGGATGGACCAGCCGTTCAGCTGGCGCCAGTTTCGGTCGAAGACCTGCTATTGCGCCCCAGCGTCAAAATCGACTACCGGCGGTTGGAGGATTTCGTCACCGGCAAGGCAATCGTGGTGACCGGCGGCGGCGGCTCGATCGGCGCCGAGATCTGCGATCGTATCGTCACGTTTGGCGCTGCGAGGCTGCTGGTCATCGAGCATTCTGAACCGGCGCTGCACGCGGTCATGGAAACCCTGAAGAGCAAACAAGGCAAGGCAGAACTCACAGGCCGCATTGCCGACATTCGCGACCGGGAGCGGATGACCAGACTTGTCGCGCAGTTCAAGCCTGACATCGTCTTCCATGCCGCGGCGCTCAAGCACGTTCCAATGCTGGAACAGGACTGGGACGAGGGCATCAAGACCAATGTCTTCGGCTCGATCAATGTCGCCGATGCTGCGGCCTCGGCGGGCGCGCAGGCCATGGTCATGATTTCGACAGACAAAGCGATTGAACCGGTGTCGGTGCTTGGCGCCACCAAGCGCCTGGCAGAAATGTACTGTCAGGCGCTCGACGACGAATTCTCCCGCCGCGCCGGCCCGGGCCAGCAGGCGATGCGGCTGATCTCCGTGCGGTTCGGAAACGTGCTTGCCTCGAACGGTTCGGTTGTTCCGAAATTCAAGGCGCAGATTGAAGCCGGCGGGCCGGTGACCGTCACGCATCCGGACATGGTGCGATATTTTATGACCATTCGCGAGGCGTGCGATTTGGTCATCACGGCAGCAACCCATGCGCTGGGCAGACGCGACGGCGATGAATCGGTCTACGTTCTCAACATGGGCCAGCCGGTGAAAATCGTCGAGCTGGCCGAACGCATTATTCGCCTGTCTGGCCTTGAGCCGGGCAGCGATATCGAGATTTTATTCACCGGCATTCGTCCGGGTGAACGGTTGCACGAAATCCTGTTCGCGCGCGGGGAGGAAACTGCCGATATTGGAATCCCGGGAATCGTCGCAGCCAAGCCGGTTCGGCCGACGCTCGATGCGATCCGCGCGTGGGTCGCAACCTTGGAGCGGGGCGTGGCCCGTGGCGAGCGCGCGGCAATCTATAACGTCCTGCGCGACGCGGTGCCGGAATTCCGCGGCGAAGCGGCTTGAGAGAAGCACCGTGGATCTTGACACATTCTTCAAAGCGGAATTTGCCGAACACCACGACGTGGCGCGCCGCTCGGAGCAAGCGTTGTCGGGCAGCTTCGCAGCGCTCGTTCGAGCCTGCGCAACCTCAATCCGCGGCGGCGGCAAGCTGATGTTCTTCGGAAATGGAGGGAGTGCGGCCGACGCTCAGCATCTCGCGACTGAACTGACGGTCCGTTACAAGCGCGATCGTGCCGCGATCGCCGCCATTGCGCTGACCACCGATAGTTCAGCGCTCACGGCAGCGGGCAACGATCTTGGCTTCGAACGCATATTCGCGCGCCAGATCGAGGCATTGGGAAAGCCCGGCGATGTCGCCGTCGCGATCTCGACGTCCGGCAAGAGTCCGAATGTTATCGCCGCCCTTAAACAGGCTCGATCAATGGGACTGGTCACCGCCGCGTTTGGCGCCAAGGCCGGAGGCGATATGGCCCCGCTCGCGGACCATCTCCTGGCGGTGCCGTCGGCTACGACGGCGCGTATTCAGGAAATGCACATTCTGCTGGGCCAGATGCTTTGCGCTGCCCTCGAAGCGGAGCTTGGCCTTGCAGCCGACTGAATTTGAGGTCACTTTTTTCATAAAGCGAAAATTAGCTTCTTTATCCTGAAAACGCCTTGACTTGATTGATGGGTGCGCTTTCCCTTGGGGTAGGGAGAAAACAACCATGGACGTTCCGATTTTGGCCGGGCATGGCCGCAAAGCGCCTGCGCAACAAGCAAACGGCAAGAGCGATCGACACAATATCCAGTCGGTGGATCGTGCGCTGTACTTGCTGGAAACGATCGCGGAGGCCGGCGGCGAAGCAACGCTGACCGAGCTCGCCACCCGCACAGGTCTCAACATTTCAACGTGTCACCATTTGCTCGCAACGCTGATCCAGCGCGGCTTCGCCGCGAAGGTGCCGGGGCGCCGCCTTTACGCGCTCGGCCCCCGAATCCTTTATCTCGGACACACATGCCTTCAGGTAGACCTGCCTCGCCGCGCGCAACGCTATCTTGAAGCGATCAACCGAGCGACCGGCGAGACCGTGCATCTCGCCGCCCTGCAGGGCGATGCAGTGATCACGCTGGCGGTCCGTGAAGCGCTTCACGCCGTCCGGGTCGACACTGGCAAGATCGGGAAGCTTGAGGCGCCACATGCGACATCGATCGGCAAGGCAATATTGGCCTGGCTTCCCGAGGATGAGATGCGCCGGATCCTCGCCAACGGCATGAAGCGCTTCACAAACAATACGATCACGGAATTCCCGACTCTGGTCGAATCGCTGCGCATCGTTCGTCGCAACGGCTATGCGATCGACCATGAGGAATTCCTGCCAGGCGTCATTTGCGTTGGCGCGGCCATTCGCGACCAGGCCGGCACAGTTATCGGCGCCATCAGCGCTTCGACGCCGACCATGCGCGCGAGCGAGGAGCACGTCGCCTCGATGCGCGACCAGATCATAGCCGCGACGCGTGCGCTCTCCGCCGAGTTCGGCGAGCCGGCCACCCAACGAGCGGTCGCCAATTGATTGATCGGATTGTTTGACCGAGTTTTTTGGAGGAATCATGTACGCACCGCCCGGTGTAAAAACCAATCACAACGAATTTCCCATTCCCGAATACCAGCGTGCCTGGGTGCTGGGTGATCCCGGTCAGCTCTCCATTGCGAAAAAGCCGGTCCCGGTGCCAAAGAAAGCAGAAGTGCTGGTCCGCATCGATGCGGTGGCAATCTGCGCGACTGACCTTGAGATCATCTATCATGGCCCGCCGGCCATGATCCAAGGCGGCATGCCATTCAATAAGAACTTTTCTCCCGGGCATGAGTACATGGGCACGGTCGTGGCGCTCGGACCCGGAGTCGATGAGTACAATATCGGTCAGCGCGTGGCAGTCGAGATTCACGCCGGTTGCGGCCAGTGCAAGCGATGCCGCGAGGGGATGTA
>Ga0126380_10000083_pt1 | contig 22358 bp, 23 predicted proteins | sample PanSoiMetPlot_26_FD_92544 | JGI IMG/M metagenome (GOLD analysis project Ga0126380, IMG submission 92544) | Tropical forest soil microbial communities from Panama - MetaG Plot_26 | ecosystem: Environmental > Terrestrial > Soil > Tropical forest > Bulk soil | place: Panama | collected 2016-02-17
GACCAGCGCCCCGCCTCCGGCTCGTGCCCGCGCCGGATGAGCAGGATCCGGCCGTCGGCGGTGATGATGGCGCCGACACAGGGGACCCGCGGTTCGGGCATGGCCCCAAGTATTGCGCGGGGCATGCGCCACCGGTACTTGACGTGCGCCCCGGGAGCGATCACCGTCGATGTCCATGAAGACGGCTCCCATCTGCCCGCGCTGCGGGGGCCCCCTGACCGAGCCCAGTGCCTGGGCCAGCGGCTGGCGCTGCGCGCTGCACGGCGAGGTGCACCCGCTGCGGTCGCCGTACACCCCGTCCGCCGACGGCCTGCGCGGCCTGCTGCGCAACGTCAAGGTCCCGGCCTGGCTGCCCTGGCCGCTGCCGGGCGGCTGGCTGGTCACCGGGTTCGCCGGGGCCGGTGACGACCGCACCGGGACCCGGGCCTGCGTGGTCGCGCTGTCCGGGCCCAACCCGGTCGGCGGGCCCGGCGAGATGCTGTTGATCTCCGAGGAACCCGGCGTCGGCCTGGGCGCCTGGCTGGCCGGGCTGCCCGGCCCGGACCCGGGGGAGGGTTTCGCGGCCGGCCCGCCGCACGCCGTGGTCGGGTTCGGCCATCACGAGTTCCCGCTGTGGCACGTGGACGCGCCGGGCCGGGCCGCCTTCGCGGGGGAGGTGCTCGGCAACTGGGTCTGGGTGGTGCTGTGGCCGGACACCGCCGGGGTCCTGCTCGTGGAGCCCCTCCCCCTGCGCGACCTGCGCGATCCCGGACAGGACCTGGATCTGCCCTTCGGCGCCGCGTCGCCGCACCTGCCGGGCGCGGCCCGCTAGCCCTACCATTGGCGCTCGTGCGCATCGACCTCCACGTCCACAGCTCGGCCTCGGACGGCACCGATCCGCCCGCCGAGGTGATGCGCCGGGCCGGGCAGGCCGGGGTGGACGTGGTCGCGCTGACCGACCATGACACCCAGGCCGGCGTCGCGGAGGCGGCCCGGGCGCTGCCGCCGGGCCTGGCGCTCGTCGCCGGCATGGAGCTGTCCGGTCGGCTGGCGGGCCACAGCGTGCATCTGCTGGCCTACGGCACCGACCCGGCGGACCCCGAGCTGGCCGCGGAATGCGCCGCGATCGTCGAGTCCCGGCGCGGCCGCGCCAGGCGCATGGTGGAACGGCTCCGCGAACTCGGGGTGGCGATTACCTGGCCGCAGGTGGAGGCGCTGGCCGCCGGTGGGGTGGTCGGCCGCCCGCACATCGCCAGGGCGATGGTGGCCGCCGGGGCCATCGCCGAGCCGGCCCAGGCGTTCACCCCGGAATGGATCGGTGACGGGGGGCGGGCCTACGTGAGCAGGTACGCGCTAGACCCGGTTCGTGCGATCGGCCTGGTCTCCGCCGCCGGAGGGGTCGCGGTGCTGGCGCATCCCGGCGCGGTCTCCCGTGGCTGGAAGATCCCCGACGAGGCGATTGCCGCGCTGGCCGCGGCCGGGCTGGCCGGCCTGGAGATCTTTCATCCCGATCATGACGCTGAAGAACGATCGCGCCTTGGTGACCTGGCGACCGTCCTGGACCTGGTGCCGAGCGGCGGCAGCGACGATCACGGGAGCCTGACCGGCCACCGGATCGGCGCGGAGACCTGCCCGCCGCAGTCCTTCGAGCGGCTGATGGCGCTGCGCGAAACGGGGGCCCGATGAGCCGCGTGTCCGACGTGAAGTTCTTCTGGCGGGTCGGGTATCCGTAGTTTCAGCACCGAAGGCTGAGGAGAAGGGCAACGTTGATGGACGCGCGAGTCGAGCTGGCAGCGGCCAGCGGTAAGGCGGGGTGCAACGCCTGGGTGATCGGCGACGACGAGGAGGTAATCGTCGTCGATCCGGGTGCGGACGCCCGCGCGGTGCTCGGCGCGGCCGGCGACCGAGAGATCCTCGCCGTGATCTGCACGCACGGTCATCCGGCCCACGTGGAGGCGGCGCTGGAGGTGGCCGAGCGCGACGAATCCCCGGTGGCGCTGCACCGCGGGGACCGGCTGCTCTGGCGCGAGGTGCACGGTGGCCCGCTGCCCGAGATCGAGATGGAGAATGGCGGCTCCTTCGATGTGGCCGGCGTAACCCTGGAGGTGCTGCACACGCCGGGGCACAGTCCCGGTTCTGTCAGCATCTACTGCGAGGATCTGGGTGTGGTGTTCTCCGGCGATGCGCTATCCGCCAGCGGGCCGTGCCCGCACGACGGCGGGTTCCCCGATTTCGCCGGGCAGCTTTCCGCTATCGGGGCGGAACTGCTGACGCTGCCGGGGGAGACCCGGGTGCTGCCGGGCCACGGCGCGGAGAGCACCGTCGCGATTGCGGAGAAGCGCTTCGATTCGTGGGTCGCGGCGGGTCCGGAGATTTCTGCTGATGGTGACGACTGACCAGCCAATACTGCCCGGAATGCCCCGGCGGCTGTACCCGTGCACGCCGACCCGGCTGAGCACCTGGCTGGACTGCCCGCGCCGCTACCGGATGGCCTACCTGCACCGGCCGGCCCCGGCCAAGGGCCCGCCGTGGGCGCACAACAGCTTCGGCGCCAGCGTGCACAACGCACTGGCCGGCTGGTGGCGGCTGCGGCGCGCGGAGCGCACCGGGCCGGCCGCGGGGGACCTGCTGGACCGCGGCTGGATCGAGGAGGGTTACGCCGGTCCCGCGCAGTCGCAGGCCCACCGGGCCCGGGCCCGGGACATGGTAGAGCGCTACGTGGCCACGCTCGATCCGGCGGCCGAGCCGCTGGGGGTGGAGCGGACCGTTGGTGCCGCCACCGCGCAGATCGTGGTCAGCGGGCGCATCGACCGGCTGGATGCGCGCCGGGGCCGCGCGGGGGACACCGAACTCGCCGTGGTGGACTACAAGACCGGCCGGCGCGCGCTCGGCACCGATGACGCCCGCACTTCTATGGCGCTTGCGTTGTACGCGGTTGCCGTGGCGCGGATCTTTCACAAACCGTGCCGGCGGGTGGAGCTGCATCATCTGCCCAAGGGTGAGATCCACGCCTGGGACCACACCGAGGCGACGCTGAGCCGGCACGTGCAGCGCGCGGAAGCGATCGCGGCCGAGTGCCGCCAGGCCGACGAGCGATTCCGGGCCGGGGTGCCCGGTGGTGAGACCGACGAGGTGTTCCCGCCGCGTCCCGGTCCCGGGTGCGGGTGGTGCGACTTCCGCGCGCTGTGCCCGGAAGGGGCCGCCGCCGGGCCCGCGCACCGGCCTTGGGACGGCCTGGCAGATGCGGAGTACTAGGGCGAATCCCGTAAATCCCTGGCCTGCTGCGCTCCGGCGAGGGTAGGCGGGACACACCCTAAGCCGACCCGGTACTGCGCCCCCCGCCGCGCCGGCGCCGACGCCGAGGGGCGCCGCCATGGTCCGCTGCGGGACTCTCCGTAGCCACGGGCACGCCGCCCTTGGTCCGGCGGCGGGGCCGGGATCTGCGCCGGGTGCGGGCGCGCTCGGCCCCGCCGGACCGGCGGCCCGCCGCGGAGCGGTGTCGGCCCGTCTCGGCGAAGTCCTCCAGTTCCTCGGCTTCCAGGCCTTGCCGGCCCTTCTGGTCCGGGGCCAGCCGGCTGCCCGCGTCCGCCGGGATGCCCAGGGCGCGGAACAGGTGCTCAGAGGTGGAGTAGGTCTCCGGCGGCTCGGGGAGACCGAGGCCCAGCGCACCGTTGATGACCTTCCACCGCGTCATGTCGTTCCAGTCCACGAAGGTGACGGCCACCCCGGACCGGCCCGCCCGGCCGGTCCGGCCGATGCGGTGCAGGTACGCCTTGTCGTCTTCGGGACATTCGAAGTTCACCACGTGGGTGACGTCTTCCACGTCCAGGCCGCGTGCGGCCACGTCGGTGGCGACGAGCACGTCCACCTTGCCGTGGCGGAACGCGCGCAGAGCCCGTTCCCGCTGCGCCTGGCCCAGGTCGCCGTGCACCGCCGCGGCGGCGAAGCCGCGGGTGGTCAGCGCGCCTGCGACCTGGTCGGCGGTCCGCTTGGTACGGCAGAACACCATGGTCAGCCCGCGCCCGTCCGCCTGGAGCACCCGGACCAGCATCTCGACCTTGTCCATCTGGTGGGCGCGGAAGACGTGCTGCTCGGTCAGTGGCACGTGTTCGGGCTCGTCGTGCTGCTCGGCCCGCACGTGTATCGGCCGGCTCAGGTAGCGCCGGGCGAGCGTGACCACTTCGCCGGGCATCGTGGCCGAGAAGAGCATGGTCTGCCGGCCCGGCGGGGTGAGTTCGAGTATCCGCTCGACATCGGGCAGGAAACCCAGGTCGAGCATCTTGTCGGCTTCGTCGAGCACCAGCGTGCCCACGTCCGACAGCTTGAGGTGGCCCTGCCTGACCAGGTCGAGCAGGCGGCCGGGGGTTCCCACCACCACGTCCACGCCCGCGCGCAGCGCGTCGATCTGCGGCTCGTAGGCGCGCCCGCCGTAGACCGTGATCACCCGGGCCCCGCTGGCCTGGCCGGCCACGGCCAGGTCGCGGGATACCTGGATGGCAAGCTCCCGGGTCGGGACCACGACCAGGGCGCGGGTCGCGCCCCCGCGGACCAGCGGCTGGTCGTCCAGCCGCTGCAGCATCGGGATGCCGAATGCCAGCGTCTTGCCCGTCCCGGTCCTGGCCTGGCCGATGACGTCATGGCCGGTCAGCGCGATGGGCAGGGTAAGCGCCTGGATAGGGAAGGCCGCAGAGATCCCCTGGGCGGCCAGGCTTTCGCAGATCGGCCCGGCGACGCCGAGATCGGCGAATAGCGGGCCAGTGTCTTCGCCGCCTTGTTCCTGGGCGGCAGGCATCAAAGTCGTCAGAGTTCCAGCTCTCCAAATGGGCGCCCCGGCGCCCGGTTACTGCCCCACCTGAGCGTGAGAACACAACGGAACGCAGCCGCATTCCCGTGTGACCGGGGGACAGTGTACCAACGGATGTACGCTGCGCTCGTGACAGGCGCGGACGGCGCGGCCGGCAGCGATGGCCTGACCGACCTTTTCGGCTTGCTGGCGTACGCGGAACTGGTGGCGTTCTTCAATCTGTCCGGCGATGCGGCGCTCGCGCCCACGCTGGATGACAAGGCCGCCCTCGGCGAGATGGCGGTCGCCGAGTTCGGTCATTTCCGTGCCCTGCACGGCGAGCTGACCCGGATGGGGGCCGTGCCGGAGCAGGCCATGCAGCCGTTCGTGGCGCCGCTGAACGCCTTCCACGCCAGGACGGCGCCCGCGGACTGGCTCGAGGGCCTGGTCAAAGCGTACGTGGGGGACGGCATCGCCGCCGATTTCTACCGCGCGGTCGCCAAGGTCCTGGAGCCGGAGGCCCGCGCGCTGGTCATGGAGGTGCTGGCCGACACCGGCCACGCCGACTTCGTGACCTCCCGGGTCCGCGCCGCCATCGAGGCGGATCCCACGGTCGCGGGGCGGCTGGCGCTGTGGGCGCGGCGCCTGGTCGGCGAGGCGTTGGCCCAGGCGCACCTGGTGGCGGCGGAGCGGCCGCCGCTGGCCCGCCTGGTGGTCGGCGCGGCCGGGGCTTCCGGCGATCAGGGCGACATCGGGCGGATGTTCGCGGACCTCATCGACGCCCACGACCAGAGGCTGGCGGCTCTTGGGCTGTGAAAGTCACCGAGCCGTCGTCACAGATTCCCAAAACCAACCCTGCGCTGCTCCGCGCCGTTGAGCTCCACGTAGCCGATCTTCTCGGCCGGGATCAGGACCTTTCCCCCCTTCTCGTCGCGCACCACGAACATGGCGCCGTTGGTCAGCGCCGTCACCAGGGCACGCTCGACCTCATCGGGGGAGGAAGGGGTGTCCACCACCAGTTCCCTGGAGATGGACTGGATTCCGATCTTTACTTCCACACTGATCCTTTCACTGGTCCACGGCCGCGGGGTCGCTGGCGCGTGGCCAGCCACTGATCCCGCGCCAGGCCAGCCTCGCCATGAGCTGCTCCGCGGCATCCTTCGGGATCGCCCGGTCCGTGCCGAGCCAGTAGGTGGCGCTGACCTGGGCCATGCCGACCAGGCCCATGCCCAGCAGGTGCGCCTCCTCGTCCCCGATGCCGGCGTCCTCGGAGATGATCTCACTGATCATTTCAGCGCAGTCACGGCTGGATTCGTCCAGCCGGGCCCGCACCGCGGGCTCGTTGCGCAGGTCCGACTCGAACACCAGGCGGAACGCCTGGCCGGTGCTGCCGACAAAGTCGAAGAACGCGGTGAACGTGGCGGTCACCCGCTGCTTGTTGTCGGTCGTGGACTCCAGCGCCGCGCGCACGGTCGCGGTGAGCGCCTCCACGCTCTCGTCCAGCAGCGCCAGGTACAGGTCCAGCTTCCCGGGGAAATGCTGGTAGAGCACCGGCTTGCTCACCCCGGCCCGCTCGGCGATCTCGTCCATCGCAGCGGCGTGATAGCCCTGCGCCACGAAGACCTCCTGCGCGGCGGCGAGCAGTTGCCTGCGCCTGGCGGGCTTCGGCAGTCTGTTCCCGGCATGGCGGGCCTGGTTGGTCGTTGTCACCACGGGCCTCCGTTTCACGGAATCCTGACGGCGCGCCGGATCCGGACTGCTTGCCAGTGCTTCACCCGTAGAAGTCTGGCCGTCAACGGTAGTCGTCCTCATCAAGCTCTACTTCCCGGTACTGCTCCATGGCATCGGCCTCATTCACGTCCAAAGGCAGGCCAACGGCCGCTGAGGGCAGGGGAGCATTATGATCGTCTGGCTCGTCGATCACCCCCCGCTGCTGCTCCGCGAGATCGGGCGCTGGCTTCTCCAGATCGCGCTCGCTCATCCATGATCCCCTTCGCGTGTCCGGTGGACTCTGCTCGTTATTCTCTCGCCTGTGGTGCCTGTCGCGCCGTCCAGGGATGGTCCTGATTGGCTCATAGACTGACGACATAGCCTTGACTGCAGCTAGATGAGGGTATTGGGACAGACATGCGCGCCATGTGGAGAGGCGAAATTTCATTCGGCCTAGTCATGATTCCCATCCGGCTCTATGCCGCGACCGAGCACAGGGATGTCTCGTTCCGCCAGGTCCACCGGGAGGACGGAGGGCGGATCAAGTTCCGCCGGGTCTGCTCGATCGACGGTGAGGAGGTCCCCTACGCCGACGTGGCGAAGGGATACGAACTGCCCAACGGCGAGACGGTGGTGCTCACCGACGAAGACCTCGCCGAACTGCCGTTGCCTACCGCGCACGGCATCGAGGTGCTGCACTTCTCGCCGGTCGACCAGGTCGATCCGATCATGTGGGAGCGCAGCTACTACACCGAGCCCGAGCCCCAGGGGATACGCGCCTACGCGCTGCTGCGGGATGCGCTGGAGCGGTCCGGCATGGTGGCGGTGGCGAAGGTGGCGCTGCGCAACCGGGAGTCGCTTGCCGTGCTGCGCACCCGCGACGGCGTGATCGTGCTGGTCACCCTGATGTGGCCCGACGAGGTCCGGGTCACGGATTTCGAGTTCCTCGAGGAAGACGTCGAGGTGCGGTCGCAGGAACTCAAGATGGCCGCGTCTCTGATCGACTCGATGACGGTGGACTTCGACCCGGCCCAGTACAGCGACAAGTACCGGGAAGCGCTGGAGGAGCTGGTCGAGGCCAAGATCGAGGGTCACGAGGTGACCGCGCCGCCACCGCCGCCGGAGAAGCCGGTGACCAGCCTGGCGGACGCGCTGCGGGCCAGCCTCGCCGCCGCGGGCGACAAGTCCGCGCTGGGCGAGACCCGCAAGCCGCGGCGCAGCGCTTGACGGTGCCCGCCGGGCCGCCCGGGCCGCCATGCTGATCGCGGCGCCGGGGCTCATCACCGGGCTGCCCGGAACCGGCGTCCTGGCACCCGGCTACCTCACAGCCAGCGGCGGCCTCATCACCGAGGTGGGTGAGGGCCCGCCGCCGAAACCACCCGACACGGCACTGCCTACCGGCGTGCTCGTCCCTGGCCTGGTGGACTTGCAGGTCAACGGCTACTACGGAGTCGATCTCGCCGACTGCGACCCCGAAGGCTGGGCCACGGTGGCACGGCGGTTGCCGGAAACCGGCACGACGGCGTTCCTCCCGACGTTCATCACCGCTCCGGTAGCCAGGCTGGCCACGACGTTGCGTTCGGCCCAAAAAATTGCGGGAGCGGCGACCGCGGGCGCGCGTGTCCTCGGCGTGCACCTGGAGGGGCCCTTCCTGTCCCCGGCCCGGGCCGGGGCGCACCGGCGCGACTGGATGGTGCTGCCGTCACCGGAGGCGGTCGCCGAACTGCTGGACGCCGGGCACGGGCTGCTGCGGGTGGTGACGCTGGCCCCGGAAACGGACGGCGCGCTGGCCGCGGTCTCGGAACTGGCCGCGTCGGGGGTGGTGGTCAGCGTGGGCCACAGCGACGCCACCGCCGGTCAGGTGGCCGCCGCGGCGGACGCGGGGGCGCGGATGGTCACCCACCTGTTCAACGCGCAGCGCGGGCTGCATCACCGGGAACCCGGCGTGGTCGGGCAGGCGCTGACCGACCACCGGCTGACCAGCGGGCTCATCGTGGACCTGTGCCACGTTTCGGCCGCCGCGTGCGCCATCGCGTTCGCCGCCGCCCCGAGACGGATCTGCCTGGTCACCGACGCGGCCGCGTCCGCCGGCATGCCGCCGGGACGGTACGTGCTCGGCGGCCAGCCCGTGGAACTGCCGCCGGGCGGGGCCGCGCCGGTGCGGCCCGGCGGGACGCTGGCCGGTTCCGCGCTGCGGATGGATCTGGCCGTAGCCAACGCCGTCACCGTGGGCCTGGGTCTGGCGGAGGCGGTGGCCGCGGCGAGCCGGGTCCCGGCGGACCTGATCGGCCGGCCTGACCTGGGGCGGCTGGCCCCCGGCGCGGCCGCCGACCTGGCCTGGCTCGGCGATGACCTGCGGACGAAGGCGACCTGGGTGGGGGGAGAGCAGGTCTACGGCTCCCGGTAGGCAGCGCACCCACGGTTCCCGGTGGGCAGCGCGACAGCGGTTCGGATCGATAACTGGCTACGGCTCCCGGTAGACCTTGTGCTGCGCGGCCTGGGCGCGCGGGCGGAGCACCATCAGGTCCACGTTGAAGTGCCCGGGGCGGGTGGCCGCCCAAGTGATCGCCTCGGCGATGTCCTCCGCGGTCAGCGGCTCGCGGACGCCCTGGTACACGGCGGCGGCCTTACCGGCGTCCCCGCGGAACCGGTTCAGCGCGAACTCGTTCGTGCGGACCATGCCCGGCGCGATCTCGATCACTCGCACCGGCTGGCCGCACAGTTCCAACCGGAGCGTGGCCGCCATCGCGTGCTGGGCGTGTTTGGCGGCCGCGTACCCGCCGCCGCCCTCGTAGGAGATGAACCCCGCGGTCGACGTCAGCATCACGATGACGCCGTCGCCGCTCGCGATCAGGCGCGGCAGCAGTGCCTTGGTCAGGTTGAGCGAGCCGATCACGTTGACCTCGTACATGGCCCGCCAGTCGGCCTGGTCCGCGTCGCCCACGTACTCCATGCCGAACGCGCCGCCCGCGTTGTTGACCAGCACGTCGCACCGGTCGAGGGACTGCGCGAACGCGTCCACGGCCGCCACGTTGGTGACGTCGAGGATCTGGGCTTGCGCCGAGCCGCCCTGTGCCCGGGCGCGGGCGGTGGCCTCCTCCAGCCGGTCGGCCCGCCGGGCGGCCAGGACCACGTGATATCCGGCGCCGGCCAGTTGTGCCGCGGTGGCCGCGCCGATACCGCTGCTCGCGCCGCTGACAACCGCGACTGGCTGCATCTCCGCCTCCCTGAGTTTCGAGCCACGTTATCGCCCGGGTGGCGCGTCCCGGCGTGGCGGGCAGTCGCGTGCCATATCTCCGGCGCCCGCGCATCAGGCGACGTAGTTGCGCCCTGAGGGGGTGGACCACGCGAGGATCCCTGGGCCGACCTGGTTCAGTGCCCAGCCGTGGGCCTGTTTGGTGCGGTGATGTCGGCGGCACAGCGGAGCGAGATTGCACAGGCAAGTCTTTCCGCCCTGGTCATAGGGCACGGTGTGATCCTTGTCGCACTGCGCGGCCGGGCGCCTGCACCCAGGGAAGACACAGGTGCCATGGCGGGTCTCGACCAGGTGCTGGAGCGCAGAGGACGGCCGGTACGCCGGCGTCTGCCAAGTGTGATCGCAGGCAGTGCCGGGAAGCAGCGTGATGGTAAAGGTCCAGCGGTCGCCGGTGCTGTCCGGACGGGATCGTGAACCTGGTCCGGCTCGGCTTCGCGATGTCGGCCGGTCACCTTGGCGGCGATCCACCATCGGCCCTGTCCGGGCGCAACCGTGAGCGACCGGGCGGCCCCGGGCGTCGGTGAACGTGAGGCACCATCGGTTGCCGGCGCGGGAGGCGAGGGCGCGGGCCAGATTGCGGGAGTCACTCGCGTCGAGCGGCCCGTGACCGCTCGCATTGCCAGGCGCATCGGACAAACCGAGCCACGTGGCCAGCGGCATCGTGAGGTTCACGGTTCCGGTGAGGCCAGGGGACAGGTTTATGGTCCCGGTGAGGCCAGGGGAGGGCTTCACGGTTCCGCCGGGACCGGGACGCTGGTGCGTGGTCCTTGGTGGCGCCGGATCGGCAGACGTGGTGGGCAGCCCGGGGCCACCGAGGAAACCGGCCATGCCCGGGTCAAGACGGTCCACCGGCGCCGCGGGCTCACCGGTAGGTGCGGAATCGCGCGTCGGTGCGATGTCCGCGGGCAGCAGGGAGCCCACGGATGTCCCGGTGAGCAGGGCGAGGAAAGCCTCGGCGCGCAGGGTATCCACCGTGCCGGGGACACCAGCGGCCTTCAGTTGCTTGGCCAGGGCGGTGAGGTTCTGATCCGCGGCCAGGACCGAAGCCGGAGGAAGGTCGCGTCCCGCCAGCGCGGCGGTCCCGGCATGCTCCGGCCAGCGCTCGACCCGGGCATCCTGCTGGGCGCGCTCTTTGCGCCGCCGCGCGGCGCTGGGATCGGCGGTCATCACCGCGCGGCGCGTGGCGGCACGCAACTGGCCGGTGGTCTGGCCCGGCGCCGAACCTGCGATGGCATCCTCAACCGCCGCCGCGTGTTCATCGTCGAGCCCGGTGACCTCGTCGGCGATCGCCGTGGCCCGCGGCAGATCGATGTCCCCAGCAGCGAGCGCCTGGCTCGTCAGCGGTAGCCGGCGCATGGCGATAGCAAGATCGAGTACCCGGTCCCCGGCGCGCCCGGTTAACGTCAGCGCCGCGGCGATCTCATCGTTAGCGTGGCAGGCGGCACCGGTATCGCCGGCCTCCTCCTCGGCCACGCGACGTCGCCACAGATCTCCGACCGCAGCCAGTTCCATGGCGGCGGCCCAGGATGCCAGCCTCCGTGCGGCGCGCATCACCCCGATGAGCTCATCGTCGCTGAGTCGGCCTAGCCCCGCGGCCCAGGCGTCCGCGGCGAAACCGGCCAGCGCGGGTCCCGGCGGCACTGCATCGGCCACCCCTCCGGCAGCGAAACCCATGCCGTCGCCGCGTGCCCGGTCCCAGCGCCCCGCCTTCAGCACCTCCCGGCCTCCGGCCTCGGGGCACTCGGACACCGTGTCCTCCGGTTCCCAGTCGGCCAGTTCTGCGTCCTCCAGCTCGGACCAGTCCGTGGCTAGGTCATCAGGCATCTCCGCTGCCAACGCGGGGAGGCGGTCCGGGGTCGCTGCGGTGACTGGCATCCGTTCCCACCTCCGTTCATGGCTGGGACAATCACTCAGTTCAAAGCTCTGATTCGATAATAGTATCGACTACTGACACTTTGCTCCGGGATGGCGGGTGCGCGTTAAATCGGTGAGGTCGGGTTTCCGGTAGGTCGAGCAGTCATGGCGCGGTGGACTCCTGCAAGTACAACGGCACGTCCGCCGGATACGTGTACTGCTTCCCGTCCTGGGCCGCCCGCGCCGCGCCGGCCCGGGCATCTCGGCCATTCGGTCGCGCGCGGAGCACGCGGTGGTGTCGGGGGCGGACCTCCGCCAGGAGCGGGTCGTGGTGACCGGAACCGGCGAACTGGCCCGCTGCCTGCAGCACGAAACCGACCACCTGCGCGGCAAGCTCTACATCGACGACCTCACCGGCCCCGAGCGCCGGCAGGTCATGCGGCGCCTCACCGCACCGGCCTAGGCCGGCGATCAAGTCACCGGTGACCTGCCCCTCACCTGGCGTTCACCCCGGTCGCCTACTCTCAAAGATGTGCCTGACTTGCCCCGCGTCCCGGACCAGCCCGAACCGGACCAGCCCCAGCCGGACCAGCTCCAGCCGGACCAGCCCCAGCCGGACCAGCTCGAGCTGGATCAGCCCCAACCGGAACAGCCCTCCGGGGCCGGATTCCGCCCCTTCCGCGGCGTGATCATGGACTGGGGCGGGGTGATGACCAACCCGATCCGGGAAATGGTGCGGGCCTGGCTGGACCATGAGGACGTCGACCACGAGCACTACGCTGCGGTGATGCGCCCGTGGGTGGCCGCGGCCTACGACCACAACGGGGACGTCAACCCGATCCACGCCCTAGAACGCGGGGAGTGCACGACCGAGGAGTTCGAGCGGTTGCTGGCCATGCGGATCGCCCGCCGCGACGGCGTCCAGCTGCTGGCCGAGGGGCTGCTGACCCGGATGTTCGCCGGGTCCATCCCGGCGGACTCGATGTACGACGCGGTCCGCGCGATCCGTTCCAGCGGGCTGCGCACCGGGCTGTTGTCCAACTCCTGGGGGATGGCCGACTACCCGCGGCACCTGTTCCCCGACATGTTCGACGTGGTGGTGATCTCCGGCGAGGTCGGCATGCGCAAGCCCGAGGAGCGGATCTTCCGGCACGCGGCGGGCCTGCTCGGGCTCGACCCGGCCGAGTGCGTGTTCGTGGACGACATCCAGGTCAACGTGGCAGCCGCCGAGGCGGTGGGGATGACCGCGATCCTGCACACCGATCCGGTGACGACGCTGACCAGTCTCGGCGGGCTGCTCGGCATTTCGCTGGCCGGCTGACTCGGCTTCGCCGGCCAGCTGAGCCGGCCTTCGCTGGCCGGCTGACTTCCCCGGCCGCTCCCTCTACGCTGGGCGTCCGTGGGTGCCTACCCGGCCTCGTCCAGCCCCGGCCGCGCGGCGAACATGCGCGCGAACCGGCGCGTGGACACCAAGCCGGAGCTCGCGCTGCGCAGCGCGCTGCACCGGCAGGGATACCGGTTCCGCAAGGACTACCGGCTCGACCTGACCGCCGGGGCCCGGGTCCGCCCCGACATCGCGTTCACCGCGCGGCGGGTGGCCGTCTTCGTGGACGGGTGCTTCTGGCATGCCTGCCCCGAGCACGGGCGCAACCCCGCGGTCAACGAGTGGTACTGGGCGCCGAAACTCCGCCGCACCGTGGAGCGGGACCGGGCCGCCGACGCGGCACTGGCGGCGGCGGGGTGGCGGGTCGTGCGGATCTGGGAACACGTGCCGCTGGCCGACGCGGTCGCGGCCGTTACCGCCGCGCTCGCGGCCGGGGAGTAATCACCGGCGAAGTCCGTGCCAGCGGGTGCGCGCGATGGCAGACTCAGATCACCCCGCGGCGGGCACCGCCTGCGCGCGTCTCCGTCCGCGTGGGACTGGACCACACGCATGCGTGTCTACCTGCCCGCGACGCTGCCAGGACTGGCCGGCCTGCTGCGCAAAGCGGAGATCGGCCCTGCACCGCTGCGCGCCTTCGGGGTGACGCCCGCGCTGCGCGAGTGGTACGCGAGCGGCGATCTGGAAGAACTGGAGTACGTGGCGATGATGCACGCGGCCCGCGCGTCGCTGCGGCTGCTAGTGGCCGACCCGAACGCGGCGCGCCGCCGGGTGGTCCTCGCCGCGGACATGCCGGAGCATCAGGTCGCCACCGCCGCGGCCGGGTTCGACGAGCCGACCCTGGTCGAGGTGCTGGCGCCGGTGCCGCTGGACCGGGTGGTGTCCGCGCACATAGACGGCGAGGTCGCGATGGCCGACGTCGCGCGGGCGGTGGCGGCGCTGCCGGCCGCGGACTCCGGCGACGACGACGCCCGTTTCGTGGTGGACGGCGCCGAAGGCCACGAACTGCTCTGGTACGCCAGCCAGGAATTGCCGCACCTGGCCGGCTGAGCGGCCAGGTGCCGCAACGCCCGGTTACCCCGGGACCTTGTCGAGGAACCCGAGCACGGTGGTGAGCCGGCCGTCGTCGCCGGCCACGGCCACGTCGAAACCGATGACCAGCGGCTCTGCGCCGTCGGGGGCGAGGCCCCAGGTGAACCGCGCCTGCCGGTGGTGGCTGTCCACCGGGCCGAGCAGGGTGAAGCGGAAGCTGGGGAACTGCTGCTGGGCGGCGGCGATCGTGGCGTCGATGGCGTCGTGCCCGACCGCCTCGCCGAGCGGGTCGGTGTAGCTCGCGTCCTGCGCCCAGACCTCGTCGATGAGCTTGCGGCGCAGTCCTGGGTCGGTCTGGTTCCAGCAGGCGATGTACCGCTCGATGACCTCTTGCACGGGATTCTCCTTGGCTGTGCCGTTTGGTGTGACGGCTCGATGGTGCGGGCACCGGCGGTGCCCTGTCGATTACCCGGGAGGTAAGCGAATCTCATCACCTCGCAGGTAATCGCCGTGCGCCGGAGCGCGCACTACGCTCGCGGTCGTGAGCATCGCCAGCACCCATTACCAGCCGCGCCGGCCCGTCGGTGACCTGCTCCGCGAGTGGCGGCAGCGGCGCCGGATCAGCCAGCTTGACCTGGCCATCCAGGCCGACATCTCGACCCGCCACCTGAGCTTCGTGGAGACCGGCCGGTCCAGGCCCACCAGCGCGATGATCCTGCGGCTGACCGAGCACCTGGACGTGCCGCTGCGCGACCGCAACACGCTGCTGCTGGCCGGCGGTTACGCCCCCGCCTACCCCGAGCATCCGCTGGACGGCCCGGAACTGGCCGCGGTCCGCGGCGCATTGCGGAACGTGGTCCGCGGGCACGAGCCCTATCCGGCGCTCGTGGTCAACCGCTGGTGGGAACTTCTTGATGGCAATACGACTGTCGGGGTGCTCACCGAGCCGGCCGCGCCGGACCTGCTCGCACCGCCGGTGAACGTGCTCCGGCTGAGCCTGCACCCGGAGGGCATGGCGCCGCACATCGTCAACCTGGCGGAGTGGCGGGCGCACCTGCTGGCCCGGTTGCGCCGGCAGCTGGCGGCCACCGGGGACACAAGGCTCGCCGAGTTGTACGCCGAACTCAAGGGCTACCCCGGCGGCGAGCCGGAGGAACACGGGCCCGCCGGCGTCGTCGTGCCACTGCGGTACCGCCTCGGCGGCACCGAACTGGCCTTGTTCAGCATGACCGCGGTGATCGGCACGCCGATGGACGTGACGATCGAGGAACTGGCGATCGAATCGTTCTACCCGGCTGACGAAGGCACCGCGGGGGTGCTGTGGTCCCTCCGGGACCATCAGGGGTAGTAAGTTAACCTAACCTATGTTAGATTAACTCCGTGTACTTTGACATACTGATGCTGCGCGTGCTCGCGAACGGGGACCGGCACGGCTACGAGATCAAGAAGACGGTCGAGCGCGTCCTCGGCGGGCGGTCGATCAACAACAACGTGCTCTACCCGGCGCTGCGCCGGTTCGAGGAGCAGGGGGCGATCCGCCGGGTCGCGGCGCAGGCCGACCCCGGGCGCCCGCCGCGCAACGTGTACCGGCTCACCGACATCGGGCATGACCTGCTTCAGGCGATGATCCGCGACGCCGACCCCGCGCTGCTCGCCGACGACAACGAGTTCCAGACCCGGGTCGCCTTCTTCGCGGACATCGACGCCGACGACCGGCTGAAGATCATCAGCGCCCGGCGGCAGGTCGTCGAGGACCAGCTCGCCAGCCTCGCCGCGCTTCGGCCGGACACCGAGGCGTATCCGTGGGGGCTGCGCGTGATGGACTTCACCGTCGAGCGCTTCCGGCAGGAGCTGGCCTGGCTCGCCGCGCTCGCGGTCAGCGCCGCGGCGGACCAGCCATGACCGGGGCGACGGTCACGACCATCGAAGCGCCGGCCACCGCATCCCGGCTGCCTGCGCTGCTGGGGATGTGCTTCCTCGCCGGGCCGATGCTGTCGATGATCGATTCCTCGGTGGTCAACGTCGCCGTGCCGGTCATCGTCCGCGGGCTGCACACGTCGCTGGGCAGCGCCGCGTGGGTGGTCAGCGGCTACCTGCTCGGTCTCGCCTGCGGCCTGGCGGCAACTCCGTGGCTGGCCCGCCGGTTCGGCACCCTGCGCGCCTACGGCGCGGCGCTGTTCGCCTTCACCGTGGCCTCGGCCGGGTGCGCCCTGGTCCCCACGGTGGGGTTGCTCATCGCCACCCGCGTGGCGCAGGGCCTGGCCGGGGCGCCGATGGTGCCGCTGGCGATGAGCCTCATCCTCGACCCCAGCCGCTCCGGTGAGCGGACGCGGGGCATACCGGCCAGCGCTGGCCTCGTGCTGTTCGCCGCGCCCGCCCTCGGGCCCGCGGTCGGCGGCCTGCTGATCAGCGCCTTCGACTGGCGCAGCGTATTCCTGGTCAACGTCCCCGTCGGGCTGCTCGCCCTCGCGGGGGTGCGGGCGGCCCGGCGGGCCCTGCCCGCGGGCGAGAGGCTGGACCGCCTGGACCGCGGCGCCCGTCTCGACGTTCCCGGGCTGGTTCTGCTCGCGGCGGGGCTCGGCCTGGCCACCTACGGCGCCAGCAGGGGACCGGAACTCGGCTGGCTGTCGGCCGGCTCGGCGCCGGCGTGGGCCGGCGGCCTGGCATTGGTGGCGTGTTACCTGCTGCGGGAGCGCGGGGCTGGGCGCGGTCACCGGGCGCCGCCAGCGGTCAACCTGAGCCTGCTCCGCTCCCCGGCGCGGGCGCGCACCCTGGCGCTGGCCTGCGTCGCCAGCGTGGTCCTGTTCGCGGTGCTGTTCCTCGCCCCGGTGTTCCTGCAGCAGATCCAGCACCACGGCACCACGGTCACCGGCCTGGTGTTGCTGCCGCAGGGGGTGGTCATGGGCCTGGCGGCGTGGCTCGGCAACGTGCTGATCGAGCGGGGCAGGGCGCGCCCCGCGGTGATCACCGCCAGCGTGTCCGGCGGCCTCGCCCTGCTCGCCGCCAGCACCCTGGGCATGCTGCTGCTCACCGCTTCGACCCCGCTGTGGGTCACCACCGTGCTGCTCTGCGGGCGCGGCGTGGCCCTGGGGCTCACGGTCCAGCCGCTGGTCATGGCGCTGCTCGACGGCCTCGGCCCGCGCCTGATGCCCGACGCCAACACGCTGTTCAGCATGGCGGAGCGGCTGGCCGGGTCGTTCGGCATCGCCCTGCTCGCCACCCTGTACGCCGGCCGCGCCGCCGCGACCGGATCCCCGGTCACCGCGCTGCACGACTGCGTCCTGGTGCTCGCGGCTGCGGCGGCGGTGGGAGCGGTGGCCGCCGCGTGCCAACATGGGAGAGTCCGCCAATGACGCCGGGTAACGCCAAGGAGGCTGCCATGGACGCCGTCACCACCGTGCCGCCGCCAGTCAACGAGCCGATCAGGCAGTACCCGCCGGGCAGCCCGGACCGGGCGGCGCTGGAAAGCAAGGTCAAGGAGCTGACCGGCGACCGGGTCGAGCTGACCATGACCATCGGCGGCCGGGAGCGAGTCGGCCGGGGTGAGCCCATCGATGTGGTCGCCCCGCACAACTACCGGCACGTGCTCGGCACCATGCGTGGCGCCACCGATGAGGACGTCGCCGACGCGATCGCCGCGGCCCAGGCGGCGGCGCCGGGCTGGCGGGCGATGTCCTTCGACGACCGGGCCGCGATCTTGCTGCGGGCCGCCGACCTGCTCAGCGGGCCGTGGCGGGCGGCCATCAACGCGGCCACGATCGCGGGCCAGTCCAAGTCGGTATACCAGGCCGAGATCGACGCCGCCGCTGAGCTGATCGACTTCTGGCGGTTCAACGTCCACTTCGCCCGGCGGCTGCTGGCCGAGCAGCCACAGTCCGCCCCAGGCACCTGGAACCGGATGGAGTACCGCCCGCTGGAGGGCTTCGTCCTGGCGATCACGCCGTTCAACTTCACCTCGATCGCGGGCAACCTGCCCACCGCGCCGGCCCTGCTGGGCAACGTCGTGGTGTGGAAGCCCTCGCCCACACAGCAGCTCGCCGCGCACGTCACGATGCGGCTGCTCGAGGCCGCCGGGCTGCCGCCAGGGGTGATCAACCTGGTCACCGGGGACGGGCAGGCGGTGTCCACGGTGGCGCTGCCGCACCGCGACCTGGCCGGGATCCACTTCACCGGGTCCACGGTGACCTTCCAGCACCTGTGGCGGACGGTCGGCGAGAACATCGGCGGTTACCGCGGCTACCCGCGCCTGGTCGGGGAGACCGGCGGTAAGGACTTCGTGGTGGCGCACCCCTCGGCCGACCCGGCGGTGCTGGCCACGGCGCTGATCCGGGGGGCGTTCGAGTACCAGGGGCAGAAGTGCTCCGCCGCCTCGCGCGCCTACCTGCCGCGCTCGCTGTGGGACGGCATGCGCGACGACTTCCTGGCCCAGGTCGAGTCGCTGACCATGGGCGACGTTGCCGCCGACCTGTCACTGTTCCTGGGCGCGGTCATCGATGACCGCGCGTTCGCCAAGCACCGCCGGGCGCTGGAGCGGGCCAGGAGCCGGGACACGGTCCGGGTCCTGGTCGGCGGCGGGACCGACGACTCCGAGGGTTACTTCGTCCAGCCCACAGTGCTCGACTGCACCGACCCCGGGGACGAGGTGTTCACGACCGAGTACTTCGGGCCGATCCTCGCCGTCTACATCTACGACGACGCGAGCTACCCCGACGTGCTGGCCCAGGCCGCCGACGTGGCGCCCTACGCGCTGACCGGCTCGATCGTCGCCAGGGACCGGGCGGCGATCGCGGCGGCGACCGACGTGATGCGGTTCGCGGCCGGCAACTTCTACATCAACGACAAGCCGACCGGTGCGGTCGTCGGGCAGCAGCCGTTCGGCGGCGCCCGCGCCAGTGGGACCAACGACAAGGCCGGCTCGATCCTCAACCTGACCCGCTGGGTCAACGCCCGCACGATCAAGGAGACGTTTGTCCCGCCAGTGGACTATCGCTACCCGCACATGGGATGACCCCAGCCACGCGTGCCGGTCAAGCCGCACCCGCGCCGCGGCTGCACTACCCTTGGCTGCGCGATGAGACACCTCTGTCAACCACAGCTAGTGTCGCGCCGCAGCCGCCGGGCCGAACGCCGCATAGCTCCGCGCTGCGGCTTCCCGGTGGCGAGGCTCCGCTGGTCCGGGGGGCAACCCCCGGAACCCCCGGGCCTCCCCGCATCGCGATTTGGCGCGCCTCCGGCACGACCAGGCGCGCTACTGTCCCGCGCGCCTCCGGCACGACGTCCCGCGAGGGAGGCGATGAAATGCTGAGCGCGCAGCCCCCCGCACCGCGGCACGCCCGGGACCGGCTTGTCCTGTGGAACATCGGCCTGACGTTGGTCGATGCGGCCCGGGTAGACCGGGCGGCTTACGCCGAAGCGTTCCGCGCCACCACCAGCCGGCCACTGATCCAGCTGCCCCTGATGGCCGGGCGCACCGACTCGGAGATCTTCTTCGAGGCACTCGCGGTGAACGCGACCGGGCCGCAGCCGGGTGACCCGGCGGGCGAGGAACTCCTCGGCCGGTTCGCTGCCCAGCTCGCGGCCGCCTACCGCGCCCGCCGCGACCTGATCACCAAGCAGGGCCGGCTCATGCCCGGGGCACGCGACGCTGTCGCGGCGGTGTGGCGGCTGCCGGGCCTGGTGCAGACCGTGCTCACGGGGGCGATCAGGCCCAACGCGATCGAGGTGCTGCGCGCGTTCGACCTGGACCGGTACCTGGACACCGAGATCGGCGGCTACGGCTCGGAGGTCTACCCCAAGGGCGCGATGCTGCTGAACGCGCGCGGCCGGGCCGCGGAGAAGTACCGCGCCGGCTTCACCGAGGACACCACGGTGTACATCGCCGATTCGACCCGGGACGTGGAGGCGGCAGGGATCGGCGGGGCCCGGTCGATCGGCGTCGCGAGCGGGCGTTCCTCCGCGGGGGAACTGCGGGACGCGGGCGCCGACATGGTGCTGGACGACCTGGCCGACACCGAGGCGGTGCTGGCGGCGGTGGACCGGCTGACCGCCCCCATCCGGTCATGAACCCCGGGGGCTGACCGGGGCCGTGTTGCGAGGAGCAGTCCGCTGGCCGATGCTGGGGCCTATGCCGTCGGACAACGAGGTCGGGCTGGGAACGCTGGGACGCGACTACGGCGAGGTGCTGTGGGAGCCGGGCCCGGCGGAGGTCGAACGGGCCCGCGTCACCGGATACCGCCGCTGGCTGGCCAGCGACCGGGGCGTGGCCCTGGCGGGCGATACCGGCTCCGCCACCTACCGGGCGCTGTGGGAATGGTCGGTCGCCGAGCCCGGCGCGTTCTGGGGCTCGCTGTGGGATTACTTCGGTGTCCTGGGCGAGCGCGGCGAGGGCCCCGCGCTCACCGGTGGCCCGATGCCGGATGTGTCCTGGTTTCCCGGTGCCACGCTGAATTATGCGCAGAACGCCCTGGGGGTCGCGGCGACCGATCCCGCGCGGATCGCTGTGATCGCCCGGGACGAGGCGGGGAACCAGTCCGCGCTGACCTATGGCGAGCTGGCCGTAGAGGTGGCCAGGGTCAGGGCGGCCCTGCGGGCCCTGGGCGTGACCCGGGGGGACCGGGTCGCGGCGTACCTGCCCAACATCCCGGCGGCGATCATCGGCCTGCTCGCCACCGCCAGTCTCGGCGCCATCTGGTCGTCCTGCTCCCCGGACTTCGGCCCGGCCAGCGTGATCGACCGGTTCGCGCAGATCACCCCGAAGGTGCTGTTCGCCGTGGACCGGTACCGCTACGGCGGCAGGGAGTTCGACCGCAGGCAGGCGGTGGCCGACATCACCGCGGCGCTGCCCGGCCTGGGCGCGGTGATCGTGGTCGGCGGGCGGGGCGAGGCAATCGGGCCGGCCCCGCGGACGCTGGCAGCGCGTACTTCCGCTGGACGGGCTCATGCATCACAGGATGTGGCCGCACACGGTGCGCGCGTGCAGGTTTTTGAATTTGAGTCGCTGCCCGGCGCCGCGCCAGCGCAACTCGAGTTCGAGGCCGTTTCGTTCGGTCATCCGTTGTGGGTTCTTTACTCCTCCGGTACCACCGGACTGCCGAAAGCGATCGTGCACAGCCACGGCGGCATCGTGCTTGAGCATCTCAAGGCGCTGTGCCTGCACCAGGACCTCGGGGCCGGCGACGTGTTCTTCTGGTACGCCACCACCGGCTGGATGATGTGGAACTACCTGGCCGGCGGGCTGCTCGCCGGGGTGACCGTGGTGGCCTACGACGGCAGCGCCGCCTACCCGGGAACCGGCGCGCTGTGGCAGATGGCCGCCGAGACGGGCGTGACGTACTTCGGCACCGGCGCGCCCTACCTGCTGGCCTGCGCCAAGGCGGACCTGGCGCCCGGGCGCGAGCACGACCTGTCCCAGCTGCGCGGGATCGGTTCCACCGGCTCACCGCTGCCGCCGGAGGGTTTCCGCTGGGTGTACCGGCAGGTGGGCAGCGACCTGCTGCTGGGCTCCTACTCCGGCGGCACCGACGTGTGCACCGGGTTCGTCGGGCCCAGCCCGCTGCTGCCGGTCCGGGCGGGCGTGATCGCGGCGTCGTGCCTCGGCGCCAAGGTGGAGGCGTTCGGCCCCGCCGGGACGCCGGTCATCGGCCAGGTGGGGGAGCTGGTGCTGACCGCGGCGATGCCGTCCATGCCGGTAGGGTTCTGGAACGACCCGGGCGGGGAGCGCTACCGGGCCAGCTACTTCACCCCCTGGCCGGGGGTATGGCGGCACGGCGACTGGATCACCATGCTGCCTGATGGTGGCTGCGTGATCTTCGGCCGGTCGGACGCCACGCTGAACCGTGGTGGCGTGCGGATGGGCACCAGCGAGTTCTACCGGGTGGTGGAACAGCTGCCGGAGGTCGCCGACAGCCTCGTGGTGGACACCGGGCAGCTGGGCGCCGACGGGCGGCTGATCCTGTACCTGGTCCTCGCCGGGGACAAGACGCTGGATGACGACCTGACCGGCCGGATCAAGGCGGCGCTGCGCGCGGCGCTGTCCCCCCGGCACGTGCCCGACGAGATCTATCAGGTGCCCGGTATCCCGCGGACCCTGTCGGGCAAGAAGCTGGAGGTCCCGGTGCGCAAGATCCTGCTCGGCACGCCGGTCGCCGACGCCGCCGACCCGGACGCCCTGGCCAACCCCGAGGTCCTGGCGTGGTTCGCGAAATGAAAGACCGTCTGTCGACCTCGGGTCGCGCCGCGCCGCAGCCGCCGGGCCGAACGCCGCATAAGGCGCCTCAGGCGCCGTTGCGGTGTCCCGGCGGCGAGGACACGCCTCCCGAAGCCAGCGAAGCGCCCGCGAGGGAGGCCATCAGCACCGTGCGGGC
>Ga0126380_10000085_pt1 | contig 22270 bp, 16 predicted proteins | sample PanSoiMetPlot_26_FD_92544 | JGI IMG/M metagenome (GOLD analysis project Ga0126380, IMG submission 92544) | Tropical forest soil microbial communities from Panama - MetaG Plot_26 | ecosystem: Environmental > Terrestrial > Soil > Tropical forest > Bulk soil | place: Panama | collected 2016-02-17
CCCGGATCCTGGACGACCGCCGGGTCGTGGACCAGGACAGCGACGGGACGGCCGCCCAGACCGACCGTTGTCACGGCGCGGCCGGACCCCTCCGCAGGGACCGTCACCGGCTGGCCTGCCGCATCCACATACGCGTCCTGTTCCGCGGCCCAGTACCCGATCTGCAGCGACGAATCCCCCAACGCGCGGGCCAGCGCGTCACGAAGCATGCCGGACGGGACCTCCGCGAGCTCAACCACGAGGTCGGTAACAGCGGCGCGCTCCCATCGGCCCAGCATCAGCAACGCCAGAACCCAGACGGCCACGGCAACAAGCGCCACCTCGTCCACCGCGAGGACCACCTCACCCGTGATCCCGGCCAGCAGGGCCGCGGAGCCGCCGACGAGCAGGAGGCCGACGCCGACTGCCGGAGGCAGGACAGCTACCCGCGCCCGCCGCACGGGCCCGGTGGACACAACTGCGGCCCGGACACCGGCCCCGATCACCAAGATCCCGAGCACGATCGTCGCCGGGTTGCTCACGGCCACCAGCGTCACCGTGGCAGCCACATATCCCGCGACGACCGTCGCCCGGTCAAGCCAGGACGAGGGCCGCAACCGCGGGAACGACAGGACGCAATGGATCAGAGGTCCCCGGTACAGCGCGAACAAAGCGACCGGGCCGAGCAGCCCCCCATGAAAGTTGCCGAGGAACCAGGCGTATCCCGTGGCCGCGAGCAGCGGCCCGGTTCCACTCCTCGGCCGGCGCCACCATCCAGCCAGCCCACCCGCGATGAAGGTCAATCCCACGATCAGATCGGGAATCCAATGCCCCACGTCTCCCAGCCCGTACGCAGCGGACTCGGCAAGCAGGCCGAGGCCGACGCCGAGGGTTCCCAGGAGCAGGACACGCCAGCGCATGAGGCTCAACTAACGAGGCCGGAGAGGGCCTCGCCGGACAGGTCAGCCTTGCTGATAAACCCTCGCGCCGGGGCCCGGGCCAGCCGGGGCCCATAGGAGCGAGCGTCGCGGCTCGAGATCAGGACGACGGCCGGCGGATGCGCCGAGGACGCCAGCCGCTCCGCCACCGCGAACCCGTCGATGCCGGGGAGCTGGATGTCCAGCAACACGATCTCAGGACAGAGCCGCTCGGCCTCGGCGATAGCCTCGTCTCCGTCGCCAGCCTCACCAATCACGGTGTACCCGCTGGCCTCCATCAGCGCCCGCGCCGAGCGACGGAACTCCTCATGGTCATCGACGATCAGAACTGACACGCCCACCCCACGATCGTCGCAGGCCGGCTCGCGAGCCGCATTGTGGCTCGCTCGGATTCCCAGCAGGAAGAGCCGGGACGCCAAGGCCGAAGATCGGTTAGAGCCGATCGCAGAACTGCTGGCGTTGGTGCGACGAGATGTTGGTCCATGAGCGCGGTTGACCCATCCACCCCCGGCAGCCTCGACTAGGCGGGCGCCCCCGATACGCCCCCGATCATGGTGTGCGGGAACTTGTTTCCGCTGGTCAGGGGCGCGCACGGCAACGGACTCCGGAGCCGTGAGCGCAGGTTCGAATCCTGCCGGGGGCACTGGTCAGAGACATAATTCGAACAGAACCTCTGAATCCCGTGGTCTCTGGCTCACCTCGTTGACCTGCAGTTCCGCACCGGTGCAGTCCTGGCTACTCCCCATACGCTCCCCAAATGGCCACTCCTCCGGCCTTAAGTGCAGGTCACGAGGCGCGGAGGTGTCGGCTTACCAGGCCGTTGCTCCATCAGACGATGGGCTGGTGCTAGTCAGCGCAATGGGCAACAAGAGGCTGCCACTGGCCGACCAGAACGGAATGACCTCCGTGCGTGGCCCGGCCGTCGCTTAGCACTCCGGCATGAGCTACATGGCCACGGTTGCGTATGGTGTGCGCGTGACTGAGATTCCCGCGGCTGTAGCCGCGGAGCTGGGGCGTCTGCGGGCGGAGAATGCGCGCCTGCTGAAGATGCTTGAGCTGAGCCCGCGGCAGGCCGCGCCGCCCGGTCCGGCTCAGGCCGGCTTCTTCGACGCGCCGCCGGGACCGGTACACAAAGACTCGCCCAACGACGCGAAGGTGGCGTTCTTCCGCGCGCTGTTCGCGGCGCGCACCGACATCTACGCCACCCGGATCGAGAACTCCCGTACTGGCTGGAAGGCTGGCTTCCGGCCGTGCGCGGCGGGTGGCAGCGCGGGATCCCGCATGAGAAGCGGGACTACCTGCCGCTGACTACGGATGTGCTGGCTGCTCATCTGAAGGGCGATGTGCACGTCGGCGTTTATCCGCTGCTCGACAGAGACAGGTGCTGGTGGCTGGCCGCTGACTTCGACGGGCAGGATGCGCTGACCGATGCGCTGATGTACGTCAAGGCGGGGCGGGCGTTCGGGGTACCGGTGACGCTGGAGGTATCGCGTTCCGGTGTCGGACTGCACGTGTGGGTTTTCTTCACTGCTCCAGTGCCGGCGGAGACTGCGCGGCGACTGGGCACCGGCCTGCTGCGCGAGGCGATGGCGATTCGCGGGAAGGTGAACCTGGCCAGTTATGACCGGCTGTTCCCATCCCAGGATCTGCTCCCGGCAGCCGGTGTCGGAAACCTGATTGCGCTGCCGCTGTTCCGGCCGGCCCGGGACCGCAACGCGACGGTGTTCCTGAACCTGGAGAATCTCGAACCGCACCAGGATCAGTGGTTTTATCTGTCAACGCTTGGCCGCATGACGCCTAAGGAGGTGAGCCGGGCCGCGGACAAGGCCGGGCGGGTCCCGGCGGGCCGCGAGGTCACCAGGCTTGCGGCGCCAGTCTCCACGAAGATCCGGCCGGAGGCGGCCAACGTGGTCCGGGCCCGGCTGGGCGCGGGCATCCGGGTCGAGCTGGCCGACCTGACGCCCGCGCTCGCCGCGTCGCTGCGGCACGCTGCCTCGATGCACAACCCGCAGTTCTATGAGAAGCAACGGATGCGCGCCTCCACCTGGGATATCCCCCGGTTCCTGCAGTTCTTCGACGAGACCATCGACGGCGGGCTGATCGTGCCGCGCGGCATGCTCACCACCGTGACCGGGCTCGCCGCGCAGTCAGGCAGCAAGCTGAACCTGAGCGATGAGCGCGCGGCCGGCACGCAGGCATTCACCTGCTCGGCCGTGCTGACCGGTCCGCAGCAGGCGGCCTTCCAGGTCTTGACCGGGCACGATCTGGGAGTGCTGGTCGCGCCGCCCGGAACGGGCAAGACCGTCCGGCGGGCCGCCGCTCCTGGTCGTGGCCACCGGTCCGTACGCTGGCGAAGGCTTCGACTGCCCGGCCCTGGATACCTTGTTCCTCGCCACGCCTGTCGCCAATAAGGGAAGCCTGACCCAGCACGTGGGTCGGATCCTGCGCTCGGATGAGAACAAGACCACCGCCGAAGTCCACGACTACCTCGATGAGCGGACTGGCGTCCTCGCCGCCATGCTTGCCAAACGCGCGCCCGGCTACGCCGGTCTCGGCTTCCCGACCCGCGCAAGCTAGCACGCACTCCAAGCGCCAGCACGGACTGCTAACTGGCTCTGCAAGCCACATAATATTACCCTGATGTGATATCATGTCTGCGTAATGTTATCGCTGCGGGGAGGCAGCTGACGTGTCCTATGTCCTGGTGGCACCGGAGTCCGGGCGTGGTTGCACGATGTGCGCAAGCGTGACTGGGCCAGCGCGATCCAGGTCGGCCAGGCCATCGGCATGCTGCTCGGAGCCGGGCCGGAGCTGGGCCGCCCACTCGCCGATCGCATCCTGCACTCCCGGCTGAAACAAGAGGACATGCGATGAGCAGCAGCGAGTTCCACCATTACACCCGGGATGAGTTCCTCGCCGAGTTCTATCCCGATACTGGCGACAAGGCCGCCATCGCCGCCGGGATGAAGCAGTTGCGCGCCGAGCAGCGCGCCTTCCGGCTCGCCGAGATGCGCCGCCGCCTCGGCATCACCCAGGCCCAGGTCGCTGCCCGGATGGGCATCACCCAGGGCCGCGTGTCCGCCATCGAGCACGCCAAGCCGGGCACCACCGAACTGCGCACCCTGGCCGCCTACGTCGAAGCCCTCGGCGGCCGCCTGGAGATAATCGCCGACTTCGGCGACCAGCGGCTCGCCTTCACCGAACCCGGCACCGAAGCAGCCTGACCATTTGAGTTGAGGCGCGCAGTAATTGCGCAGTACGAGCATGTGCTATTGGACTGTTCCGTTGGCGCGCTGGTCTTAGTGTCAGGAGGATTATTGCGCCTGCTTGAGCCGCGGCTCTGGCTCAATTTCAAGGTATCCGTCATAGGCGTGGATTGTCACGAGAAAGTGATGCAAGAAGCCCTCCAACCCAGCTAGGCCGAATGGGTAGAGCCACAAGTCGCAGAACCAGACCGGCGCGTCCCAGGAGAATTCATCCGCGCCCTCGGTCACGGTAAGGTTGACGCGAGCCAGCGTACCGGTAGTTTTCAGCCCTCCCACGTAGAACTCTTCGGTCAGATCGCCGGACAGTTCGACGCCAGCGAGCGGGGCAAGTTCCGCACTCATCCTGGTGCGAAGTGCACCTGTATCGAGCAGGCACTCTATGGGAGCTGCCTCGAGTCCTTCCAAGGCAATGTCGACAACGGGCCGCGGTGTCTGTACGCCGCCACCGGCAGCTGGAAGCGCGCGGAACGGAAACCTCATTGTGGTGCCGCGCCGGTGACGACGTGCTCGGAGTCCACGACGCGAAACATCGACTGTGCGCGCTGACGGTGCTGTGCCAGCCAGGCCACAACCTCTTTCGGTGAGGGAGCCGCGACTAGCACGTCATCACCGCGTACCGCCACCCACAGCCCAATGAAAGGACGCAATGCCTCTGCCAAGGGCACCGGGTGCGCGGCTGTGTTGGGAGCAGTGGTCGTTCGTGCAGCGGCTGCGGGTGTCGCCTGGTGACGTCTCCGGGGGCTTGCCACGCGTCCAGCCGGAAAACCAAGACGGGTCAGCGCACGACGCGCCTGATGTGTTGTGAAGTCAGCCCGGTCCAGCCCAGTTACCAGGGCTAGAACCTGCTTGGGTGGCCAGCGCCGACCATTGATCACCACAAAGTGCTCATAGAGAGGCTCTGGCAGTTCCCCCTGAAGGGCTACCTCGACGCCCCGTGGGTCCAAGCGGTACTGGTGGCCTGAGACCGTCATCGTCGGCATGCTCATCTCCGGTCAGTGTTCTCTAAGCTGTATTCTCTGGATTGTCTCTACTGTAGAGGACCTGCCATCCATAGACAACCACCGCTCCCGGATGGGCCCTCGACAGCCGCAAGAGTGGCTCCCATGGTCTCCCGGGACGCACCGCGGCGCGGAGCCGGGGCGACGCCTTGTTGCTGCAGTCCGGCGCGGCCCGGTTGCTGTGCGCGGCAATCCCGGCAGATGATCATGCGATGACCACGCGTGGGAGGTTAGTCCCAGCGACGGACACGAAGGAGCACGGCAGAATCGAAGCGTGCGGACGCACGTCGTGGATACCTGTCTCGGCCCGGTGGAGGTGGCGCTCACCCCTGGCCAGGGCGAGGTCGTTTTGTTCTTCCCCGGCGGTCACACCACCGCGGCCACGCCGCTCTGTACGGATCTGTACACCGGCCTGGGCTATCGTGTGCTGGTCTTCTCGCGTCCCGGCTACGGCCTGACGAATGTTGGCCAGCTCACAGCCGCAGAGTTCATCCCGGCGATCGCGGGTGTCTGTGATCGGCTGGGAATCACCGCAGCGGCCGCGACCGTGGGGCTGAGCTTCGGCGGCCTGCAGGCCGTTCATGTCGCGGTCAGCCTCCGGCACTTCGCCCCGCGGCTCATCTTGCACAGCTGCGCGCCTTCATCTCTGCCCTACCCTGACACCTATCTGCAACGCTTCGCTGGCCCGCTGGTGTTCGGGCCGCGCTCGCAGCGGCTTACCTGGCGCATGGTGCGTGCCCTGACGTCCTCGGACCGGGGTCTGCGCGCGATGATGGCCTCGCTTTCGAAGCTGCCAACCGGGGAGTGGTGGGACAGGTGGACCTTGGCCGACCGCGCCGCGGCACGGAAGACTTTTTCGCATATGGACTCCGGCTCGGGGTTCGTGACGGATGTGCGCCAGGCCCGTACGGAGAGATCGGCCTACCGAGAGGCCGTGCTTCGATCAGTCCCCTGCCCGACGCTGGTGACAGCGTCGCGGCAGGACGGCGGAGTTGCCTTCACGCACGCCGAGGACTTCGTCCACACAATCCCGGTCAGCCGCCTAGCCGAAACCGGCGCCCCGAGCCACTTTTTCTGGCTCGGCGCTTCGCGCCCTGCCGTCTCGGAGTTGGTCCGCAACTACCTGGCCGAGTGAGCATCGCACGCTTGGGACGTGTTCTTCGCAGTCACCGGCCACGCCCCATAGAACATCGCCCTGGCCAGCTGTCTCTGGGCGGTTCGCCGCTACAACCGCCGCCGGGCGGCCACCCCGAACTGACAGCATGGTCCGCCGGCACAGCCGGCCCCGGTGCCTGTGCGCTTATTGGTGCCCTTCGGTGAGCCGGGCGGTTTCCAGGTCCAGGTTCCGTTGCAGCCGCCCGCGGGTTGCGGCGCTGACGGTGCCGACGTCGTAGAGCCGGGATAGCTCGGCGCCTTCGGCCGCGATGAGAGAGCCGCGCAGTTCCCGCTCGGTCAGCGCCGTTCCCGCGGCCTCGGGACCGCCGTGCATCCGGGCCCGGGTGGTCCCGGTGCGGGCCTGCAAGCTGGCGCGGAGCCGGTCGATTACCTCGTCGGGGGCGGCGCCGCTTTCGGCTAGTTCGTCCAGGCGGGCCAGGCCTGCCTCGGCCATGTGCAGCCGGGCGATGGTTTCCTCGTGCCGGGGGTCGGTGGCGGTGGCGGGGCCGAACCCGGCGAGGCGGGCCAGCGGCTCCAGGGTGAACCCCTGCACGATCAGGGAGATCACGATCGTGGCTGCGGCCAGGACGAGCACCAGATCCCGCTGCGGCAGCGGCGCCCCGCCCGCCGTGGTGAGCGGTATGGACAGCGCGGCGGCCAGCGGCACCACGCCGCGGGTGCCCGCCCACGACACCACGGCAGGCACCGGCCAGGACGGGCGGCGCATGCCGCGGCACCGCTGGGCGATGGCGAAGGCCGGGAAGACCCACGCGACCCGGGTGGCGATCAGAGTCCCCGCAATGCCCAGCGCCGCCAGCGGCCATCGCCCGGCGTGGCCTAGGTCGCGGACCAGCGTGGGCAGCTCCAGGCCGATGAGGGCGAAGACGACGGCCTCCAGGACGAAGATGACGGTCTGGTACACCGAATGCAGTTGCAGCCGGGTCTGCGCGGTGGTGATCTTCGGGCGCTGTGCGCCGATCGCCAGCCCGGCCACGATCACCGCGGTCACCCCCGAGACGTGCAGCCTCTGGCCGACCAGGTACGCCACATACGGGGTGAGCAGCGCGGCCACCGTCTCGAGCACCGGGTCGGTGATCCGGCGCCGCACCACGATCACGCCAGCCCCCACCACGGCGCCGGCCGCCGCCCCGCCGCCCGCCAGCACGGCGAACTGGCCTGCCCCGTGCAGCAGCACCCCGGCCGGGTTCGTCGTGGCCGTGCCGCCGACGGCGAGGGAGACCGCGATCTGGAACAGCACCAGGCTGGTGCCGTCGTTGAACAAGCTCTCCGCCTGCACCAGCGCCTGCACCCGGGGCGGCAGGGAAAGCCGCCGCGCCAGCGCGCTGACCGCGACCGGATCGGTGCTGGCCAGCACCGCGCCCAGCACGAACGCCATGCTCGCCGACAGCGACGCCACCGCCCCGGCCACCGCGGCGACCGCCGCCGCGGAGGCGAGTACCAGGCCCACGGCCAGCGTTGCCACCGGGCGCCACACCGCCCGCAGGTCACGCCAGGGCAGTTCCTCGCTGGCCGCATATAGCAGCGGCGGTAGCACCACCAGGCTGACCACCGCGGGCGGCACGTGAATTACCGGGGCGCCCGGCATCAGCCCCACCACCAGGCCGGCCGCCACCAGCAGGGAAGGAGCCGGTACCCGCAGCCGCTGGGCGAACGCCGCCACCACGGTCGCGACCGCGACCAGCAGGACCACGATCTCAACGCTGCGCATGCCGCCGGCACCGCCTCTCCGATCGGGGGAGCCGTTGCCGACCAGACTTCCCGGCGCACCGCGCACCCACTCTACCGAGAACCCGGCAGCCGCCCCCAGCTCAAGACCCGCGCTCACCCAAATCGCCGTGCCACGTCCCGCATGCCGAAACCTTCCCGGATGCATGCCAGAGCCATGAGCGCGGGCCGGTCCCGGACGGGCTGGCGGTCCACGTGGCCTGCCGGGCCGGCAGGAGGTCGTGCCCGCCGAGCCGGCCTGCCGATGGCGCCAGGACCGCGCGCCGGGCGGAGAGCCAGGCCTGTTGCCGTGAACAGCCCATGAGTTCGCCGGGGGGCTCCAGCAGGCCGCCCGGCCCAGGGTCGCGCACCCCGGCTGCTGGGCGGCGCGGTCGCCTCCACCGCGGTTGCGGGCGGGCTTTGGTACCTGGCTTCGGGACTATTCTGGGCCGTCGGGCCGGGCCTTTGCCGGCGTCCGCAGTTTCTGCTTCGCCGCGGCCTGGTGCCCGCTTAGGTCTTGCGTACCTCCTCGATGGCCGTCCCGGGGAGCTGGCGGCGCAGCCGGGCGGACACCGAGCCGTGGGCGAACTCGCCCAGGCGAGACCGGTGGTGCCCGACGACCACGGTGGCTGCACCCCGGGCGCGGGCTGTGTCGGCGAGCGCCTGGGCCGGGGTGGCCCCGGAGACCTCGGTGTAGGTGCCGCCGAGAGCGGCCGTCAGGTCCCGGTGCCGGTCCAATTGCCGGGTGGCCGGGTGAGCGAGGGCGTCGGCGATCTGGACATGCACCACCAGCAGCTGCGCATCATCGGCTCGGGCCAGCTCGGCCGCGCGGCGAATCACCAGCTCCCCCCAGCCCGAGCCGGAATCCCCCGCCACCACGACCATCTGCGCGGTTGGCTCGGCCAGCCCGCGGCGGGCCAGCAACTCCTCCCCGACGGCCTCGATGGTGCCTGCCATCCAGGCCCGGCCCAGCTCGCTGAGCGCCTGCAGGTTGGCCGCCCGGAAATAGTCGGCCAGCGCCCCGCTGACCTGCTCGGCCCGAGTACACCACGCCCGAAGCGATCCGCGCCCGCAGCGCTGCAGCGGGCAGGTCGACGAGGACAACATCGCCGGAGCGCACGAACTCATCCGGCACCCACGCCACCGTCCCTGCGCCGGTGATCCGGGCGGCGTAGTCACGAACCGACCGCAGGTGCGCCACGTTCACCGTGGTCAGCACGTCAACCCCGGCTCGCAACACCTCGGCGACGTCCTGCCATCGCTGGCGGGTGCGGTCGGCTGTCGCGTGCGCCAGCTCGTCCACCAGCACCACGCCGGCGCCCGAGGAGATCGCCGCGCCCGGGTCGAAGTCGGTGAACACCGTCCCCCGGTGTTCGACCGTCCGCGGCGCGATCACCTCCAGGCCGCCGAGCTGGTCGCGGGCCTGCGGCCGACCGTGCCATTCGATCCAGCCGGCCACCACCCGCTCGCCGCGCCCGGCCCGGCGCCGACCCTCGGCCAGCATGGCGAACGTCTTGCCCACCCCCCGGGGCGGTTCCCAAGAAGGTGCGCAGCGATGGGCCCGACTCCACCCAGATCGCCGCCGCCGCGCTGCGCCAGCAGCGGCTGGCCGAGGAGGCTGAGCAGACACGCCCGATCGCCGAAGCCGCCGGATGCGCACCGCGCTACTGTCGGCGGTCAGCCACGACCTGCGCACCCCACGGGCATCGGCCAGGACCGCCGTCGATAGCCTCGCCAACCCCAGCACCCACTGGAGCGACGAGGAACGCGCCGAACTGGTAGCCACCGCGCAAGACTCCCTGGAGCGGCTTAACCGGCTGGTCGCCAACCTGCTGGATATGAGCCGCCTGCAAGCGCGCGATCGGCATAAATACCCAGCCCGTCGCGGTCGAGGAAGTCGCCCCCCATGTCCTGGCTGACCTGGGTGAGCAGGCTCACCGCATCGACGTCAGGCTTCCCGGCAGTCTTCCCGGCGTGCTCGCCAACGCTGCCCTGCTCGAACGCATCCTCGCCAACCTGGCGGCCAACGCGATGCGCTACAGCCCTCCGGAAAGCAAGTGCTGCTGACCGCAAGCAGCCACAATGACCGGGTCGAGTTGCGGGTTGCCGACCGCGGCCCCGGCATTCCGCCCACCGACCGCGATCGCGTATTCGAGGCCTTCCAGCGCCTCGGGGACCGTGACAATCACACAGGCGTCGGCCTTGGCCTCGCTCTGGCACGCGGGCTCACCGAAGCCATGAACGGAACTCTCGTCCCCGAGTAGACGCCCGGCGGCGGCCTCACCATGATCCTCACCCTGCCCGTTGCGGTGCCACCAGCCCTACCCGAGGCGGCCGGTGCAGTCACCGAGGACCAGACCACTCACCCAGAGATAAGTGATCGCATCGACGCCGCGCGGGCGGCCTCCTGCCGCGGAGAGGCGCCCTGACCCGCGTCCTGGTCGCCGATGGCGAACCTCAGATCCTGCGCGGCCACGCGCATCAACCTCCGCGCCCGCTTGGTCCCGGGGCTCTTCCTGCACGCGACCGTGGTGGGCCCGTGTCCAACCCGCTGAGGACCGTTAGATTCGTACCGCTGGGCGTGTGTCACCTCGGTGGCGAGGGGGCTGGTGGCTCGTCGGGACTACTGGCTGGTGAGGGTGACGCAGGCTGGTGCCCGGCCAGGACTTGGCGGACCGCTTCCGCTCCGGCGTGCGGGAAGGCGAGGTCGGCCGGCTGGGCGACCTCGCGCTCGGCGTCGGTGATGATGATGCGTGCCTGTTCTTCGATCGCCGCGGCGCGCTCCGGGTCATCGCCGGCCACGGCGGCGCAGTTGCCCAGCAGCCGCAGCAGCGCATCAGCGATGGTGGGCTCGCGGGCGCCGTAGCGGCGGATGAGGCCGCACATCACGGCGAGGTAGTCCGGGAACCGCCGGCCCGGGATGATCACCGCGGCCCCGTTGTCGCCGTGGATGATGTGGTTTCCCAGCGGGCGTGTGGCGAGCGCGCAGAAGATCACCGACAAGTGATCGACGGCCTGGACCGCGGTGTACGGGTCGTTGACCGCCGGAGATAGCGCCTTGCACGCGACGTCGACCAGTTGCCGGATACCAAGCGCGGCATCCTGCTCCAGGGTGCGCTCGAACCCGATCCGGACCCCGGCGTCCAGCACCGGCGCGAAGGCCCGCGGATCCGGGGCGGGATCGGACGGCAAGGCGGCCCAGATCCACGCTAGCGTCGTCCCCGCGACCACGTGCTCGCCGACCCGGGGCCGCAGCCGCAGGCAGACCCCTCGCCCGGCAGCCTGCGCGACCAGCCAGCCGGGGCGCACCGCCTGCACATACCCCGAGCGCGGGGACGCGACCGGCACGGCCCACCCGGGGACTTCGGGTGCCTCCTGGCCGCCGGCGAACAGCCCGTCCCGGATCACCGCGAGGGTGCCGCGCTCCACCACGCTCATGATCGCGTCCACCTGGATGGAATGCACCAGGTGGTCAGCGAAGTACACCAGCAGGCCGAGGCTGACAAACAGCAGCACGAGAGCGCCGCTGACGGCCAGCCGGGGAAAGGTCGCGGTGCGGCTGCCGCCCGAAACCCCGACCGTGTACAGCCCGGCCGCGCTGTAGGCGAACGTCGCCACAAAGACGCTGAGCACGACCTGATTCGGCCGGTCCCGCAGAAAATTCCGCAACAGCCGCGGCGAGAACTGGGTCGAAGACAGTTGCAGCGCCACCACCGTCAGGCCCAGCAGCAGCGCGATCACCGTCACCATCGTCCCGGCAATCCCGATCAGCAACGCCCGCGCGTCATCCGAAGTCCCCTGAAACGCCAGCGGTGAGCGCGGACCGACGCGGACCAGCGACAGCAGCGACCCCGCGCCCAGGGCGGCCAGCACCGACAGGGTCGGCAGCACCCACAGCGACCCGCGAACATACTCCGACAGCGCATCACGACGGATCATGGCCAGCCTCCCGCACGCCGATCCTTCCCGCACGCCGGCCAGTCTCCACAAAACACAGGGCCGACGCTAACCACAGGCTGGCACGACCCGGTTCCCGTTAATCGAAGCAGCCGGGATGCGGTGACCGTGAATGAAAGGGGCAACCCGCGCCCAGATCAGCCGCTGCCGCAGCGGGGATGGTTTCATCGTTCAGTCAGGTGTCCGGGTCAGCTTTTGCGCACTTCCTCGATGGCTGTCCCGGAGCAGACGGCGTAGCCGGGAGGACACCGAACCGTGGGCGAACTCCCCGGGGCGTGATCGCCGGGGCCGGCCGCCAAGGTGGCTGCGCCCCAGCTCTGAGATCCTGAGCTGGCGCGGCGCGCGAGACAATTCCTGACATGACCGAGCCCGACGCGGCGGCCTCGCCGTTTTCGCTGCGCACGGCGTGGGCGCGGAGACTGGAGACGCCGCTTCGCCAGTTCCTGCGCACCGAGACCGGCAGTGCCGCAGTCCTGCTCGCCGCCACGCTCGCGGCCCTGGCCTGGGCCAACCTGGATCCGGGCGGGTATGCGGCGGCGTGGCATACGGTGCTGCTGATTCGGTCTGGCACGAAGGGCCTGGCTGATACCTGGCAAGGCTGGGTGAACTCCGGGCTGATGGCGTTCTTCTTTCTAGTCGCCGGGCTGGAGGCGCGCCGCGAGTTCGACCTGGGCGAACTGCGTGAACGGCGGCGGCTGGCGCTGCCGCTGGTGGTGGCTCTGGGCGGGATGGTCGTGCCGATCGCGCTCTACCTGGCCATCAACGCCGGCCGCACGTCGGCGGCGGGCTGGGGCGCGGCCATGTCCACCGACACCGCGTTCGCGCTGGGCGCGCTGGCCCTGGTGGGCCCGGGCGTCCCCGACCGGGTGCGCACCTACCTGCTCACGTTTTCGCTGGTCGATGACGTGGCCGGGATCGTGGTCATCGCGCTGGCCTACAGCGGCCACATCAACCTCGCCGCGCTGGGCGCCGGCCTGGCCATCCTCGGCGCGGTGATCGTGGTGCGCCGGCAGGGGATCCGGTACGGCCCGGTCTACCTGGTGCTGGGGGTCGCGGCCTGGGTCGCGTTCTTCGAATCCGGCGTCGACCCGGTGGTGGTCGGCCTGGTGGTGGGCATGCTCGCGCTCGCCTACCCCGCCACCCGCGGTGACCTGGAGCAGGCGTCGGAATCGTTCCGGCTGTTCCGCGAGCAGCCAACCCCGGAACTGGCCCGCGGCGCACGCGAAAGCGTGCGCCTGGCGATCTCCCCCAACGACCGGTTGCAGCAGCTGTTCCACCCCTGGACCAGCTTCCTGATCGTGCCGCTGTTCGCCCTGGCGAACGCGGGAATCAGCATCAGCCCCAGCTTCCTGGCCCGCGCCTACACCTCCCCGGTCACCCTCGGCATCCTGGCCGGGTACGTGGCAGGAAAGCCGGCCGGCACCGTCGGCGCGGCCTGGCTGCTCACCCGCCTCAGCCGCGGCCGGATCCGCCCCCCGGTCGGCTGGGCCGCGGTCACCGGCGCCGGGGCCATCGCCGGCATCGGCTTCATCGTGTCCCTGCTGATCGCCTCCCTCGCCTTCCACGGCAGCGAGCTGGCCGAGGCGAAGGTGGGCATCCTGTCCGCCGCCTTGTGCGCATCCGCGCTCGGCTGGGCCGTCTTCCGCATCACCGCGCTGCTGCCCAAACCGCTACGGGCCCGGGCACTGCTCGGCACCGCCGACACCATCATCGACCTCGCGGTGCCCGTCGATCCCGACTACGACCACGTACGCGGCCCGAAAGAGGCACCGGTCACGCTGGTGGAATACGGCGACTTCGAATGCCCCTACTGCGGCCGCGCCGAACCGGTAGTCCGCGAGCTGCTGGCCGGCTACGGCGACGTGCGCTATGTATGGCGGCACCTGCCGCTCACCGACGTGCACCCGCACGCCCAGCTGGCGGCAGAGGCCACCGAGGCTGCGGCCAGCCAGGGCAAGTTCTGGCAGATGCACGACCAGCTACTCGGCCACCAGGACGCCCTGACCGGCAAAGACCTGATTCGCCACGCCGGCCAGCTCGGCCTAGACACCGAACGATTCATCCGCGACCTGCGCGGCCAGACCGGCCAGGCCAAAATCGCCGCCGATGTAGACTCCGCCGACCTCAGCGGCGTCTCCGGCACCCCAACCTTCTTCATCAACGGCAAACGCCACCACGGCGCCTACGACATCAGCACCCTCTCACAAGCCGTCCGGTCGGCCAGAGCCCGCACCCTGATCAGCCCTCGCAGCCAGGCCCGGCGCACGTCCTGACCGGCCCAGCGCGCATGCGCCAGAACACCCCGATCTGCACGGCCGCGACCGCCGGGAACTCGCGCTCGCGATCCGTGCAGGCGGCTACACGCGCCGCTCCACCCCCCTGGCCGACCACGCTGTGTGATTAGCTTCTGAGCTGAAACGGAACCGCTCCTGGCGGCCAAAGCCCGGTGACCTGCGCTTGGTGTCCCCGACGTACCTCATAGCGGCTATGAGCGGATGGGTCTTACTGTGCAGTAGACGCATCCAGTTAGATGACATGCCGTTTCCGCCCGGCCTGCCCGGGCAGCCTCGACCAGGCGGGTCGCCCCCGGTATACCCCCGATCATGGTGTGCGGGAACTCGTTTGCGCTGGTCAGGCGCGTGCATAGCAACCCTCTCGGGAGCCGTGAGCGCAGGTTCGAATCCTGCCGGGGGCACTGGTCAGAGGCATAAACTCGAACACTTTGAACAATCTTGAGCCGAGCCGACGCCAAGCCTGTGACCTGCGGCAACGCGGAGCTGTCCCAGATCTCTCAAGTGTCGGCTGTCAGCTGCGTTGAACGCGCATAAGTGATCGTTCTGTGTTCGGCTGTGTGGGTCCGCACCGCCGCCAGTTGGCAGTTCTGGCGAGACAGAGCCAGGCAGGCCCTCGGTGGTGCAGGCCTGTTGGCCTGGGGTCACCCACGTCGCGGGGGAAGAGCGCCTACGTTTTTGAGTGAACGTTACGTTATCCTCGATCGCATGGCCAGGCCGCGGCAGTTCGACCCCGATGAGGTGGTCGATCGCTCGATGCGCGAGTTCTGGGGCCGCGGCTACCGGGAGACGTCGGTGGACGACCTGGTCGAGGTGACGGGTGTGCAGCCGGGCAGCCTGTATAACGCGTTCCCTGGCGGGAAGCGCGGCTTGTTCCTGAAAGCGCTGGATCGTTACTCCAAGCTGGTGGTGCCCGAGAAGCTGGGGGCGCTGGAGGATCCGGGGGCGGGACTGGCCGAGTTGCGCGCTTATTTCGATGGCCTAGTCGATGACCTGACCACGCCCGAGGGCCGGATGGGGTGCCTGATGGTCAACTCGGCGGTGGAACTGGCGGCGGAGGACTCTGAGGTCGGGGCGATCGTCCGCGACCACATGCGGCGGCTGGAGCGAAACGCTGGGCGGGCGCTGCGGAATGCCCAGCGGCGGGATGAGATCGGCGCGCACGTAGATCCGCGCGCAAAGGCGGCCCAGTTGATGGCGACCGGGATGGGGCTGATGGTCGTCGGCAAGACCGGCCCTGGCCGGCCGGTGCTCGAGACGATCGTCGAGGCGGCGTTCGCCGACCTGAGCTGAAGCACCGATGGCGGCCATCCCCCGTGCCCGGCTTGGCCCGCGGCCAAGGCTGACACCGCGGTCGGTCCTGCCGACAGCCTCATCCCCAACTGGGTTGACAGGGGCTCCATGGCCCGATTAGGTTTTTGAGCGATCGTTCCTTAACTGAGCTGAACTGGCCCTGCCTGGGCATCGTTGGCGGCTTGCGGCCGCCTCTCTTCGGCCCATGTTTTTGAACGGCCACTAAACAACATCGGTGCGGCGGCCGGTGGAAAGGAAGGCCAGGATGCGCGCGATTGTGATTGCCGAGCCCGGCGGGCCCGAGGTTCTCCAGGTCCAGGAGGTCGCTGACCCCGTCCCGGGCGCTGGGGAGGTCCTGATCGCCGTCAAGGCGTTCGGCGTCAACCATGCGGAGACGCACATGCGCAAGGGCGAGTGGCCCGAGGCGACCCCGATCAGCGGCATCGAGGCGGTGGGCGCGGTCGTGACCGACCCATCCGGCGTGCTGGGCGAGGGGACGACGGTGCTGACGATCATGGGCGGGCTCGGGCGCACCCGCAACGGCAGCTACGCCGAGTACACCCTGGCCCCAGCCGCCAACGTGGCCCGGATCGAGACCTCGCTCGGCTGGGCCGACCTGGCGGCGATCCCGGAGAGCTACGCTACCGCGTGGCTCGCGCTGCACGGCAACCTGGAACTGGAGGGCGGGCAGTGGCTGGTGGTGCGGGGCGCGACCTCCGCGCTCGGCCAGGCGGCGGTGAACATCGCCAGCGATCTCGGCGCCCGGGTGATCGCGACCACGCGGCGCGAGGACCGCGCCCCGCTCTTGCGCTCGCTGGGCGCCGAGGGCGTCGTCATCGAGAATGGCAGCATCGCGGACGAGGTTCGCGAGCTGTTGGCGGGCGGCGCTGACCGGGTGCTTGACCTGGTCGGGAACAGCGTGCTGCGGGACTCGCTGCAGGCGGTCCGGGCGGGGGGCCGGGTGTGCCAGGCCGGCTTCCTCGGCGGCCTTGGCCCCGTCGCGGACTTCCTGCCCGCCTTCGACATGCCCAGCGGGGTGCAGTTCAGCTTCTTCGGCAGCTTCGAGGTAGGAACCGCGGCCTACCCGATCTCAGCGATCCCGTTCGGCGAGATCGTCGCCAAGGCGGAGGCGGGCGTCTACCAGGCCAAGCCCGCGCGGGTGTTCGCCTTCGAAGAGATCGCCGAGGCGCACCGGGTGATGGAGGCTGGCGAGGCCGCCGGCAAGCTGGTCGTCGCGGGAGCCTAGATGGCACCGGGCACACCACCGCGCGGGGGGCGCGTGTCGCAGCGCGCCCCCATCGCCTCCAAGGGCATACCACCGGGCGGGGCAGGCGCGCTGTTCCACGAGGGCGAGCGCGCTATTCAACGGCGAGCCGGCGCCGAGCGAGTGGCGGCCCAGATCGGCCGCAACATCCTCTCCTTCGTCCCGGCCGAGTTCGCCGCCTTCCTCAGCCGGCAGCCGTTCGTTGTGGTCGCCAGCCAGGACCAGCGAGGGCGCGTCTGGGCATCGCTGATCGCCGGCGGTGCCGGTTTCGCCCGCGCCCTCGACGACCGCCAGATCCTGCTGGCCGGCCTGCCAGCTACCGGGGACCCGCTAGAAGGCGCCCTTGAGCGGCCGCCGGCCCGGATCGGCGTGCTGGCCATCGAGTTCGGCACCCGGCAACGGATCCGCCTGAACGGCGCAGCGCAGCGCACCGGCGAGGGGATCCTGCTGACCGTGACGGAGGCGTTTGGCAACTGCACCAAGTACATCCAGCGCCGGCTTCCGGCCGGGCAGCTCACCGAACCAGCCGCGCCAGCGCATCGCGAGTGCACAGCGCTCGATGCCCGCCAAGCGGCGTTCGTGCGCCGGGCCGACACGTTCTTCATCGCCAGTGCCCACCCCCAGCGCGGCGCTGACGCCTCGCATCGCGGTGGCCGCCCAGGGTTCGCCGAGGTCGCCGGCGGCGGCCGCCGGCTGGCCTTTCCCGACTACAGCGGCAACCGCATGTTCCAGACGCTGGGGAATCTGACCGTCAACCCCCGCGTGGGGCTGCTGTTCCTGGACTGGGACACCGGGAACACGCTGCAGCTGACCGGGCGGGCGCAGGTCGTCTGGGACCCTCAGGCGCTGAGATCCCGGCCCGGGGCTGAACGCCTGGTCAAGGTCACCGTGGACACGGTCCACGAGCACGAACGGGCCATGCCGGCCTACTGGAAACTGATCGAACCGTACCGGCGGAACCCACCGGTCAACCCCTAAGCGCCGCGTGCTCCGGCGCCGCACTGAACGTAACCAGGGCCAGCGATTGCGGCGGCAAGGATCACCGCACCGCCGGCGGCCCGTGTCCACCACGCGCCCCGCTCCCGCCGGGGTCACCATCGGGTGGCCGTGCGGCAGGTGATGTCCGCCGGAGCAATCGTTTCATCATGTTCGTCTTCTCTTCTGGGTCTGCCGCCGCAGCCTCTGCGGCGCTTTCGGCCTTGACCTTGGCCCGCACCATCACATTCACCGGGCTATTCCTTTACCGTTGTCATTGGCTGTCTTCGGGTTGCGGTTCATACCGGGCGGCGATTGACAGGACACGGCGGCCAAGCCGGCCAATAAAGGCCCGGTCGGCGCCGTGATCGCCCGGTCCCCTCTCGCCGGACCGAAACGGCAACTACGGGGCTCGTGATCCGTGCGCGCATGGATGCTGCTCCCCGAGTCGTGACACATTGGCTGGGGGCGGTTCGTCACTGTTATGACGGAACGCGACCCGAGGATGTGCCCGTGGACGAGATGGAGTGGCTGGCCGAGCGGTTCGAATCACACCGGGCCCACCTGCGGGCGGTGGCCTACCAGATGCTCGGCTCGCTAAGTGAGGCCGACGACGCGGTGCAGGAAGCCTGGCTGCGGCTCAGCCGTGCCGACACCAGCAGCGTGAGCAACCTCGGCAGCTGGCTGACGACCGTGGTCGCGCGGGTCTGCCTGGACATGCTGCGCTCGCGCAAGACGCGGCGGGAGGAGCCGCTGGGCACGCACATGCCCGACCCGGTCGTGAGCCGCGCGGACGGGACCGACCCCGAGCATCAGGCGCTGCTGGCTGACTCGGTCGGCCTGGCGCTGCTGGTGGTCTTGGACACCCTGGAGCCGGCTGAGCGGCTGGCATTCGTGCTGCACGACATGTTCGACCTGCCCTTCAGCGAGATCGCCCCCCTGCTGGGGCGTTCGGCGAACGCGGCCAGGCTGCTGGCCAGCCGCGCCCGCCGCCGCGTACGAGGAGCGGCCCCGGTTCCTGATGCGGATCTCGCCCTCCAGCGGGAACTTGTCGGCGCCTTCCTCGCCGCCTCCCGCGGCGGTGACTTCGACGCGCTAGTGGCGGTCCTGGACCCCGGCGTCGTGCTGCATGCCGACAGCGGCGCGCTGCGCCCGGACCGCCCGGCCGTGGTGCGGGGGGCGGCGGCGGTGGCCGGGCAGGCGCTCAGCTTCACCCGGCTTGCCCCCCACACCAAGCTGGCGCTCGTCAACGGGACCGTCGGGCTCGTCACGGTTCCGGGTGGAAAGCCGATGTCGGTCATGGGCTTCACAATCTCGCACGGGAAGAGCGTCGAAATCGACATCCTCGCCGATCCCCAACGCCTTCGCGGGCTCGACCTGGCGGTCCTCGATGGCGGGCACTGCTGATCCGCTGGAGATCGTGAACAAATGGAGGTGCGAGCGGCAAGATCGTGACGAGTGTGGAGATATCCCGCCGCCCTGAAAACGTATTCGCCTGCATGGCCGACCCGGTTCACCACCCCGCGCGGGTGGACAGCATAGTGTCGGCATGCCAGCGGGGGATGCCGCCGAAGCACACGCGGGGCAACCAGCGGCGGGCTTGATGAACTGGTGCAGCTGTGAGGCGAGCTGGCCTGGCTGGTTTTCGGGAATGAGCGTATGGCTGCCGGCTATCAATGGCAAGACACCGGAGCCATCGGCAAAGTCGTACGCGAGGTCTGTGAGGCGAGCGAACGGCCCTGTCCGCGCGGGCCGACTGCACTGACTTCTTCGCCCTGGCAGCATTGTCCCAGCGGGTCGAGGCGTAAACCAGGGCGGCTCTAGGCTTGTTCTGCGCCCAGGGCTGCCTTCTCCAGAAAGACCTCCTCAAGTTCGAATATCTCGACCGTGCTTTGCCCCTGCAGGAAGCCCGTCGCTTCGATTTCTGCAACGGTGGCCTGATAGGCGCGGGAGTGGCCGAGCGCCTGGGCGGAGGCGAGGTCGCGCCACAAGGTGATCACGGCGCGTTCGGCCCGGCGTGCGGTGAACAGTGCGCCGGCGAACCCTGGTTGTGTCCGGAACATCGGCAGCGACCTGGAGTGGGCGAAGTCCCGGTATTCATCGGCGCGTGCCTGGTCGATGTGGGTGCGCCAGATCCGGACGATCATCGGTCGGTTGCTCCTTTAGGATCGGCGGGCGACAGGGGTGGCATAGAGGCGGCCGGTTGCGTGGTCACAGCGCCGGGCTGGTGCGGGCGTGGCGCGGCTGCCAGGCCGCCCGGTAGAGGAGCCGGGCGGGTGCTGGCAGCTGGCTGAGTACCTGACGGCGGACGGTGGGGCTGGCGTGGGCCAGGGCCCACGGGACTGGGTGCGCTGCGCGCCTAAAGCGTTTCCCGCCGCGGATGGCCTTGGTGATCTCGCCGAGCTCGCGCTCGGACATGACCTGGCCGATGAGCGGGAGCACGTCGGCCTCCTCGTGGGCCAGGTGGCTGATCACCTTGATCTGCAGCCTGGTCAGCAGGTGGCGCAGCCGCCCGGGGTCGGCGTGCATGGTGAATGCGTCGTCGGTCACGGCCTGAAGGGGGCCGATCAGCTGGTGTTCGTCTTCCATCGCATCCAGCAGCGCCTGGCCGTGCGGGTCGCCGGCGAGCTTAGCCCGGGCCTGCGGCCACAGGGCCGCGCCCTCGGCGGCGAGGTGGAGGCGCAGCTGGTCGCGGAACACCATCCAGCGTGCCCGGGCCGCCGTGCGGTCGGCCGTGGTGTGCAGCAGCTCGTCCAGGTCGCGGCGCAACGCGTCGTGGATCGCGGTCATCAGCGCCCAGCCGGCCCGGCCGTTGCGCTCGATGGTGTGGGGTGAGGTCATGGCGGCTCCTCTTCAACGCTAGCGTGGCTGCCCCGCCGCGGGCTGCGCCGGTACCCCGGCGTTCACACCCGCAGGTTCCGGCGTCACAGGCCGCCAGCGCTGGCCAGATGCGGTAGGTGGGCCGCCACGGCAGGGGATGATGATGTTGTGCAGCCTGCTGCCGGTGAACGGGCCTGCCTGGGCGCTGATCACGCTCATCGCAGCGGCGCCGGTTCGGCGGGGGGCAGCCCGCTGCCGGTGTCTGGGGCCCGGACCCGGCGGGGCAGCGCGAACAGGCCGAGGAACACCGCAACCAGGGCGCCAGCCGCGTACCACATGGTGGCGCTGAAGGTGCGGGCGAAGTTGTGCGCGTTGGCCAGCTGGCCCGCGCGGGCCAGCAGCGCCTGCAGGTCCCGCTGCTGCGCGGCGGGCAGCGCGGCCGCGGCTGGTTGGGTCTGGCAGCTGGCGGGGACCTGGGTGGGGTCGGTGGCCGCCGACCGGTCGTGCACGCAGGCGCGGAAGCCGGCGATGATCGGGGCCTGGCCGGGCGCCGGGATCGCGGCGGCGGTGAGCTGGCCGCGCAGGGCGGGGGTGACCGTGTCGACGCCGTGGCCCGAGCCGCTGGCCAGCAGGCCGAAGAAGATCACGCCGACCAGCGCATAGCCCACCGCCATGCCAACCTGCTGGGTCGTGCCGAGCACCCCCGAGCCAGACCCGGCGTCGCGGACCGGGACGCCGGTGAGGATGAGGTCCACCAGCGCCGCGGCCACCAGGCCGAATCCGAAGCCCGCGACGGCCAGCGGCGCCAGCATCTGCCAGGAGTGGATGCCAGGCCCGTAGTGCGAACTCAGCCACGCGTAACCGGCGAACCCGGCAGCGTTCACCAGCGCCCCGGCCATCAGCGCCGCGCGCCCGAACCGGGGGGTGAACACCTGCACCGACAGGCCCGCCCCGGCGGCCGCACCGACAGCGAAGGACGCCGCGGTCAGGCCGGCGTGCAACGGCGTCCAGCCCAGTCCCACCTGCATGTAGAGCGTCCAGACCAAGAAGAACGCGCCGCTCGCAACAAAGAAGATCGCCCAGACCGTCATGCCCGCGGTGAACGACCGGACCCGGAACAGGCTGAGCACCACCAGCGGCGAGCCTGCCCTCCTGGTACGCCACCGCTCGTAGCCGACGAACACCGCCAAGACCACCGCCGAGCCCGCCATGAGGAGGAAGGTCCAGGCTGGCCAGCCCAGGCTGCGGCCCTCGGTCAGGGGGTAGACCAGCATCAGCACGCCCGTGATGGCCAGCACCATGCCGACCGGGTCGGGCCGGAGCGCAGCGGGCGACCGGGACTCCGGGACAACGAACCACGCCGCGGCCAGCGCCGCGAGCCCGACCGGGATATTCACCAGGAAAATCGGGCGCCAGCCCCAGCCGGCCAGATTCCATTGCACCAGCACCCCGCCGAGGACCACCCCGGCCACCGACGCCGAGCCCAGCACGCCACCCCAGATGCCGAATACCTTCCCCCGCTCCTGGAGCGGGAAGGTGACATGGATGATCGCGAGGATCTGCGGAACCATCAGGCCGGCCATCGCGCCCTCGAAGAACCGCGCGCCGA
>Ga0126380_10000086_pt1 | contig 22102 bp, 22 predicted proteins | sample PanSoiMetPlot_26_FD_92544 | JGI IMG/M metagenome (GOLD analysis project Ga0126380, IMG submission 92544) | Tropical forest soil microbial communities from Panama - MetaG Plot_26 | ecosystem: Environmental > Terrestrial > Soil > Tropical forest > Bulk soil | place: Panama | collected 2016-02-17
AGGTCCGTGACCGGCACGAGCACGTGGCCGTCGTCGGGAGCCTGGACCTGGTGCAGACCCTCTTGCGCGAGAAGCTCTTCGACCGTCTCGACCTGTGGGTGCACCCGGTCGTGCTCGGCGTCGGGAAGAAGGTGTTCGACGGTGGCGCGGTGCCCACGAACGTCACACTCCTCGAACCGCCGGTAGGCAGTCCGAAGGGCACCGTGTACCTGCGCTACGGGCTCGCCGATGGCACGCCCGGGACGGGGGACATGAGCGCACCCGATCGCGGTGCCGGGCGCGACGACTGAAGCCGCCCCGCGCCAGGTGGGTCCGTGTCGTCGGCGGTGAATCCGCCAGGTCAGCATTCCGTCACGGCGTCGGCACACGCCACGGGCGCTCGCGGCTGGGCGCTTCTCTTTGTGAGCAGTGAGTCCAGGATGCTACGGATGGCTAGGATGGTTAGGCAGCCTGGGATGCCGTCCTGGCGTCCCATCCGACAGCGGTGATCATGGACGTATGCCCAGGGGACCGCGACCGCCATACCTCGCGGTTGCCGATGCCTTCCGCGAACGGATCGACGCCGGGGAATGGCTGCCGGGGGAAGTCCTGCCGTCCGTGTCCGCACTGTCGGCGGAGTACGACGTGTCCACGTCTACGGCTGGGCGGGCGATCCGGGTACTCGCTGATGAGATGAAGGTCACGACCGTCAAGGGCTGGGGAACGTTCGTGGTTGGGCGCTGAGAGGGATGACGTGGGTACGGACAGTCCCGAGCCGAGCGAACACGACTACCGCGAATGCACCGACGAGCGCTGCCCGGCCGAGCTGTGCCGGATCTACAAGGAGGGTCGGCACAGCGGCTATGCCGCCGGGTATGTGTCGGGAGAAGCCGAAGGGTACGCGGCCGGGTACAACGCAGGCGAGGCCGATAGCCGGTCAGCCCAGTAGGTACCCGGCTCCCTGGGCACACTTCCGCCAAAGCCGATCATCTTGATCTAGGCGACGTGCCAGCCGACTACCTCAGCGCACTTCGGGACGGCGGGGTCACGCTAAGAGGATCACCAGCGGGGAGTTGCTCCCGGTGGGCAACTGCCGAGCCTGGACCGGTTCGGTGAAGATGCCGCCGTGCGGCCGGTGAACATGCGCCCGGTCGGGCGTGCGGTATCTCTTCGGGTGGGCTGTCATCGGCTTGGATCTTGATTACTCAGTGGCACAAGTCCCGTGTATCAACGGTCTGGTCTCCTGCTCCATGAAATAGAGAAGGCACTCGGGCGCGCGCCGCTCTACGGAGGTGCTGCTGAAGGCAGCCGACCGGGGAAGCGGCAGGCATTTGGGGGGCGCATGGACACCGCTGTCAGCAGGGACCGGTTCTGGGAGATGTTCAAGGGGCGGGCGTTGGTGGTATCGGAGCTGCCCGCCGGGCGCAGCAGAGCGCTGGCGACTGTGGCCAACGAGATGGCAGGCCGTGATGGCACGTCGCTGTGTACGAAGGCTGAGTACCTGGCGCTTTACGATCTGCTGGTCGCGCATGTCTCGCCAGCCCCGCCTGTGAAGCTGAGGTTGCTTGATGAGGCCGGGCGCCCGACCGCCGCCGCGCGCGCGATCGAGGACTTCATCGGCGCGTCGCTGGGGAAGCAGGAGTTCTTCGGAGCGGACATGTACATGTTTTATGTCACTGGATTCCGTCCAGGACGCCGTGTCCTGATGGAGCCGGTGAAGCCCGCCGATGGAGCCAGGCTCGACGTGTGGAAGACTGACCCGGCCGACGATCGGCGCATTCCTGCCCTGGGCCGCGGCGGCGGTTTGTTCAGCACCCAGGCTTTTACGCTGAAAAATAGCGGAAACCGCACACTGCGCGCGCCAAAGCGGTCTTGGAGGATAATTCTCGATGCCGCAGGGTACGGCAACCGGCTGGCTGGGATGACCCGGATCAATCTCAAGGCCATGTACAACGATCCTTCCCAGATGCGCGAAGCGCTGGCCTGGCGCCTGTTCGGCATAGCCGATATTCCGGCGCCACGGCACACGTATGCGAAACTGGCCTTTGACACAAGCTACAGAGGACTCTTCTCGGTCATTGAGCAGGTCGACAAGAAATTCCTGAGAGATCACTTCGGCGAGAACTACCGGGGAAACCTCTACAAGACCGGCTGCCGCGATATCGGGTGTGCGTCTCTGGCATACCGGACCGGGCCCGACGGCGATGACTCGGGGCGGCAGTATTTCATCCCAGGACCCGCGGAGCGCACGTACCGGCTCAAGACCAACAAGAACAACCCTGAAGCCAGTACGTACGACGACCTGGCCTGTTTCATCAGGACGATCAACGGCATCGGGCTCCCAGGCGGCGAGGAACGGTTCGAGACGGACGCCTTCCGTGAGTCGGTGGACGGCATTATGAACGTCAATGCTTTCCTGAGATGGGCGGCCGTCAACATGCTGCTCGGGAGCTGGGACAACTATTATGCGACGCCGTCAAATTACTATCTCTACAACTCCGGGCACAGCGGGGCGGCGGATGATTTCGTCAGCTCTCCCTATTTCCACTTCATACCCTGGGACTACGACAACTGCCTCGGGATCGATTATTCCGGCACACGATGGCAGTACGCCGATATCCTCGACTGGCCGGGAAAAGTGAACCGCCATATCCCGAAGATCCCACTCGTGCGGAACCTGCTCCGTAACTATGACTACCGTCAGTACTACCTGGACTATATGGAGCACATGCTCGATACCGAGTTCAACCCGAGGGCAATTGCCGTGCAGATCGGGGCAGGCTCTGCGGATGGCCTGTGGCACAGGATCCGGCAGGCAGCTTATCTGGAATCCGCTACACCTTATGAGCGGCCGTTCACCGGTCGGCGGTACAGCAACCACGAGGTCTACCAGAGCGGCTGCCGGCAGCGCGAACTTCAGCATGGGAAGAAAAAGATTGAGGGCATTGCCCACTACGTCCGCATGCGTCATGACAGCGCCCGTGCGCAACTGAAGCGACTAAGGCGGACAATGCCACGTACAGTCGATGGCTTCGCCCCAGGTGGTGAGCAGCTGCCACGGGCAGCCTAGCGCCATCCGAGCCTGTCCCTGGCCGCATGCGAGGGTAAGAGGGAAGCGAGCGAAAACCATCTGCGGCACTGTGGAGTGGAGGGCCATGGATCGCACCGGACGAAGCCCCGGCGAGGTTCGCACTAGGGGAACAACCGCCGGGCAGGTGGTACCCGGTTACGTTCATGCCCTGTTCCAGCAGCGCGTCGATGGGGACGATGCGCTGCTCAAGCTCGCCGGGCTCCGCTTCGCCCAGATGGGCGTGGCCGCCGAGGTGTACGCCGACACGCCCGACCAGCTCGAGTACGTCCTGGCGTTCGTGCCCGCCCATGCGCGTTTGCCTATTGTCCACCTGAACCGTGGCATCAACGTGCTGCACAGACGGGACCGCGCCGCGGTGCGGGAATTCGCCGAGCGCTTCGCAGGCCGCGTCGCCGGCCTGGTCGTCCATGACAAACGTGAGATGGGGGTACAGACGGACCGCCTGCTTGCCGCGATGCGCGAGCTGAATGCCCAGCTTTGCGAGCAGCCGGGCGGTCCCCTCGTTTTTCTCGAATACGCCGCCGGACTAGATCGCGGCTGGTTCGTCGAGGTGGCGGAACGGCTCCAGGACGCCGAGCGAATTAGTCACTGCATCGACGTCGGCCACATCGGCCTGAGACAAGTGGCCGCCAAGTTCGGAGACAGCCATCCTGGCCTGGACCTTAAGAAGCTAGGCCCGGTGGACGATCGCTTGCCCGACCTGGTGGCGGACATCCAGAACGCGGTGGGAAGCGCCTTGCCACATGTGCTCGACGTCACGCGTTCGCTTGGCCGGCTTGGCAAGCACGTGCACTTTCACCTGCACGATGGGCATCCCCTCGTCCCAGGCCTTCGGGATCACTTCAGTTTCCTGACGCGGCTGCCCATTCCCTTCACCTACCAAGGCCGCCGATCACTGAGCATGATGTACGGGCCAGGCGGCCTGGCCTCTATCGTGTCAACAGCCATCGAGGCATGCCCCCTGCAGGGAGTCTCCTTCACGGCCGAGATCCACCAGGTCGAGGGTCGGCTGCCGCTCGCCGACGCCGCATGGCTCTTTCCTCACTGGCGGGACATTACGAATGCCGAACGGATGAACTACTGGCTCTCGGTTCTGTCCGAGAATGCTGTGCTCATATCCCTGCATGCTGATCAAGGCCACGCATGAACCAGTCGGGACAGTCTGATTGAACCTGAAACCAGGCACCGGACGGCACGGCCAGCGCTGGAATTTCCTCGAGGGCTGCCCTGGCAAGATCGACGCACAGTTCACGGCCGTGCTCGACGCCGTCGCCGCGGTTCTCGGGAGGCGGCAAATGCTGTAGTACTGGGCCGCGCCGATGCTGTCGTTGGCGACCGCCAGGTTGAGCCTGACCTGATGACCGGACTGGCCCGGCCAGTGCGAGGGCGCCCCGCCGGTGACATCCACCCGGCAGAGCAAAAACATCCGCAACGCCGGGGAGGTGTGGGTCGAGCCGGTGCTGGCGAGGAAGCCGTTGAGCAGGCTGCGCCGGTGCTGGCCGGTAACCTCCGGCATTAAGGAGCTTTAGGGCTCGGCGAGCTGGCTGGTGGCGTGGTCTACGCGGCGGATCCGCCGGTGGCGAGCCGCATGAGATCGCTGTTGAGGTCGATGGAGATCTCGCTTCCACCAGCGCTGCCGTACTCGTGTTGGTAGCTCTGCCAGGACTGGTCCTTGATCTTGCGCTCGAAGCCGCTTTCCATCAGGACCACGAGCTCGACGGCGGCCCGCTCGATGCGCTTATTGAGGGCCGGGTCGCTCCAGTCCTCGGGGGCGGCGAAGAGCGAGGTCGGCACCGTCATGGCCCGCAGATAGGCGAACATCGGCCGCATCTGGTCGTCGGCGACTAGGGCGTGCCGGGCGGTCCCAGCCGTCGCGGCCAGCACGACCGGCTTGCCGATCAGCAGGTCGTTGTCCAGGGTGTGGAAGAACGAGGTGAACAGGCCGCTGGGCCCGGCCTTGTACACCGGGGTGCTGGCGATGATGGCGTCGGCCTGGCGCAGGGCCGTGACCGCCTGCTGGAGCTTCGGGGTGACCAGCTGGGATACCAGCGCGGTGGAGATGTCGTTGTTCAGCTCGCGCAGCTCGATGACGCTGGTGCTCACCGTGTTCTCGTGGCGGGCGGCCAGCTCGGTGACCCGCTCGGCAGTGCGGTCGGCGAGTAGCCGGGACGACGAGGGATCGCTGGTCCCCGCGCTGACCACCGTGAGCCGGAACGCTTCCTGGTTATGCGGGGCGCTCATGCCGTGTGTTCCTCTGCTGTGACGTGGTCGGTGCGGTGTCCTGATGGCCGGGCGGCGGCCGGGGCAGCCGGCTCGCCGGCGAGCTTGCGGCACAGCTCCTCCAGCTGCCGGTACTCGCCGGGGGTCAGCCCGGTGCTCACCGCGCGGGCGACGCTGCGGGCGTGCCGCCGGCCGACCTGGCGCTGCAGGTCCTGGCCGGCGGCGGTGAGGGCCAGCCGGACACCCCGGCCGTCGGCGGAGTCCGGTCGGCGCTCCACGAAGCCGCGGTCCGCCAGCCGGTCCACCAGGCGGGACAGCGCCGGCTGGCTGAGCAGGACGTGCCGGTTCAGCTCGCTCATCCGGGCCGGCTCGGGGCACTTGGACAGCGTGTACAGCACGTCGTACTCGCGCATGGAGACGCCGTCCCAGATGTCCTCGGCCGCGAACTGCTTCATCAGCACAGCATGCGCCGACAGCAGGGCCTCCCAAGCGTCATTAGCCGCGTGCCGGGTGCCGGTCATCACGGCTCCGGGTACTCGGCCTGGAACTGGTCCGAGGTGTCCTGGTAGGGGGATGCGCCGGTGACGTTGTCGCCGCGGTTGGCGTTCGGGCGCGGCTGGCGGGGCGCCTGGTCGCCGTACTTCGCCCGGACCAGGCTGGCGTGCGTCGGCGGCTCGGCCGACTCGGGGTCCCGCCGGGCGGCGATCTCCTTGCGCAGCACCGGGACGACCTCCTCGCCGAGCAGGTCCAGCTGGTCGAGCACGGTCTTCAGCGGCAGGCCTGCGTGGTCCATCAGGAACAGCTGGCGCTGGTAGTCGCCGAAGTGCTCGCGGAAGGTCAGGGTCTTGTCGATGACCTCCTGCGGGCTGCCCACCGACAGCGGCGTCATCTCAGCGAAGTCCTCCATCGACGGCCCGTGCCCGTACACCGGCGCCTCGTTGAAGTAGGGCCGGAACTCCCGCCACGCATCCTGCGACTTGCGCGCGATGTAGGCCTGGCCGCCCAGGCCGACGATCGCCTGGCTCTCGGTGCCGTGGCCGTAGTGGGCGTAGCGCTGCCGGTAGAACCTGATCAGGCGGATGTAATGCTCCTTGGGCCAGAAGATGTTGTTGGCGAAGAAGCCGTCCCCGTAGTACGCGGCCTGCTCGGCGATCTCGGGAGTGCGGATCGAGCCGTGCCACACGAATGGCGGCACGTCGTCCAGCGGCCGCGGGATCGAGGTGAATCCCTGCAGCGGGGTGCGGTGCTTCCCGTGCCAGTCCACGACGTCCTCGCGCCACAGCCGGTGCAGCAGGTTGTAGTTCTCCAGCGCCAGCGGCAGCCCCTGCCGGATATCCTTGCCGAACCACGGATACACCGGGGCGGTGTTACCGCGCCCTAGCATCAGGTCCATCCGCCCCTTGGCCAGGTGCTGCAGCATCGCATACTCCTCCGCGATCCGCACCGGGTCGTTCGTCGTGATCAGCGTCGTCGCCGTGCTCACGATCAGCCGCCTGGTGGTCGCGGCGACGAACGCGAGCAGCGTGGTCGGCGCGGAGGAGAAGAACGGCGGGTTGTGGTGCTCGCCGATCGCGAACACATCCAGCCCCACTTCCTCGGCCTTCTGCGCGATCTGCACGATCGCGTCGATCCGCTCCGCCTCGCTCGGCGTCTCCCCCGATACCGGATCCCGGGTGATGTCACTAACCGAGAAGATCCCGAATTGCATGGCACCCCTCCTGCGGTCCCGCCGCACCAGCGGGCGCTGGTGCCCAGCGAACGGAACCGAGATATATGCATTTGCATGTACCTCAACCGCGGGCCCGCCGGCTTATTCCCGGCAGCGCGGAGAACGTCAACCTCACCGAGTGGTGTCCGCAAGCTGACAGCAGTGGTGTCCGGCACATGACTGACGGTCACCCCGCGGGCTGCGCAAGCTAGCGGCAGCCGGTCGTTCCGGAGACCGGAACCGCAAGGAGACCACGATGCGCCCAACCCCAGTGCTTCTGTACCTGATGCAACCAGCAGCGCAGCAACGTCCCGCCGCGCAAGCCAAAACCGCAGAAGTCCACGCAGCGCGCCGGACGCGCCGTGACGACGGGGTAATCGCGCCCAGGCGGCGCCTGCTGCAGCTGGCATCGCGCCTGCTCCCCACCTGAGCGGAGATACTGTCGGCACGCGCGCATGCGTCAGGTGAGATAGACATGATCATTTGGCCGTCTTATCTTCCTAACCCTGGGATGCTGCGCTCCTGGCTAGGCATTTGCCTCCGCGGAGGCAGAAGGCTCTTGGCCGCGGTTCGTGGGCTTGCGGTGCCCGGTCCCGGCCCGGTTGTTCTTGAGCGTGTCCACGTACCGGGCGCCCGCGAGAAAGACGGAGCAGACCAGGACAGGCCAGGTCCTGCGGATCTTCGGCAGCTACGGATGGCCCGCCATCCAGGCCGCGCTGGACAACCCCGGCTACCCGAAAGACCCCACGGTCCGATGGCCGCGGACGTTTCCGAAAATTCCCCGGGGGCCGCCGTTCGACGACGAGGTAGCGGCGACCGAGCGGTCACGAGCGGAACTGGAGGAGATCATGACGCGGGCGGACCGCGATCCTCGCGCTTTCCAGTTGCTCGGTTTCGACGTCAGCTTGCGGGCGCGGTGGGCTTTGGGCCGGTCGAGCGGAGGCTGCCGAGCTTGCCCAGTAGGTCGAACCAGAACCGCGCGCCCGGCGTGAGCGCGATGATCGTCATCAGGAAGCCGATGAGTACGAGCACGACCTGCCAGCCAGAGCCGCCATGACGGCTGAAGATGCCGCGTTGGTCCAGCCAGTTACACGGCGGCTGCGCTGCGGCGCAGTCACTCACCGTGCCCCACCCGATCGGCAATCCTGCCTGCGCGGCCCCCGACAGTTGCGACTGCAGGCTCGCCAGGCAGTCCCGCTGGGTCGTGCCCTGACAGAAGGTGCTTTTCGCCGCCACATTGCTCACGGCCGTGCGGACGACACCGTTGCTGTACAGCGTGCGCCCGATCGTGAGCGCGTTGATGTTAAGCAGCAGAACGAGGATGGCGCCGATCACGATCGTGATCTTGGCGACGTGCCGCTTGTACCAGCCAGACACGCGGGCCATATGGTCGTCGTACCACTTCTCGACTGAGGTGCGGAACAGGTCGATGTCCTTGCCGGCGCTAGTGGCGAGCGCCTGCAACGAGGTCTTGAACGTCGACATCCAGTCAGGGAGCTTGTTGATGCCGGCCTGAATCTCGGTCATCGTCGTGGCCCCCGCCGCGTCAGGCACAAGCAGGTCGATGATTGCGTCGGCGATCGACTTGGCGGAAATGTAGGAGGGCAGGCTCCGGCGGTCACGCAACGTCGAGCGCTTCCCGGCGGCATCGGTCACCTGGGGCAGACGGTCACCTTCGCGTGGGCGCACGGCCAGATTCCGGCTGGTGATGTCGCCGACCATCCCCTGACTCCGCAGGATCGGGCTGCCAAGCAGCGCGCCCGTCGCCGACAGCCGTGCTGGCGGCGTGGCCCCGCTACGGATGAGGGCCTTCATCTTGTCGTAGTTGTCTACCGCGTCTTTCAGGGTGGTTTGACCGCCGGTGCCATCGAGAAGCTCACGAAGACCGCCGAGCAAGAAGGCCCCGCGCAGGCCGAGGAAGCGTGCGATCAGCTCGGTGAAGACCGAAGCAAGCGCGGCCGTAGCGGCAAATATAAAGGCCAGGCCTATGACTACATCAATGATTCCTGAACCAAGCATGTCAGTACCCCCCAAAGAGTCTGACCGACGCAATGAATGAGTTAGCTGGATCCACCGATGGACCCCCTTTCGGGAACCATCGAGGCAAGACGTCATCCCGCTCGCATATGGCGCCAAACACTCTAGCTTGTCCCCGACCGGCAGGCAGGGCATCTACCGTTTCGAAGCGGTTGAGCGGCTTCCACCGCGTGTCGAGCCATGACGGTATCGAGCGGGATACGGCGGTGCAGCCGTCGATCGAAGCGACGTTAAACGTAACAAGGCGCAACCGGACCTCTCTCGGCCAGCAGGTCATCAAAGCCAGATGCATAGCAGAGAAGTACCAGCAGCTACCCCTCCTTACGGCCACCAGTCCGCACGGCCATAAGGGCCGGCAACCCCCCGGACGGTAGGTAGCTGCCCGGCGTCGCAGGTTCGGGGCAAGAGGCTCGTGCGCGCAGGTGGACGTCGTGCGGCGATTGTTGCACATACTTGCCAGCAAAAATGGCGGTCATTTGCGTAGTCGTGGCCTCCCCAGTCATTCAGGGCAGTATCCGGTGTTCTGCCCCTGCAGCAGGAGGGCGACCTGCCTGATCGGCGCACCGGACGGCTGACCAGCCCGGGTGGCCCCGAGGGCCGGATCAAACTGAGATCGGCGGCCGGCTGCAGGCGAGGTACAGACGTCTTAGGGACCACCACCGTGTGGCCTGAAGGTATCTGCGAAAGGAGCAGCGATGACCGCGCTCGATGCAGCAGCTGAGGGCAAGCCCCAGCACAGCGTCCAGACCGAAGAACCAGCCGCGGCGCAGGCGGCCGCGACCGGGCCGCTGGCCGGTGACCCGGCCATGCTGGGATTGCCGAGTTTCATCGTGGGTTCCGTTGCCCTGGGCCTGGCGCTGGTCGGCGTCGTCCCGGCTACCGCCGTCGGCGCCCCGCTAGCCATCATCCTGGCGGCGACATCCGTGGGCCTGTTCATCGCGGCGATCTGGGCTGCCGCCATCGGCCAGAGCGCGGTAGCGAGCGTCTTCGGCATTTTCGGCGGCTTCTGGCTGAGCTATTCGGTGCTGGTCGTCGGGCTCATCCACGGCTGGTTCGGGATTACCCCGCTCGCGGTGATCGCCACCCAGAAGTTGTTCCTGATCACCTGGCTGGTCATCATCGTCATGCTCACCCTGGCAACGCTGCGGCTGCCGCTGGCCTTCACGGGAGTGTTCGCGCTCATCGACGTCGCGCTGGTGCTGCTGCTGATCGCCACCATTCAGGCGTCGACCAGCCTCACGAAGGCAGCCGGGTATGTCGTGCTGGCGTTCGCCGCGCTCGGGATATACCTCTACTTCGGCTCGGCGGGGGTGGCCACCGGCGGCAAGGCGCTGCCGCTCGGCAAACCTGTCCTGCATGACTGAGTCGCAGCAGACGATGTTGCGGCCCGCATAGCCGATCCCGGGCGGCTCCGGGATCATGCCGGATCTGCCTCGTGCCTGGTGGCTGCGCCGGTGCCGTGGCTACCAGGCCGTTTGGATCCCGTACCTGCCCAGGGACGGCTCGAGCAGATCGAAGGCGCGCGCGGCGGCGTCGGCCAGCACGGCGCAGATCTCCTCGCGCGGCTGCCCGGCCAGGCTGCGCGCGCTGGCCTCGGCGGCCAGCACGCGGTGCACCGAGGCGAGGACGGCTGCGACGAGCCGTTGCTGCGGGTTGTCGGTCCCGGTCTCTGCGGCGATAGCGTCGCCGAGTGCCCGCTCGCGCTGGTCCAGCATCTCCCGCACCCGGCTGGTTAGCGCCGGGCTGCTGACGATCATCCGGGCGAAGGCCGGGCTGGAGAGCCCGAGCGTGACGTCGGCTCTGGCGACCGCTTCTGCGTAGTCGCGGCGGATCGCGGAGAGCATGCTCTCACCGGGGGGGCGGGCGGCGATTACGTCGGCCAGGTGGCGGATCACCGCCCCGGCGCGGTCGAAGACCAGGTCCTCCTTGCGCGGGAAGTAGTTCGTCACGGTCATCTTGGCCACCCCCGCCGCGTCGGCGACCTGAGCGATCGTCACCTCGTCGAACCCTCGCTCCACGAACATCTGGGTCGCGATGTCCGAGATCGCCTGACGGGTCTCTCGCTTGTGCCTCTCGCGCAGTCCGGATGCCATGCCAGCATTGTAGCCAAAAATGGGTCAGACATAAAATTGATCTTGACATAAACTTATGATCAACCTACGTTGGTGGTCATGGCAGCGACGCAGACCCAGAACCCCGAGACGGCACCGGTGCCAGGGCACCGTGACCAGGCACCCGCTGGGTGCACACCCGCGGACCACCGCCGCGACATGGCCGCGGCACTGCGGCCGCTGATGATCGACATCGGCATCCCGCTTGGCAGCTACTTCCTGCTGCGCGACGCGTTCGGTCTGAGCCTGTGGCTCTCTCTGGCGCTGAGCAGCATCGGCCCCGCCCTGCGCGCCACCGCCGGGCTCGCGGCGAGGCGGGAACTGAACGGGCTGGCCGTGCTCATGCTGGCCGTCAGCCTGGCGGGCATCGCGGTCAGCCTGCTGACCGGCGACCCGCGGGCGATGATCGCTAAGGAATCGATTGTCAGCAGCGTGATCGCGTACGCCATCCTCGGCTCGGTCGCATTGCGGCGCCCGCTCATGTCCGCGGGGCTCAAGCCGTTCATGACCAGAGGGGACCCGCGGCGGACGGCAGCCTGGGACCGGCTGTGCATGGCCTCACCGCGGTTCCGCCGGCTCGAGTTGCTGTTCAGCACCATCTGGGGCCTGGCGCTGCTGGCCGAGTGCGCTGCCCGCCTGGTGGGTGCCTACACGCTGCCGGTCACGACGATGGCATGGCTCGGCACCGTCATGACGCTGGGCTCGATCGCTGTGGCCATCGTGGCTGGCGGGGCCGCGGCTGGCCCGATTCAGAAGATGATTGACGCCGAAGCGGCTGCGTCCTGACCGAAGGGAATCCCGCCATGCGCGGCAAGGGCATCAACTACGACACCGGCTTCCGCCCGGGCGGCGCGAACAGCCGTGAGCACTTCGACGCCAACGTCGTCGGCAGGGAGATGCGCATCATCGCCAGGGAACTGCACTGCACAGCCGTGCGGATCTCCGGCGGTGAGCCCGCACGGCTCAGCATTGCCGGCGAGCTCGCCGCGGCCGAAGGGCTGGAGGTCTGGTTTGCGCCGTTCCCGTGCGAGCTGACTACCGGCGAGCTCGCGCCGTTGTTCGCCGACTGCGCGGACCGCGCCGAGCATCTGCGCCGGTCCGGCGCGAACGTGGTCCTCGTGGCGGGTTGCGAGCTGACGCTGTTCGGGGCCGGCTTCCTGCCCGGCGGCACAGTCTACGAGCGGATCCAGCGCCTTAAGTCTCGCGGCCCACGGCTCTACGCTGCGTTCGCCAGGCTGCCCGGCAAGCTGAACGGCTTCCTGGCCGCGACCGCCGAGGCCGCCCGCAGCCGGTTCGCCGGCCCGCTGACCTACGCCTCGGGCATGTGGGAGCCGGTCGACTGGAGCCCGTTCGACATCGTCGCCATAGACGCCTACCGCGACGCGAGCAACGCAGGCACCTTCCGGTCCGAGTTGCGCAAGCATCTCCGGGACGGCAAGCCGCTTACGGTCACCGAGTTCGGCTGCTGCGGCTACGCGGGCGCCGCTGCCCGCGGCGGCATGGGCTGGGCCATCATCGATGGCAACACCGACCCGCCGCGCCTGGACGGCGACTACCTGCGCGACGAATCGGAGCAAGTCAGGTACCTGGAGGAGCTGAACGCAATCTTTGCGGAGGAGGGAGTGGACCTCGCGTTCTGGTTCACCTTCGCCGGCTACCCACTCGGGCACGACCCCGATCCACGCCGTGACCTGGACATGGCCAGCTATGGCGTGGTGAAGATGCTGCCCGGGGGCCCCGGCACCGGCTACGACGGGCTCGGCTGGGAACCCAAGCACGCATTCGGCGCACTAGCCCAGGTGGACTGGCGGGCAGCACCGGTCGGGGGCGGCGAGCCGCGATAAGCCTGCTGCACGCTTCCTGGCGGCGACCGGGTAATGTCGTGACACCCCACGACGACACCAATGAGCCGAGCCGCCAGAGCCTCGGTCACTGACGGTGGTCGCGGACCTTTTTCACTTCCTGCGAAGTAAGCCGGGCAATGACCGCAGCCCGCGTGACCGGATCCAGGGCGTCGAGCTGGTCGTGAATGTTCTGCACAGCCTGCTCGGCTTCCTGGTGTTTCTCGCGTAGCTGGTAAGCCGCGGCGGCCAAGGCCACGGCTGCGGCCGCCAGCAGTACCGCCCGGATGATCCGCGTCGGCAGTTTCATGCGCCCCACCTCATCCCCCCCGGTGCCAGTGATCGCCGCACCACAGATTTCTCCGCCCGCGTCACCGTGCTACCTGGTCTTCCCGCATGGGGTGGGCCTGAACCTCATTAGCCCGTCCACCAGGCACCGCCGAGCCGTGTCTGCGGCTTCCATGCGGGTAGAGCCTAGAACAAACGGGCTGCAGAACTGGTGAGAAGGTCGGCATGTTCCAGGCTGAAAACATCAGGGAGTGGCGCGGCCACGATGTGGTCGACGTCGACGGCAACAAGATCGGACAGCTGGAGGCCATTTACGTTGACACCGGCACCGACCTGCCGTCTTTCGGCACGGTCACGATTGGGATTCCGGGCCGGCGCCGGCTCGTATTCGTGCCCCTGGACCGGGCGACTGTGGGCCCGGGGTATCTCAAGGTCTTCTACAGCAAGAAGCTGGTGAAGGGCGCGCCGTCGATCGGCACCGACGACGAACTGCCAGCGGCAGACGAGGAGACGATCTTTAAGCACTACGGCCTGACCTACCAGGTGGGCGCCGGCGGTGAGCGCAGGCTGGGCCGCCGCTGAGGGCGCCCGGCGGACCATTCCTCAACGCCAAGATCATCGTGTCATTGACCGCGCCACCGGCGGGAGCTTCATGACCGAACCCGGCTCGCCGAGGCAGTCGCGACCGCCGGCCATGCTGCCTGACCTTCCGGCCACGGAGGGCGAACGACGCACCACGGGGAGGGCCGCAAGAACACGGGCAAGCCGAGGCACGCTCGGGCACTGGGCCGAGGATGACCGCGGGCACGACGCGCTGGAGACGATCCTGGCCCAGAACCAGCTGCGGGTCCCCGAACTGGCCCCCATCCGGCACGGGCGGATGGCGGTCTCCGCCTGGAACTACTACCGGGGTGCCGCGGCGGTCATGGCGGCTGACCTGGCGTCCCAGCCCAGCAGCGGCCTGATGGTGCAGCTGTGCGGTGATGCTCACATACTGAACTTCGGCCTGTGGGCCACGCCGGAGCGGAATCTGTCGTTCGACCTGCGTGACTTCGACGAGACCCTGCCCGGCCCGTTCGAATGGGACGTCAAGCGGTTCGCCGCCAGCGTGGTGGTGGCGGCGCGGGTGAACCGCCTCGGGCCGGGCAGGGGCGCCGCCGCGGTCGCCGCCGGTGTGGAGGCCTACTGTCAGCGCATCCGCCAGTACGCAGCCATGCCTGAACTTGACATCTGGTACGACGGCATGCGCGTCGACAGCCTGGTCCGCTACTTCGAGCCGGCCGACCGCGGACGCGTCTCGATCCACATCGAGCGCAAGAGCAAGCGCCGCACCAGCCGCGGGGCCTTCGCCAAGCTCACAGCGATGGCGGACGGGCGCCCGCGGATCACCGAGGATCCCCCGCTTCGCATTACCATCAGTGACTCCGAGCAGGCGGACCTGGTCAGCCACCTCCTCGCCGGTTACCGGCTCACCCTCGCCGAGGACCGGCGGGCCCTGTTCGACCGGTTCACCGAGGTTGACGCGGTCCGTCAGGTGGTCGGGGTGGGCAGCGTGGGGATGCGTGTCTATCTGGTGCTCTTCGAGGGCCGAAGCGGTGCCGACCCGCTGTTCTTGCAGGTCAAGCAGGCAGGGCCGTCGGTCTACGAGGCTCACAACCAGCCCAGCCGCCACGGCAACCACGGCGAGCGGGTAGTCAGCGGGAAACGGCTGATCCAAAGCGCCACCGATATCTTCGTCGGCTGGGGCTCGCTATACGGGCTCGACTACTACGTGCGGCAATTCCGGGACATGAAGATCATCCCGACCACCGAGCTGATTGCCCCGCGCCTCACCCAGTTCGCCACCGCATGCGGCAAGGCGCTCGCCCGCGCTCACGCCCGGACGGGTGACCCCGTGGCCATCGACGGCTACATCGGGAAAGGCCCGAAGTTCACCGCTGCGATCAGCCGGTTTGCCCGGCTGTACGCCGACCAGAACGACCGTGACCACGCCCAGCTCGTCGGTGCCGTCGCCGCCGGTGCCGTCGAGACCCTGCCCGGTTAGGTGCGCCGACGTCCGGGGCGGGTGAGGATCCGCCAGGCGAGGATCCGCAAGTTCCGCACGGTTGGGCGGCCGCTGGCCTGATAGAGCATCCGCTTGACCCGGGACCGTTTCAGGATGGCCCAGCCCAGCCGGCTGGCTACCTGCCGTGGGCTGCCGGGCTTGCGTGCCTGCCCTCTGGCCGGGCCCATGCCGACTGTCAGATCGCTGCTGCTGGTAATAATGTCTCCCCGGTGCTGGCGGTCGGCCAGGGCCGCCGTGGCGCGCAGGGCGACATCAAGCAACTGTTCGGCCGGCAAGCTAGCGGGCGGGACGTAGCGTTCTGTCGCCGGTGGCGGAAGCAGCTCACCCAGATCACCGACGATGTGGTACTTGGAGTCGCGCAGGCCTGCCACGAGGATTTCGGATTGTTCCCGGGCCCAGGCATGCTGCCCGGGAGGCAAAAGCAGACGTGCCTGAGGTGGCCGGGCGCTTAGCACGTCGCTCGCGAGGATCCGCTTGATGTTCCAGGTGTAAAACCATCTCGGCACCCGGTCCGACAGCTCCTCGTTCAGCCGGCGCAGGAACTCGGCTTCGGCGAGCCCGAGCGAGGTGTTCGCGCGGTGCTGGGGAAGGTCGATCGTGCTGGATCCGATTCCCAGAACGGACGCAAAGCGTAGCCAGAGCTCATTGGTCGCGCCCTGCGGCGGCAGCGTGATCACATGCACGTGGTCCGAAGGGATGTCCCGTGACCACAGACGGAGGATGGCTATGGTGTCATGCACCGTCCAGAACCACGACCGGCGGCGCCGGTCAGGTTTCCCCGCGGCACCCACGACCCCATCGAGCCACTCTTCCCACGGGATGGTGCCGCGGCACCTGACGGTCTCCTGCCATTCCGCGGGCAGCAGCGTCGCGAAATCGCGGACGGTCACGACGATGTGCACTTGGGCCGGTAGCAGCGACCGCACGGCGCGATCGGCTTGCCGGGCGTTGCACGCCGCCAGCAGCTCGTTCGAGATCACCGCTGCGTCCGGGGCTTTGAGCGCCTGGCCGGTCAGGACATCCCACTCGCCGATCCACGGATCGGCCGGATCCCCGGCCAGCCGCTGAACCTCCCGCAGATCCTGGCTTGCGCGAGCATGACCACCGTTGCTATAGCCCGGCAGCACGACTCCCTGCACGGCAAGCCGAGCGCGGTTACTCCACAAGACATGCTGCAGAAACGACGTGCCCGTCTTTGGCTCGCCGATGTGAACGTAAATACGGCGGCTACCCGGCACCTCACCGTCCCTTGCCGACAGGTACCCGCCCTAGCCAACGGACAATGTCAACCGGCATCTGATCCGCTTGACGGCGCGCAGCGCCACGCGGCGATGAGCCTGCACTGGACGGGCAGGGCAACTGTCATGCTATCGCCAGGGCCGCCTGGCTAGCGGGCGGAGGTCCACCCTTGCTGGCGGAGCCGTTGGAATCCGTCGAGCAGGATGTCCAGCGCGAACTCGATCGCGGCGGTGCCGGTGTTCGCCTGGGAGATGAGCCCGGCCGCCCGGCTGATCGTCAAGGGGTTCACGCCCGCGCGCTACGCGACCGGCGGCCACCGGGCCGCCGAACTGGACGCAGCCATGGCCGCGGAGTAGGACCCGCGCCGCCAGAACCGCAGAGTCTGGGAACGTAGATTCATGGGCATGGTCAGTGAGCAGCATCGCCGGTGGGCGGGGTCGATGCCGGAAGCGTACGAGCGGTGGCTCGCGCCGTCGGTGTTCCGCCCCTTTGCCCAGGACCTCGCCCGGCGGGCGGCCCGGCTTGCCCCGCGAAAGGTCCTGGAAATTGCCGCCGGGACCGGGGTGCTGACAAACGAGCTGATAACGGTCCTTCCCGCGGCGGACGTGACCGCCACGGACCTGAACGCGGCGATGGTCGAATTCGGGTCGCGCCAGGCGCCGGGCGCGGAATGGGGGCAGGCCGATGCGCTTGCTTTGCCTTTCGACGACGACCGGTTCGACCTGGTCACCTGCCAGTTCGGTGTGATGTTCTTCCCGGACAAGCCCGCCGCCTTCGCCGAGGTGCGCCGGGTCCTGGTACCCGGCGGCGCGCTGCTCCTCAGCACCTGGGGCAACGTCGGAACTCATGGGTTCGCCGCGGCACTGGTCGCCGGGATCGAACGCGCCTTTCCCGACGACCCGCCGACCTTCATGGCCACGGTGCCACATGGCTACTTCGATCTCGACCAGGTCGCTGCCGACCTTGCCGCCGGCGGCATGGGCGAACTCGCCACCGAAGTGGTCACGCTGGACGGACACGCGGACTCGGCCGCCGACGTGGCGGCCGGGTTCTGTACCGGCACGCCGCTCCGGATGGAGATGGCGGCGCGCGGTGACCTCGAGGCAGGCACGAAAGCCGTCGCCGCGGAGATGACGGCACGCCTCGGCGATGGTCCCGTCACCGCCCCGATGACCGCCTACGTGGTCGAGGCCCGGCCTTCGCCACGGCTGCCCGGTTGACCTTGGCCGCCGGGCTGGCCTTGCCGCCCGACTGACCTCGCCCGCCGGGCGGTCCTTCGGCCCGGCCGCCGCGGTGCGAGGATCGGAGCATGGCCAAAGCCTGGATGATCGACGAGCTTGCGCATGCCGGGCCGGAGCATCTCGACGCGGCGTACGTCGCGGGATTCGACCGCAAGCAGGGCTACCCGGATCCCGCTGCGGACCTGGCCGTGTTCCGGGAGCACGGGGTGGGCCGGGCGTCCACCGTGGTGGACCTCGGCGCGGGGACCGGGAGGCTCACGCTGGCGGCCGCGCCGCACGTCGGCCGGGTCGTAGCCGTCGACGTCTCTCCCGCCATGCTGGGCCTGCTGCGGGAGCGGGCCGCGAACGCCGGGCTGGCGAACGTCGAATGCGTCCAGGCCGGGTTCCTCAGCTACCAGCACGCCGGCCCGCCCGCGGACGCCGTGTACACGCGCAACGCGCTGCACCAGTTGCCGGATTTCTGGAAGGCGCTGGCGCTGGACCGGATAGCGAAGCTGCTCCGCCCGGGCGGCGTGCTCCGGCTGCGCGACCTGATCTTCGATTTCCAGCCCGCCGAGGCCGGGGCCGTCCTCGATGACTGGCTCGACAGCGCGGCGGAGGATCCGTTGCGCGGGTATACCCGGGAGGACTTCGCCGAGCACCTGCGCGCGGAGTTCAGCACCTTCCGGTGGCTGCTCGAGCCGATGCTCTCCGCCGCCGGGTTCACCGTCGTGACGGCCGGCTTCGAGCGCTCGATCTACGGCGCCTACACCTGCGTCAAAACCTGACGGCGCGGGACCTGCCCGAGGTCCCCGGGTCAGGCGACGGGCCCCTCCCCGCGGGAAGGGGCCGTCGGCGTAACCCGCGTTTACTCCGGCCTGGCGGGCGGTCAGCCTTACAGGTGCCCGTTAATCGCCCGGCCCATGGCGGCCAGCGCGGCCACGGACAGGGGGTGGCCGTGGACCGAGAAATCGCAGGCGAGGTTTCCCCGCTGGTCCCAGTAGCTCACCGCGGCGATGCTCGGGTTGTTCAGGACGTACGCCTTCATCAGGGGGATGAACTTCGCCTGCCAGGCCGGGGCGCCGGAGAAAAAGGCACTGCCCCACTCGGCGATGAACACCGGCAGCCCGCCGTGCGTGCGCGCGAACGTGAGCACCGGGTTGAACAGCGAGCCCGGGGTGACCGTGGGCTGCGTGGGCTTGGTGCTCTTGCTGGTGCGGCAGCCGCCGCGGTTGTAGCCGTCCGCAGCGATCACGTCCACGTTCCCGGACCCCGGGAAGTACTGCGAGGCAAAGCCCAGGCGCAGCGACCAGTGCGGCCGCATGCTGCGGGGGAAGTACGCCGTGTGCATGAGGATCATCGCCCAGCGCAGCCGGCCGCCGGTGCCCGCGTTGAGGTGCGCCGCCGCGGCGATGCGGTGGATGTGCTTCCAGGCCGCCTGGAACTGGGCCGGGGTGCCGAGTACGTGGTTCGCGGTGGTGTTCGCCTCGTGCTCGAAAGCGACGTACACCGCGGGTATGTTATGGGCCACGGCCTCCTGCTGGGCCCCGGTGAGCCAGGCGCGGATCTGCGTGTCCTGCCGCCCGGCCGCGATCGACGCGTAGGTGATCCCGCGCCCATAGGGGATGTCGAGGCTGGCCAACACGGTGCCGCCGGCCGACATTATCTGGTCGATCTTGGGCGTCTTGAACTTCTGGCCGATCATGTCGTAGATACGGACGATGGCCAGCTTGCGGTCTAGGTTGACCTGCTCGGCGAGCAGGGGCACGGTGCCGCCGAAGAGCGCGCCGCCGGTGATCGCCCCGTTAACGGCCTCCAGCCGTGGGGGGATGCGCACCGCGCCAGCCTGAGCGGTCGGCAAGGCAAGGGTGAGGGAGAGAGCGAGAACTGCAACGAGCCTGAAGTAGCGGGGTTTCACTGAACCTCCAGGGCTAGGAGACCTGCCCGGCGCGGGGAGCACCGTCGCATCGACGGCCTGCCGTGCTGGCAGCCAGCTATAGTCGCCTCCCTTCCTCAAGGCGGATCGGGCGGCAGCCTACTGCGGTTAACCCTCGCCACGGGGGACATCCGAAGAAAATGTCCGCGGTGTCAGCTTTGCTGAGAGCAGGAAATGTTGTTACCGATGTTTCCGGCCGATCACAGAACGGCATCAATGTCCGGGTCTTATCAACCAAGCGCCGGCCGCATGGCTACTTAGGGTGAGCGGCGCGGGGATGACCTGGGCCTAGGTGGAGCACTGATACGCCTGAGCCGGATGGTGCGATAACGGAAAGAGTTCGGCGGCCACTGTCCGCCGATCGCAAGGGACAGATGGATACACATGTGACACTCAGGCAACTCCCAGGCACTTCCATGTGAAAATTCATCAAGTATTGGGGGGCATGACCCTCGTAATGCACGGCTAAAGGCGTTTGGATTTGTCCCGGCGGTCCGGGCTCTGCAGCGAACCTGCCCATGTCAGGTGAGACAGGTGAGCGTGGCCGCGCGCGGCATGCCAGCACAGACGGGAGGAATTAGTGGCAGCTCACGGCAGATGGCGCAACGCGCCGGTCCGGGTGATCGCGCTCTTGACCGCGATGATAGCGGGGCTCTTCGGACTCGCCTGGACCAGTTCGGCAAGCGCTCAACCGTCACCGATCCAGCACGTCGTCGTGCTTTACCTCGAAAACCACTCCTTCGACAGCTTGTTTGGCTACTGGTGCAATGCCCACCGGGGCCGGTGCCCCGACGGCGGGATGCCCGCCAAGGTCACCCTCTCCGACGGCACGGTGGTCACCCCGACCGTGAGCCCGGACATCGTGCCGAAGGTGTTGCACACCGTCCAAGCCCAGCAGGCTGCCATCGACAACGGCAAGATGGACGGCTGGCAGCAGGTCCAGGGCTGCCAGGCCACCAAGGGCTACGCCTGTATCAGCGGCTATACGCCGTCGCAGATCCCCAACCTGACGGCGCTGGCCAACGCCTTTGCCATCAGTGACCGCACGTTCTCCATGGCGGCCAGCCCGTCCTGGGGCGGTCACCTGTACGCGGCGATGCCCTCGCTGGACGGATTCGAGGGCAACAACCCCAAGCCGCTCAAGGGGGTACCGGCGGGCCCGGGGTGGGGCTGTGACTCCAACAAGGTCACCCAGTGGGTGTCGCGCACCGGCACCGTCCAGCTCGTGCCGAGCTGCATTCCCGACTTCTCCCTCGGCCTGCCGAACGGCGGCGCGTTCGAGCCGACGCCGGCCGCCTACGCGCCGACCATCATGGACCGCCTGGACAGCGCGCACCTATCGTGGCGCATCTACGGTGAGCCGCAGGCGCTGAGCGGTGGCTCCGCTTCCCCCGGATATATCTGGGACATCTGCCCTTCGTTCGCCGAATGCCTGGACACCGGCCAGAAGGCGAACAACGTGGCCAGCTCGTCGTTCGTCCGCGACGCGCAGCGCGGGCACCTGCCCAGCTTCTCCATCATCACCCCCGGCGGGAAGGACGCCAAGCTCAGCGAGCACAACGGCCTCTCCATGACGGCAGGCGACGACTGGCTCGGCCAGATAGCCTCGGCCATCATGAACGGCCCGGACTGGCGGTCCACCGCCCTGTTCATCACCTGGGATGACTGCGGCTGCTTCTACGACCAGGTACGGCCCGGGGTCAACCCGGACGGGACCGCGCAAGGGCCACGCAGCCCGCTGGTCATCGTGAGCCCGTTCGCCAGGCCCGGCTTCACCGACACCAACGCGGCGACGTTTGCCGGGATTCTCAGCTTTACCGAGCACAACTTCGGCCTATCGCCGCTGGGGCCGAACGATGCCCAGGCGTACCCGTTCAGCAACGCCTTCAATTTCCGCCAGGCACCGCTACGGGCCGCACACATGATTTACCGTAAGTGGCCGCGCGACGCCTATCACGTCAACCTGGCGGAAGTGCGCGACGCCACGTGAGCCGGTGCGGGCGTGGCCGGCGCCACGCTGGCCACGCCCGCACCGGCTTGGCCCTGGGGGCCTGCCTGGGATATCTGGGGGAGACGGGGACCAGCGGACGGGGAAACCGAAGGAAACCTGCCCACCACCGGCCCGCCCAGCCGTACGATTGCGCTCCGACCGCTACCTAGCTGGACGGGTCCTCACGGGCGGGAAGGCACATGTTGGTACTCCGGCGGTCGCGCGCCGGTCAGGGGGCTGCGTCGGCGCTGAGGTGGCGTGGCTCGGGGCCCACGTAGATCTGCCGGGGCCGGGAGATGCGCTGCTCGGGGTCGAGGATCCCCTCCTCCCACTGGGCAAGCCAGCCCGGCATGCGGCCGATCGCGAACAGCACCGGG